>Ga0123336_10000936_pt1 | contig 27812 bp, 21 predicted proteins | sample SSSSmetaG_FD_96466 | JGI IMG/M metagenome (GOLD analysis project Ga0123336, IMG submission 96466) | Glacier valley bacterial and archeal communities from Borup Fiord, Nunavut, Canada, to study Microbial Dark Matter (Phase II) - ​SSSS metaG | ecosystem: Environmental > Aquatic > Freshwater > Ice...
GCGACCACCGAGAATCCGTCGTTCGCGGTCAACGCCGCGCTCCTCTCGCGCTGCAAGGTGTTCCGCCTCGAGTCGCTCGGCGAGGAGGCGCTCGTGGCGATCCTCGAGCGCGCGCTCGGCGATCGCGAGCAGGGGCTCGGCGGCGGCGAGGTGACCGCCGACCCCGAGGCCATCCGCACCATCGCGCGCCTGGCGCGGGGGGATGCACGGCGCGCGCTCTCCGTGCTCGAGGGCGCCGCCGAGTATGCGCGCTCGCGCGGGCAAGCGGCGATCACCACCGAGACGCTCGCGGCCTCGGAGGAGAAGGCGCCGCTCCTCTACGACAAGAGCGGCGAGGAGCACTACAACGTCATCAGCGCGTTCATCAAGTCGATGCGTGGCTCCGATCCGGACGCCGCCGTCTACTGGATGATGCGCATGCTCGAGGCCGGCGAGGATCCGCTGTTCGTGCTGCGGCGCATGCTGATCTTCGCGAGCGAGGATGTCGGCAACGCCGACCCGCGCGCGCTCCTCGTGGTCTCCGCGGCCGACGAGGCCTTCCGCCGCATGGGGCTGCCCGAGGGTCTCTATCCGCTCACGCATGCCGCGCTGTACCTGGCGTGCGCGCCGAAATCGAACGCCGTGAAGAACGCTTGGCACCGCGCGAAGGCGCTCATCGAGGAGCACGGCAGCTTGCCCGTACCGATGAAGCTCCGGAACGCGGTCACGAGCCTGATGAAGCAGGACGGCTACGGCGCGGGCTACAAGTACGCGCACGACTACGACGAGGGCGTCGTGCCGGGCGAGGACTACCTCCCCGATGAGCTGGTCGGCGCCGCGATCTACCAGCCCACCGAGCGTGGGGAGGAGGCCCGCATCCGGGCCCGCCTCGACGCGCTGCGGCTCGCGGCGTCGGTCGAGAAATCCTCCGTGGAGGCTCCCGAGAAGACCTCCGAGAAGTAGTGCCATGGCGCCCCGGGGCGAGGCAGGATTGACGCAGAGCGTACCCAACGTCGCGTAGTTAGACGCGAAACGGGCCTTACCCCCTTCTCCGGGCATGCCGAGAAGGAACAAGCCCGACCAGCTCGCCCTCCAGGTCGGACACCGCATCCGGGAGATCCGCCAGGAGGAAGGCTTGACGATCCAGGAGCTCGCCGAGACGAGCGAGCTGGGCTCGAAGGGCCACCTCTCGAACCTCGAACCTGGCCTGGTCCGCCCGAACATCCAGACCCTCAAGCAGATCGCGAACGGGCTCGGCGTCTTGCCGCTCGACCTGATGACGTTCCCCAAGGAGGACCTGCGCCAGCGGCTGGTGAACCTGACGCGCGGCCTGTCCCTCAAACGGATGGGCGAGGCGCTCCGCTGGCTGGCGAAGACCCCTCGCTGAGACCGCCGGGATGCGGCATCGCCTCCCTTCCCCTCCGGGTGTTTGTCGGGACAAACCCGTTCCGATACGCTGCCAGAGGTGACCGCCTCGGCCCCCCCGAAACGCTCGCTCGAGGCGCCGGGCTCGGGGGAGCACGGCGTACTCGCGGGTCTCCGCATCGTCCTCGTCGACGACGACGCCGACGCGCGCGACCTCCTGAGCACGGTGCTCGCACAGCGCTCGGCCGAGGTCTTTGCCGCGTCGTCCGCGCCCGAGGCGCTCGCGCTCGTGAAGGAGCACCGGCCCGACGTGCTCATCTCCGACATCGCGATGCCCGAAGAGGATGGCTACACGCTCATCAAGCGGTTGCGTGCGCTCGACGCGGACGAAGGGGGGCACACGCCGGCGGTGGCCGTCACGGCGTATGCGGGGCGCGCCGATCGTCACCGCGCGCTCGAGGCCGGATTTGACGACCACTACGCGAAGCCGATCGACCTCGACAAGCTGATCGACCGGCTCGTCGGGATCAGAACGCGCCCCCGTAATCAGTCGAGCGTCGAGAGCGCGGACTCGATCTCGCCGAGCGCGTGCGTGTCGCCCTTTGCGCGCGCCTCCTTCACCCCGCTCTCCAGCCACGCGCGGGCCTCCTCCTTGCGGTTCGCCTCGGACAGCATCTGGCCGCACATCAGGTACATCGCCACGTAATCGGGCTTGCGGGTGCGGAGCGCGGTGAAGGTCTGGAGGGCTTCGTCCCAGCGTTCGAGCTTCCGGTACTCCATCGCAAGGCCGTACCAGGCGAGCGGATCTTCCGACCCCTCCGCCGTGACTTTCTCGAGGAAGGCGAGGCGCTTGTTTGCCGTCATGACCGCGCCAGTAGGGTCTTTACATCGGGGCGCGTCAAGGCCAGAGAACAGACTCCATGAGCGAACGCCTCGTCACGATGCTGTCTTCGGAGCAGATTGCCGCGCGAGTCCGGGAGATCGGCGCGCAGATCACCGAGGAGTACAGGGACAAGAACCTGGTTCTCGTCGTGGTGCTCAAGGGAAGCTTCATCTTCGCCTCTGACCTGTGCCGCGCCATCGACGGACCGCTCCGCATCGACTTCCTGGGCGTCCGCTCGTACGGCGAAGGCACCGAGACGAGCGGCGTCGTGCAGATCACGCAGGATCTCTCGAAGCCCATCGCCGGTGAGGACGTCGTGATCGTCGAGGACATCGTCGACACCGGCCTGACCATCGCTCACCTCATGGATCTCTTCCGCACGCGCAACCCGCGCAGCGTGAAGGTGTGCTCGCTGCTCCACAAGCCGGCGCGCTCGCGCGTGGCGGTGAACATCGACTTCCTCGGCTTCACGATCGAGGACAAGTTCGTGGTCGGCTACGGCCTCGACTTCGGCGAGAAGTACCGGAACCTCCCGTACATCGGCCTGGTCGAGCGCTCGTAGAGCGGCTCAGTCGGAGGCGGTCTTCACCTCCAGCGAGTGGCCGTCCGTGGTGATGGTGATCGATCCTTCGCGATCGGTCCGGAGCACGCGCGCGCGTGACGTGGCGAGCGTCGCGAGCGTAGTCGGCGCGGGGTGGCCGAAGCGGTTGCGCACCCCGCACGAGATGACCGCGAGGGAGGGGTCCACCGCGGCGAGAAAGTCGGGCGTGGTCGAGGTCCGGCTGCCGTGGTGGCCCACCTTCAGCACGTCGGCGTGGAGCGCCGGTCCAACGCGGCGCACGAGGTCGGCCTCGGCGGCGTGCTCCGCGTCCCCCATGAAGAGGAACGAGCGCTCTCCGAAGGTGATGCGCAGCACGAGCGAGTTGTCGTTCGGACCGCGATCGGGCGTGAGGTCGGGGCACGGGGCGAGCACCTCGAGGGTGGCGCCGCCCACCACGCGAGCGCCGCAGACCTCGCCCGGTCGCAGCACCGCCGTGCCGCGCGCGCGGAGCTCCGCCAGCAGCGCTGCGTACTCCCCCGCCGTTCCTTCGGCCTCGCCCTGTCCCGTGTCCCAGAGGGCGCCGAGCGTGACCTCCGCGAGCCCGCGCCGGAGGCCTCCGAAGTGATCGGGATGAGGATGCGAGAGCACCGCGAACGCGAGGCTCGTCCGGCGTCGCGCGCGCAGCACCGGCGCGATCACGCGCTCGCCGGTGTCGACCGGGCTCCCGACCAGCCCACCCGCGTCGAGCAGGATCGCCGAGCCATCGGGCAGATCGATGAGCGCGGCATCGCCCTGCCCGACGTCGAGGAACGTCACCCGCAGGACACCTCGCGGTGACCCGCGCGAGCGGACCGCGACCTCGAACCCCAGCACGGCCACCAGGGCCAGCGCGATCCACCACCAGGGCCGGCGGGTGACGAGGCGCGTGGCGCCGAACGCGCCGACCGCGATGGCCGCAAGCTGCCCGGCGGTCGGCGTGGGCACCGGCGCGGCGCCCCACGGGAGCGCAGCGAAGCCGCGCGCGACGCCGCGCACCAGCCACAGCGCGCCGGATGCCGCGAGCGCGCAGCCTCGCTCCGCGGCCGGCGACGGCTCGAGCAGCGCATGCGCGAGGCACAGCGGCAGCGCGGCCAGCTCTCCGAGCGGCACCGCGACGAGGTTCGCGACGAGGCCCGCCACCGGCAGATCCGCGGTCATGCACGCCAGCACGGGCGCGCACGCGATGGACGCCGCGAGCGACGCCGCGAGCGCCCGAACCACCGGCGCGAGCCACGTCGGGGTGCGATCGAGCGCGGGCCGCGCGATGCGCGAGCCCAGCCCGAGGAGCCCGCCGGTGGCCGCTGCCGATAGCGAGAACGACAGGTCGAAGGCCACGAGCGGATCGCAGAGCGCCATACCCGCGATCGAGATCCCGAAGGCCCGCGCGGTATCGGGTCTCCGTGCGAGCACGTGCGCGAGGAGGGCCACGCTCGTCATCCACGCGGCCCGGGTCGCGGAGCCGCTCGCCCCCGCGAGGTCCGCGTAGAACCACGCGAGCGGGATCCCGAGCGCCGCGGCCACGCGCAGCGGCGCGACGCGCGTGCCCAGCGCCGGGATCCGCACGAGGATCGCCTGCATCGCGGCCACGAAGGTCGCCACGACGAGCACGAGGTGCATCCCCGAGACTGCGAGCAGATGCGCGAGCCCACTCCGCCGGAACGCGCGCTGATCGGGCGAGGTGAGATCGTCCTCACCGAGGACGAGCGTGCGCGCCATCGCCGCGGTGTCGGCCGGGAACGTCGCGACGATGCGCCCGCGCAGTCGATCGCGAAGCCGATCGACGAGCGCAGCGAGCCCGCGCCCGCGGCGCAGCACCACGAGATCCTCGGCGCCTCCCGAGAGGAGCACCCCGCGCCGCGCCTGCGCCGGCCGAGGGTCCCCGGTGTCCGCGTTCCAGAAGCGGTAGCCGGGCGCGAGCTGCGCGAGCGCCTCCACCTGGTCGCCGCGGGCCACCGCCGGCGCGACCGCGACCGGCACGTGCAGCGTGACGAGCCCGCGCACCATCGCGCCGTCGCAGTCGCCGCGCGCGACGTCGACGTCGAGCTTCAGCGCGTCGCCGAGCAGCACCGGCGAGCGCGACACCTCACCCGCGAGCGCGCAGCGCGCCGGCCATCGTCCCTGCGCGAGCGCGCCCGCGCGCGCCTCCTCGTAGCTGCCCACGGCGCGGGTGGCACGCGCGGCGCTCACAGTGAACGCGAGTGCCGCGGCGAGCGCGAGCAGGGTCGCTCCTCGCCGCGCGAGCGCCACCAGCACGATGGCCGTCGCGACCGCGGCCTCGTACGGCGCTGCCCACGCGAGGCCACCGGCGCAGGCCGCGAGCCCCACGACGAGCACGCTGTCCACCGCAGGCGGCGCGGCGTCGACGATCGGCGAGGGCATCGCGCGCCACCTTGCAGCGAGCGCGCCAGGTGTGCGCCGCGCGCGAACCGTAACGCGGAGCCTAAAATCATGATGCTTCGTGAGACCTGAGCCCTGCCGTCGGCACGTGACCCCCTGGCCCGGCCAGGCCGAGGGGTGGCCTGGGCCACCCTGGAGCGTTGCTCGCACCCGGCGGATGTCGGTACTCTGGGAGGGCTTTCCGTTCGCCATGAGCCATCGTTTCGTCCGGTGCCCCCACTGCAAGATGCCGCACGATGCGGCGGAGCGGGTGTGCCCGACGACCGGACGCCGGATGCCCGTCGAGACCGGCAGCGGCGCTCGCTCTCGCATGAGCGAGCTCCCTCCGCCCGAGCGCAGGCCCGAGCCGCTCGGCTTCGATCCGGCGAAGAACCGCATCGAGGCCGAGGCCGCGCGGAGCTTCAGTCGCCCGGCGACGGGCGCGAGCGTCCCGACGCGGAACCTGCAGCAGGATCTGATCGGCCGCGCGGTCAGCGATCGCTACCTCATCCGCGGCGTGCTCGGCGAAGGCGGCATGGGCACGGTCTACGAGGCCGAGCACATCGGCCTCGGCCGCCAGGTCGCCATCAAGGTACTGAATCCCTCCCAGGCGAAGAAGCGCGTCGCAGTGAAGCGCTTCCAGCAGGAGGCCCGCGCTGCAGGCGCCATCGGTCACCCGAACATCTGCGAGGTCTACGACCTCGGCCTGCTCGACGACGGCAGTCCCTACCTCGTCATGGAGAAGCTGATCGGCACCACGCTCGCCGACCGCATCTCGCGCGAGGGTGGGCTCCCCTTCGACGAGATCATCGACGTGATGACCCAGGTGCTCTCCGGCCTCATCGCCGCGCACGACAAGGGCATCGTTCATCGAGACATCAAGCCGGAGAACATCTTCCTGGCGCGGCGCGTGGGCTGCCCGCCGGTCGTGAAGATCCTCGACTTCGGCGTCTCCAAGATGATGCCGCAGTTCCAGGGTGGAGAGGAACAGCTCGATCTCACGCGCACCGGCATGGTCATGGGCACGCCCTATTACATGTCGCCCGAGCAGGCGCGCGGCGAGCGCAACCTCGATGGCCGTGTCGACGTCTATGCCTGCGGCGTGATGATGTACGAGTCGATCGTCGGCAAGCGGCCGTTCCTCGCGCCGAACTACAACGCGCTGCTCCTCTCGATCATCAACACCGTCCCGAAGTCGCTCCGCGAGGTGCGCCCGGCGACGCCCCCGGCCATGGAGGTCGTGGTCGGGCGTATGATGGCGAAGGCGCGTGACGACCGCTACCCGACGGCGAACGCCGTGCTCCGTGACATCCAGGCGCTGCCCGTCGCGCTGGGGACGAGCGGTCGCTCGCAGCCGCCACCGCCGATGGCCGACGAGCGCCTCCGCGCCGCGCCGACGACGGGCGGGCGCGTCGCCGTGCAGGAGCGATCTCGCCTCGAGCGCGAGCGCAACGAGGGACCGGGCGCCACGCTGCGCAGCCGCATGGCCGACGCGCAGGCACCGCGCCAGCGCGGCGTGCAGCCGCCGCCCAGCGCTGACCACTCGACGCGCGTTGACCGCAAGCTCCTCGAGGCGCGCGCCGCCGCCGCGGCGAACCGCGCGCCGCGCGTGCCCGACAGCGACTCGTTCGAGATCCCGATCCACATCACGAGCTCGGATCTCCGTCCGCTGTCGTCACCGACGGGCGGCGGCGGGCACGACTTCGTCGACGAGATGCCGACCGAGGTCTTCCGTCCCGGCTTCCACCCGAGCCCGAGCCCCATCGTGCCGGCGCGGAGCCCGAACGAGACGCGCATCCATCACGCGCCGCAGCACGCGCCGCAGCACGCGCCGCAGCACGCGCCGCAGCACCATGCTGCCGGGCATGGCCACGCGCAGGCGCAGCGGCCGCAGGGTCGGCCCACGCCTCCCCCTACCGCGGGCGTCCCGCCTCAGGGCGTCGCGCCCGCCGGGCTCGCGCCCGTCAATTTCTCGGGCCTCACCGGCGACGACTGGGACAGCGAGACGGTTGTGAAGAAACCCGCCGCGCTCACCACGACACGCCATCGCGATCGTCCGCCGAGCGGGCGTGGCCGCGCCGCGCCGAAGCCGTTCAACCCCGACGAGACCCTCAACCTCAACGGCGAGATCGGGATCGACGTCGACGTCGACTTCGGCGACGAGACCGCCGCCTCACCGCCCCCCGCGAATCACCAGCCGCCGCCGCGCCGGCGGTAGGCGCCGGCGCGTCCACCCGGCGCGTCAGCCGAGCGCGTCGACGAGGCCAGCGACCACGCCGCCGAGGCCCAGGAGCTGCTGCTCGATCTTGTTGGTGACAATGAGCTCGTTCCCGGCGCCTGGAGCGCAGCTCCTGCACCGTCACGCGCGTCCACACGGCATGGCGACCGCTGAAGCGCGGCTGCGCGATCGGCGTCTTCGCACTGGCGCTGCGGATCGTGCGGCGCGCGCTTCGAGGACGCGCGGCCCTCGCCACGGTGGCCGAAGTGCTTGAAGCAGAGCCTGGTGGAGCGCGCGGAACCCGTCGTGCCCGCGACGCCGGTGTACGCCGAAGCGCCCCCCATCGACCCAGCGGGGGAGCTCGAGGCACCGGAGGACGAAGACCGCACGCGCGGGCGGGCGCTCGCGTTCGCCACGATGCCGGCAGTCGTGGCGGCGCTGCTCTCGAGCGGCTGGACCGGGCTGCACGTCGACCCCACGGTGTCGCTCCTGCTCACCGTGGGCGCGGCGCCGATCGCGGGGTGGCTGGTGGCGAGGGACTGGCCGGGTCGCCTCTTCGCGAGCATCGCGTCGTTGTCTCCCTCTCTCACTCCGGCAGCGTCTCTCCGGCGATCAGCAGATCCATCTGCTCCTCCGTCACCACCTTCGCGCCATACTTCTTCGCCTGATCGAGCTTCGTCTTGCCGGTCTTCTCACCTGCCACGAGGTAGCTCGTGTCCTTTTTCACCGAGTCGCGGATCGTCGCGCCCGCGGCGCGAAGCAGGTCGTGAACGTCGTCACGCTTGCGCGTGAGCACGCCCGTCACACAGAACGATTTCCCGAGCAGCGGGCCCTCCGTCGCGACCTGCTCCTTCGGCTGCGCGCGCCCGACGTCGCGCGCGAGGAGCTTTGCGAGCACGGCGCGCTCGGCGTCGTCCTTCAGGAACTCGACGACGCTGTCGACCATCTTCGTCCCGAACCCGTGGATGCCGCCGACGTGCTCGCGCAGCTCCTCCTCCGACCACCCCAGGAGCGTGGCGAGCGTGCCCGCGACCTGCGCGATCTGCTTGCCCGCGACCTGTCCGACCTGGGGAATACCGAGCCCGCCGACCAGCCGATCGAGTGTGCGCTCCTTCGAGCCCTGCACCGCTGCCACGACGTTCGTGGCGCTCTTCTTCCCCATGCGCTCGAGCCCGGTGAGAGTCTCGGCGGTGAGGTCGTAGAGGTCGGCGACGTCCTTCACGTGGCCCTTCGTCACCAGCTGATCGACGAGCGACTCGCCGAGGTGATCGATGGCCATCGCCCCGCGGCTCGCGAAGTACAGGATGCGTCCCTGCACCTGCGCCGGGCACTGGCGGTTCGGGCAGCGCACGGTCGACTCGAGCTCCGGCTTCCCTTCCTCGCGCACGCGCGAGACCACGGCGGTTTGACACACGGGACACACCTTGGGCGCCTCGATCGCCGGCGCATTCGCGTCGTGATCGCGCGACTCCACCGACAGCACCTGCGGGATGATCTCGCCGGCCTTCTGGATGGCGACGCGGTCGCCGATGCGCACGTCGAGCTCGCGGACCTGATCGAAATTGTGCAGCGACGCGCGCGACACCGTGGTGCCGCCGAGCTCGACGGGATCCATCATCGCAACGGGCGTGAGCGCGCCGGTGCGACCGACCTGCACGACGATGCCGCGCACCGTGGTGAGCGCGCGCTCCGCCGGGAACTTGTAGGCGATCGCCCACTTCGGAAACTTCGACGTCGCGCCCAGGATGTCCTGGTGGCGGAATGAATCGACCTTCACCACGGCTCCGTCGGTCTCGAAGGGATAGTCGGCGCGCGCGCCATCGATGACCGCGATCGCTTCCATCACGCCGCCCCACGGCGTGACGTTCTCGCGCCGGTGCGTGGGGAGGCCGAGCTCGGCGAGCCACTTCAGCGTCTCGGCGTGCGAAGGCTTCTGCGACTGCCCTTCCACGGCCTGGTAGAAGATGGCGCGCAGCGGCCGCTTCGCCACCTCGCGCGGGTCCATCATGCGCACCGCGCCGGCCGCGGCGTTCCGCGGGTTCGCGAACACGTCGAGCCCCGCCGCCTCGCGCTCCGCGTTGAACGCGGCGAGATCCTTGCGGTAGATGATCACCTCGCCGCGCAGCGTGAGCTTGCCCTCGAAGGGGATGCGCGAAGGAATGCCGCGGATGGTGCGGACATTGGGCGTGATCTCCTCGCCCTCCGCGCCGTCGCCGCGCGTCGTCGCCTGCACGAGGCGACCGCCTTCGTAGATCACCTCGATGCTCGCGCCGTCGAGCTTCGGCTCGACGCAGAAGGCCGGCGTGTCGCCGTCGCGCAGGCCGCCTTCCACGCGCCGGTGGAACTCGAGCATGTCGTCCACGGAGTACGCGTTGTCGAGCGAGAACATGCGGTGATCGCGGCGGATCTTCGTGATGAAGGGGCGCGCCTCGCCACCCACGCGCTGCGTCGGCGAATCGGCGGTGACGAGCTGCGGATGGGCGAGCTCGAGCGCCTTCAGCTTCTGCATCAGGACGTCGAAGTCGGCGTCCGTCACGACGGGGTCGTCGAGCACGTAATAGCGGTACGTGTGTGCTTCGATCTCGCGGACGAGCTGCGCGTGCTCTTGGGCGGCCTTGGGCTGCATCGGCCGGACACTTTCGGGCCGGCGGCGTCGGTTTTCAATGGTAGAGAATGCACTGCCATGTCGATGAAGCGCGCCAAAGCCAAGAGCACGGGTAAGGAAAAAGCCGGGCCGACCGACTTCTGGGCGAAACCCGTGGCCCCCGAAAAGAACTGGGAAGAGTCGACGGTCGATCAGCCCGACGGCGCCTACACTCCCTACGCGATGGGCACGACCTTCACGAAGGGCCAGCTCGTGACACATTCGAAGTTCGGCAAGGGCGTCGTCACCGACGTCGAGGCGGTCAGGGTCGAGATCCTCTTCCAGGACGGGAAGAAGAAGCTCGGTCACGGACAGAGCTGACGGGCGAAACGTGAAGAGGGGGGGACGTTCATGATCCGAGGGGGACTCGTCACGCTGTTTGTGCGCGACGTCGATCGCGCCGTTCGCTTCTACGTCGAGACGCTCGGCATGAAGCTCGTCGAGGAAGCGGGCTCGGGCTGGGCGGTCATCGATGCGGGGGACGGCTTTCGCATCGGCCTCCACCCGGGTGGCGCGCAGGGCGCGGCGGTCGAGGGACGCGGCGCGTTCGCCCCGTCGATCGGTCTCTACCCCAAGGTGCCGCTGCGCGAAGCGGTGGCGATCTTCGAGAATCGCGGCGTGAAGTTCGAGATCAAGGACGACGGTCCGGTGACGCTCGCGCACTTCCGCGATCCCGACGACAACGTTCTCTATCTCTGCCAGGAGCGTTGAGGCTCACGGGCGCTGCACTGGCGGTGCTCGGCTGGAGCGCCGTCGCGCACGCCGAGCCGGAGGAGACGCCGCGTGAACACCAACCCGTTCTGACCGGGCTCACTGCACGTGCGCCTGCGGAAGGGGAATGGTGACCGTCGTCTCCGCGGCCGCGGCCTTGCCCACCACGAACTCGATCTCCACGGCGCGCCGCACGGGCAGGCACACCGAGTGGTTCACGGCATCACAGACCACGAGATCGATCACGCCGCCGAGCGTGGCGTTGGGCGCGCCAGCCAGCGGCTTCACCGTGATGTCGAAGCCCTCGCGCGCGCTGTTGCCGGTGGCCTTCACGTCGGCGGGCGCGCCCTCGAGCGCGTCGCTGCGGTTCCAGCGCACCCGGAACGGCGCGTCCTCGTTCACGCTGGTCCCGGCGGGCGTCTTCCACGCCACGTGCACGACGGTGGCCGCTGCGGCGCGAATGGGCACCTCGGGAAATTCGATCCTGGCCCGCTGCACGGGCGCCATCCCCGAAGCGCTCGGCGCCGCGCTCACGCTCGCCACGGGCGCCGGAGCGGGTTCGCTCTTCCTGGAGCACCCCACCATCGCGACCAGAAGCAGCACGACAACGGTGCTCTCGATCTCCACGATCAGGTGCCGATCGGCAGAGTGAGCGAGGCGGGTTTGTCCCATACGCCCGACTCGTCGTCGTCGAAGGGGCCGCCGCCGTCGTCGTCCTTTGCGTCGCCGAAGAACGCCAGGATCTCGTCGCGCCGCGCGTGCGCGTCGGCGCGCCCCATCTCGATGAGCTGGCGGCAGTAGTTGCCGTCGAAGAGGAGATAGCTCGCGAGGTCGGCCTCGTCACCCGCGCCGATGTCGAGCAGATCGAACAGCCGCTTCGTGAAGAAGGGGTTGCCCATGAACTTTCCCTTCCGCACGTGCTCGCTCGCGAGCCGACCGAGATCTTCGCTGGGCCGGATCTCGAAGGGCTCCACGTAGCGGTACGGCGGCTGGTTGCGTCGCTGCGCTTCACGGGTCATCACCTCGAGAAACCCCGGACCGTACGTGCTTGTTCCGTCCTTGATGACATTGTTGAGCCGGCGGAGGAGCTCGAGGTCGACGTCCACGTGGTCGAGCAGGAACGCGTTCAGCACCTTGCCCAGCAGGAACGCCGCACCGGGCGCGCGCGCGTGGCCCCCGATCGGGATCGGGCCTTCCTTCGTGACGATGCCCTGCACCTCGCGCGAGCTGCCGATGGCGAAGATGTGCGTCGCGCCGAGCCGCAGCGCGGGGGCGATGGGCGTGTTCTGCCGGAGGCCGCCGTCGAGGTACAGCTCGTCGTCGATCTTCACCGGCGGAAAGAGCATGGGGATGGCCGCGCTCGCGAGCGCGTGGTGCGGGCCGATGTGCGTGCCGCGGAAGAGCGTGCGCGGCGGCGCGGTCTGCGGGATGTCGACGTCGGGCGCGGTCTGCATGAAGACCACGGTGCGGCCGGTGGAGACCTCGGTGGTGGACACGGTCAATGCGCGCAGCTGCTTCTTGCGGAGCGCCCGCGCGAGCGCGCGCCAGCTCACCTCGCGCTGGACGAGCTCGGCCATCGGCGTGACGTCGAACAGGCCCGTGCCGATCTTCCCGCCGCCGAGGAGCATGCGCGGCAGACCACCGAGCTGCTTCGCGCCGAAGCCGAGCACCTTCGTGAGCTGGAGCTCGCTCCACAGGTGCACGAGGCGCCGCATACCGAGCACGGGGTCGCCCAGGTGCGCCGCGAGGTAACACGCGTTGATGGCGCCGACGCTCGTACCGCACAGCACGTCGATCTTCGGCGGCGCGCCGCGCATGCGCGTGAGCTCGTCGAAGATGTACCAGAGGACCCCGACCTCGTAGGCGCCGCGCGCCCCTCCCCCGGAGAGGATCATCGCGGTGCGCCGGCTCTTGCCGGAGATTCTGACTCGGTGCTCCTGGGTCATCGAAGGTCCTCGGCAACTGCAGCATGCGGCATGGGCGTGCTGTCGAACAAGGTCGTGACGAGCGGCCGCTCCGCAAACCTTCGCTTGAGCCTGGTGTCGCGGATGGTCCCCATCAGCGCGGACGCGTAATCCACGGCTCTCTGGCGGGCCGCGGGCGCCTGCGGCGAGGCGGCGCGCTTGAGCGCATCGGCGCACAGGACCCGGATCTCGAGCCCGTACTCGCAGCCCTGGAGCGCCTCGACGGCCCCGAGCGCGGTGGTGGCGAGGAGCGTCGCCGCGTGGACCTCGCCGGCATCGACGCGCGCCGCCGCCTCCACCGCGAACGCGTAGAAGTGATACGCGACGAGCGCCTGCTGCTCTGCGCTGCGCCGCGCCGCGACCGCGTGCTGGATGGCGAGCGGGGCGTCTCGCCGGTAGCGCGCGAGCGCGGCGGCGACTACCGCGCCGTGCGTCGTGTCGTAGGCGTTGCCGGTGGCGAGCGTGATCTGGGTCGCCTCCTTCACATACGCGTCCGCCGCCTCGGCCTCGCCGAGCTCCAGCAGCACCTCGGCGCTCACCAGGAGCGTGTCGGCGCGGCCGTCCTGGTCGTCGTAGCGCTCGTGCGCCTCGCGGGCGCGCTTCAGGTACGCCTGCGCGCGCGGCATGTCCCCGAGGCGCGCGTAGGAGTGCCCGATGTTCGTGAGCGTCTTCGCGAGCTGGAAGCGCCCACCGATCGAGAGGTCGATGCGGATCGACTCGAGCGCGAGCGCGATGGCGTCCTCGTAGCGCCCCTGCACGAACATCGCGTAGGCGAGCGCATTCTTCGCGCGCGCCTCCTGCCGGCGCGCGCCCACCTTGCGGAACACGCCGATGGCCTCGACATACGCATCGACGGCCTCGCGCACGCGCCCCACGCGTCGCAGGAGGACGCCGCGCGTGCGGAGGACATCGGCGCGTACGCGCGCGGGCACGCCGGGGTTCACCTTGGGGTTGCACGCCGCGAGCGCGCGATCGGACGCGGCGAGCGCGCCCTGCACGTCCCCCAGCTCGCGCGCGAGCTCGCTCACCAGGAGCTCGGCCTCGATCTCGAGGTGCGCGACGGTCGCGCCGTGCGCGATGGCCGCGGCCTTCCGCGCCACCGGCAGGCCATGGGAGAGGTGGCCCTCGTCGAGATCGTAGCGGGCGGTCCGGAGGAGCGCGAGGCACGCGGCGCGGGCGGTGCCGATGGAGCGGGCCGTCGCGCGGAGCACCTCGAGGTGGCGCACGCGCTCGCGCTTCCGGCCCAGCACGCGGAACGTTCCCTCGAGCGCCTCGTGCACGGCGAGCAGCTGCGCGCTGTCCGAGGGAAAGTGCAGAGCCGCGCGCAGGTAGTAGCGGATCGCGAGCTGCGTCTGGTACGCGCTTCGCGCCGCGTTCGCGGCCTCGAGATAGAAGTGCGCCGCCCGCTCCGCCGCGTCGCCGCGCACGAGGTGCCGCGCCACGATCGCCGCCGACACGCCGCGCGCGAGCGACGTATCCGCGAGGTGCTCGCCGAGCGCGCGATGCATGCGCGAGCGCGTCATGGGATCGAGCGCGGCATAGGCGACGTCGCGGGTCAGCGGATGACGGAAGTCGAGAACGTCCCCCTTGCGGTCGCAGAGCCCGCGCGCGCAGAGCCGCATGATCGCGTCCTCGCTCGCGCGCAGCGCCGACTTCGCGAGGTCGGTGCCCGAGTCCTCGGGCGCTGCGCTCCGGTGCTGCGCGGCGCGCGTGTTGAGCTTCGCGAGATCCGCGAGGCCGAGCGGCCCACCGGCGATGGCGAGCCAGTCGACGACGACGTGCTCCGGCCCGGGCAGCTCCTGGATGCGGTCCGCGAGCAGTTGCTCGAGCGTGGAGGGCAGCCCCATCGCATCGAGATCGCCGCCGTGGGGGCGCACCAGCACGTCCTCGCGGATCTCGAGGATGCCGCGCTCCAGCAGCGCGTCGATCATCTCGAGGAGGTAGAACGGATTGCCGCCGACCCGCGGCATGAGCTCCGCGCACACCGGTCGCACGCCCTCCCGCACCGATAGCCGCGTCTCGACGAGGCGGATCTGCTCCTCGCTCGAGAGCGCATGCAGCTCGACCCGCACCTTGCCTTCGAGCAGGGAGGCGACACGATCGTCGGGGCGCGTCACCAGCAGCAGCAGCACCGGCAGCGGATCGGGCGTCTTCAGGATCTCGCCCATCAGGTCGAGCGTCGGCTTGTCGGCCCACTGGAGTCCGTCGATCACGAGCACCACTGGCTGCTCGCGCGCGATGGCTGCCACGAGATGGCGGACGCCGCTGACGAGCATCTTCTTGCGGTAGTGCGCGTCCTCGTCCTCGACGGGCGCGCTGTTCGGCACCGCCTGGTTCGCGGCGATCTCCGCGAGCCGGGCGACCATGGGATCGGTGACGTCGAGAGTCTCCTCGCCGCCGCCGGCGCGCGCGATGAGATGCGCGATCTCGTCGTACGACTCGTCACCGCTCGCGCCGATCGCGTCACGAACGAGCTCGGAGAGCGCGCTGTAAGGGATCTCCATGCGCACCGGAGTGCACTCTGCACGTATCTGGCGTGTGGTGGGGGGAAGCTCGGCGCTGAACCTGGCGACCAGCGCCGTCTTGCCGATCCCCAGCTCGCCGACGATGGCGCGGCTCGAGACGGTGCCGCCGCCGGGGCCGTTCACCGCCGCGTGAAACGCGCCGTGCAGCTCGGCCTTCTCGGCGTCGCGGCCGATGAGATCGTTCTGCGTGCTTTCGTGCTCGCTCGCCTTCTCCTCGCGCGAGAGGCTCCGCTCCAGCGCGTAGACCCGCATGGTCGGCGGGAGGTTCTGCACCGGCGCGACGTCCGCCTTGAGGTCGAGCGCGTTCGCGTCCGCCCAGCGAAAATCGCGGCGGACGAGGCGAAACACGCCGCCTGCCACCCACGTGGTCCTGGCGGGCGCGGCGCGGGCCAGCATGTCGGCGAGGTACGTGACAGGGTCGTGCAGCACGTAGCGCACGAGGTTGCCCTCGGGATCGCGCGTGCCCGAAGCGATGCCGCGCACGATGGATAGCGAGGCAGAGGCCGGCGCCGGGAGATCGTCCTTGATGGCGTCGATCGCCTCGTGGGTCTCGACCGCGAGCCACGCCGCGTCGGACGCCGCCTTCGCCGGCTTCGGACCGAGACCGGCGATGGCGCGCGCCTCGAGATCGCTGGTCCACACCCAGCGCATCCCGCGCTTGTAGGCCATGTCGCCGAGCATCGCGCGCGAGCGCTCCAGCGCGCGCACGAGCGCCCGCCGCTGCTCGCTGCCCAGCGGCGTCGGCTCGTCGCCCTCGCCGGAGGGCTCGACGAGGCGCAGCGTCACGATCGCCACGTGCCGTACCTCGCGCGCCTCGGGCCGGCGCGTGCCGCTCGCGCGCGGCGGGGAGCTGCCGAGCCTGCCCGACGGCGGCCGCGAGCCACCCTGCGGACGGAGCGCTTCACCCGAGCCCGACAGCGCGTGGGGGGCGGCGGCCTGCGTGTGGTGCTCCGGCGGCGCTTCCACCTCGATGACCACCGGCTCCTCGCGCGAGACGAACTGCGCGAGCGTCGACTCGAGCGTCGCCGCGTCGACGAACATGTGCTTCAGCAGCATCGCGCGGACGAGCGCGGCGGCGACGTCGCGCCCGGTGGCGTAGCGATCGTCGGCGCGCGGCGCGAGGAGCTTGAGCACGATGGTCTCGAGCTCGTCGGGGATGTCGCGCACGTAGGTGCTGGGCGGCTCCACGCGGCCCGAGCGCACGATGTCGAGCAGCGCCTCGCCGCCGAGCCCGCCGTGCAGCGCGCGCCCGGTGAGCATTTCCCAGAAGATCACGCCCAGGGCGTAGAGGTCCCCGCGGCGGTCCACCTTCTCGCCGCGGGCCTGCTCGGGCGACATGTACCCGAATTTGCCCTTGAGGACGCCCTCCTCCTGGTCGGTGAGGCGGGCGCTCGCGATCCCGAAGTCGGCGATCTTCACGACGCCTTCGAGCGAGATGAGGACGTTCTGCGGCGACACGTCCCGGTGCACGATCTCGAGGGGAGCTCCGCCCTCGTCGCGCTTCTCGTGCGCGTAGTGCAAGCCCTTCGCGGCCTCGGCGACGATGAAGGCGGCGGCCCACGGCGGGACGAGCCGCCCCTTCGACTTCGCCGCGCTCATGAGCTGGCCGAGGTCGCAGCCCTCGACATACTCCATGGCGAGGATGTGCCCCTCGTCACCCTCGTTGGAGAACTCGTAGACCTGGACGACGTTGGGGTGGTTCAGGCGGGTCGCGAGCTGCGCCTCGTCGATGAACATCGACCGGAAGCGCCGCGACGTGGTGAACGCGGGAAGGATCCGCTTCACGACGACCACCTTGAACGTGCCCTCCGCGCCGCGCTTCTTCGCGAGGAACACCTCGGCCATGCCGCCCGCTCCCAGGCGCCGGACGATCTCGAACTGCGCGATCTGGCTAGGGATGCTGGCGGCGGACGATTCGGTCGACATGAGCCGTGAAAGAGCGAGCATTGCACAGCCGGTGGAGAAACCGTGAGTGCCTACACTGACCTCCCTCGCATATGAGAGCGCGGCCCGTGTACACTCGGAGGGCCGTGGCGATGCAAGCTCCGCCCCCTGCACAACCCCAACCCACTGCGCAGGGAACGTTCGCCAAGACGCCCTTTCCGCACCTCTTGGTCTACGCCCTGGAGCGCGGGCTCAGCGGAACGTTCGAGCTGTGCGTGGGCGCCGAGTCGGTCGCGAGCATCCTGGTCATCCGGGGCGTGCCGGCGAAGGTCCGCACCACCGAGGGCGTCCACTACCTCGGCGACGTGATGCAGGAGCTGGGGATGGTGAGCGCCGAGGCCGTGAAGGCCTCGCAGGCGCGCATGGCCGAGAGCCCGCGCCTCCAGGGTCAGATCCTGGTGGAGCTCGGCGCGATCGACGAGGCGCGCCTCGATGCCGGCCTCCGCGCGCAGCTCGAACGGAAGATCGAGCATCTCTTCACGTTGCCGGCGGAGACCGTCTTCTCGTACTTCGACGGCGTCGACAGCCTCCAGCGCTTCGGCGGCCTGCCGACGCCCATCGATCCCCTCCCCACGCTCTGGCGCGGCGTGCGGCAGCTGCCTGCGTGGGAGCACGTCGATGCCACGCTGCGGCGGGTCGGGGCCGCGGCGGTCCGCGTCGCGTCGAACGCGCAGCTCGATCGCTTCCAGTTCACGCGCGTCGAGGCCGGCGCCCTCGAGCTGCTCAGCCAGCGACCGATGCGCGTCACCGATCTCGCGAACGCGAAGGTGATCGGGCCGAGCGTCGCGCAGCTACTCGTCTACTTGCTGGTGATCACGAAGCAGGTCGACCTCGTGGAGACGCCGTCGATGCGTCCATCGGCGGCCGCGCCGGCCGCGCCGGTCGCGGATCCCCACGTGCCGCCGCCGCCCGGCTCGACGGGGCGCTTGCCCGCTGTCCCCTCGGCCCCCGGACAGGCCTTCGCGCGCGTGCAGCTCCAGGCGAAGCCGATCCCGCGTGCGCCGCTCGTCGTCGAGGAGGCGCCCGTCGCCCGCAGCGCCTCGGACGGCCGCATCGCGAGCCCCCTGCCGCAGCCCATCCACCTGCCCGACGACGTCGCGGGCAGCTCGATCATCCCTCCCGCGCCTCCCGCGCCGATCATCTCTGGCATGCCTCCCGCGCCCGAGGAGTCCGGGCTCGGGGGCCTCGGCCTCGACATCGGCTCGATGATCACGACGACGATCCAGTCGTCGATGCCCCCGCCGATGTACGCGCAGCCGCAGGACGAGCCGCCGCCGGCCTCCATCATCCCGCCGCCCGAGCAGGAGCGGTCGCTGACCGGCCCGTCGGGCAACCGGACCAGCTCGCAGCAGATGGCGGCGGTCGCCGCCCCGCTCACCTCCGAGCAGTTCGGCCTGAAGCAGAAGATCCTCGAGCGCGCCGCGCAGATCTCCGCGCAGGACTACTTCCAGATGCTCGGCCTCGAGCGTGATGCCACGCCGGAGATGGTGCAGAAGGCTTTCTTCGGGCTCGCGAAGGTGTGGCACCCGGACCGCCTGCCGCCCGCGCTCGTCGACGTGGAGGACGCGTGCAGCAAGGTCTTCACGCACCTCACCGAGGCCCAGGCCACGCTCCTCGATCCCGAGCGCAAGGCCCAGTACATGACGCTCCTCAAGGACGGCGGAGCGACGCCCGACGATCAGGCGAAGATCCAGGCGATCCTCGAGGCGGCCATGGAGTTCCAGAAGGCCGAGATCCTCCTGAAGCGCAACGATACGTCGCTGGCGTTTGCGCTGGCGAAGAAGGCGCACGCGCTCGACCCCGAGCAGGCCGACTACCTGGCGATGGTGACCTGGCTCGACGCGCAGCGCCCCGAGTGGATCGGTCGCGAGAAGACGCTCGAGAAGATCGCCGTGCTCGATCGCTGCATCAAGATGAACGTCAACTCGGAGCGCGCGTACTTCTGGCGCGGCATGCTCTACAAGCGCATCGACGACACGAGCAAAGCGCAGAAGGACTTCAAGAAGGCGAGCGAGCTGAACCCGCGCAACCTCGACGCGATGCGCGAGGTCCGCCTGCACAACATCCGATCCGCGTCGCGCGGGCAGTCGAAGCCGCCGCCGGGAGGCGGGACGCGCAGCAGCGCGAAGCCGCCCCCTCAGGCGGAGACGCTGGGCGGCTTGTTCGGAAAGCTGTTCAAGAAGTAGCTCTCAGACGGGATCGGCGGCCCGCATCGGCGCCATGCTCGGCCGCGTGTCACTCTCCACGAGATACCCGAACCGCTGCTTGAACAGCGCCGGCGTCATGCTCGCTGCGCGCGCGAGATGCGCCAGCTCCACCTTGTCCTCGAGGTCTTCCTTCTTGAGCCGCAGCATGTAGCTGCGCGCGATCTTGTAGCGGTCCGACGCGACGTCCACCATGCGCACGCGCATCCGGCCCGTCACCGGGTCCATGATCTTCGCGAAGGGCACCGGCACGAAGCTCCCTCGCTGCATGCTGATGAGCGCCTCGGTGCCGCCCTCGATCACGTGGCGCGCCGCGCAGTAGCCGAGGTCGCGCGTGTACTCCATGTCGAACGGGATCGGGTCGGCGCAGCGGACCTCGTAGCCGATGTTCTTCGTGGCGATGGTGGTGCTGATGCCGAGCTTCTTGAGCTCCTTCTTCACCGCCTGCTTGACCAGGTTGCCGAAGTCGATCTCCGCGATGCGGATGTGACCGTGCTCGTCGCGCTCGACGCCGTCGAGCCCCTCGATGTCGGCGGGGTTGATCTGCTCGACGAGCCCCTCGGCCAGCACCGCGACCCCGTCCGGCCGCCCCTGCGAGAGGCGCTTGATGATCGCGCCCGCGAGCGTGTCGACCACCTTCGAGAGGGCGACGGGGTTCTCGAACTCCTCGGAGACGAGCGTGAGCGTGGCGCCCGCCGACTTGCCGATGCCGAGCGCGAGGTGCCCGGCCTTCCGGCCCATCGCCACCACGAAGTACCAGCGCGAGGTGGTCTTCGCGTCGACCATGAGGTTCTTCACGATCTCCACGCCGATGTGGCGCGCGGTCTGGAAACCGAACGTGTAGACGTCCTGCGGGAGGTCGAGGTCGTTGTCGATGGTCTTCGGCACGTGCACGACCCGCAGCTTGCCGCGCGACGCCTTCGCGAGGCTCGAGGAGCTGAAGCAGGTGTCGTCGCCGCCGATGGTGATGAGCATCCCGACGCCGAGACGGTCGAGCGTGTCGAGGCACTTGGCGAGGAGCTCGGGGCTCTTCGTGGGATTCGCGCGCGAGATGCCGAGCGTCGAGCCGCCGCGGAAGTGGATGCGACTCGTATCGGCGATGGTGAGGGGGGTCACGCGCGAGGTGTCGCCCTCGATGAGCCAGCGGAACCCGTCCTGGACGCCGAGCACCTCGACGCCCGAGAGGTTCGCGCGGATGGTGGCCGCACCGATCACGCTGTTGATGCCGGGGGCCGGGCCGCCGCCGACGAGGATGGCGAGCTTCGCGTTCGTTATCATGGTGCGCCGTCGAGGCTACCAGGCTCCGCGCGACGCGGGAAAGCGCAACTCATACATGAGTCACGTTGTGCCCCTACCGCGCCGCATTGTGCTGGGGTAAACACGGGGGTGAGCGACGACCTGCGGAAGACGGTCCTGAAGCTGCGAACCCCGGGCGAGCCCCCGCCCCTCGTGCTGGGCGCGATGAACTTCGGCAAGCGCACGCCGGAGGCCGAGTCGCGGTCGATCCTCGCGCGTGCGCTCGAGCTGGGCATCGTCCATCTCGACACCGCGAACGCGTACGGCGAGGGGATCTCGGAGACCATCGTGGGCGCGGCGGTGAAGGGGCGGCGCGAGAAGGTGATCCTCGCCACGAAGTGCGGCTTCGGTCGGGTCGCGGGCAAGCCCGAGGGCCTCAGCCGCGCGCGCATCCTCGAGGCGGCGGACGCGAGCCTCGCGCGGCTCGGCAGCGACTACATCGATCTCTACTACCTGCACGTGCCCGATCACGTGACGCCGATCGACGAGAGCCTCGATGCCGTCGCCGAGCTCCTCGAGGCGAAGAAGATCCGCGCGTGGGGCGTCTCGAACTACGCGGCGTGGCAGGTCGTCGAGATGATCCAGAAGGCCGACCTGCGGAAGATGCCGCGGCCGGCCATCGCGCAACAGCTCTACAACGTGCTGCTCCGCCAGCTCGACGTGGAGTGGTTCAGCTTCGCGCGCCAGTACGCGCTGCACACCACCGTCTACAACCCGCTCGCGGGCGGGCTGCTCTCGGGCAAGCATGCGCGTGACGGCTCGACGCAGCGCGGCTCGCGCTTCGACAAGAACCGCCTCTACCAGGGCCGCTACTTCACCGACGCGATGTTCGACCGCGTCGACGCGCTCTCCGATCTCGCGCGCGCCGAGCACATGAGCCTGCTCGAGCTGTCGTATGCGTGGCTCTCGGGCGCGCCCGGCGTCGACAGCATCCTGCTCGGCCCCGCCTCGGTCGAGCAGCTCGAGGAGGGCGTCTCTGCGTGCGCCCGTGGGCTCACGTCCGAGGTGCGCGGCCTGGTCGATGCGCTCTACCGGATGTGGCTCGGCACGGACACGTACTACGTACGATGATCGCGCTGGACGACGCGCGCCTCGAGGAGGCGGTCGCGCACTACCGCCTCCACGGCTGGGCACGCCTCGGCCACCTCGCGGACGAGGCGACGCTCGCGCCGCTACGCGAGCGCGCCGACCAGATCATGATGGGCGAGGTCGCCTACGAGGGCCTCTTCTTCCAGCACGACTCCGACACCGGCAAGTACGAGGACCTCGCGTACGGCCAGGGGTGGCAGGGCCCTTCGCTCGCCTACCGCAAGGTGGAGAAGCTCGAGAAGGATCCGCTCTTCTGGGCGTGGCTCGCGAACGACGTGTTCCGCCGCGTCGCCGCGAAGGTCTACGGCGACGGAGGCGCCACGCTGTACCGCGCGTTCCTCATGAACAAGCACGCGGGCGGCGGGTCGAACCTCCCGTGGCACCAGGACGGCGGGAACTTCTGGGGCCTCGATCGCGATCCGGTGCTCCAGATCTGGACGCCCCTCGACGACGCCCCGCTCGGCGGCGGCTGCCTGGAGGTCGTGCCAGGTTCGCACGTTGCGGGGCTGGCCACGCCGCTCGGCGGCGTCGTGCCCGCCGACCACGTGGAGCGGAGCGAGCCCGCCACCCGTCCGCTCGCGGTCCCCACCGTCGCCGGCGAGGTCATCCTGCTCCACAACCACGTGTGGCACCGCTCGGGGCGGACGAGCCTGGGCAAGCCGCGGCGAGCGTTGAGCGTCTGCTACATGGACGTCACGACCCAGTGCCGCCGGCGGAAGCGGGCGCCGCGGTCGTTCGTCCGCGTCTGGTAGCGCTGCGCTTTCTTCTGCGAGCCCCGGCAAATCCCCGGTTTTTCGCGGGATCTGTGCGGTCGTGATACCTTTTTTGTCAACGTGAGTCGTGGCCGCATTCTGGTGATCGACGCCGACGAGTGGCTCGGTCGTTTGCTCGGGCGCGCCCTCCAGGAGAAGGGCTACGCCACGGATTTCTGCGAGGACGCGCGGAGCGGCTTCCAGAAGGCCACCGAGAGCATGCCGGACGGCATCGTGTGCAGCGTCGTGCTGCCCGACATCGACGGCTTCTGGGTGGCGCGCCGCGTCCGCACCGAGAGCAGCGTCGTCGCGAAGACCGCCATCCTCCTCATCGGTGACGCACGCGACGCCGACGTTCGCATCCAGGGCCTCCAGGTCGGCGCCGACGTGGTGCTCGAGCGGCCGGTGAGCAACGACGAGATCGTCGCGCAGGTCGACGCGCTGGTGGCGCTCGCGCTGCGCCACCGCATCGAGCAGCCGGACGGCGAGAGCGTCGCGCCGTCGATCGCGGCGGCGTTCCGCGGTGATCTCGCGAACTTCCCGCTCGCGAGCGTGCTGATGATGCTGGAGATGGAGCGCCGCACCGGGACGCTCGAGGTGGTCTCGGGCGGCGGCAAGCGCGCGCTGCTCGTGCTGTCGACCGGCCTCTTCGCGAACACCGAGGTCGCGGGCGAGACGCGCTCGCCGCTCGAGGCGCTGAAGGAGGTGCTCGGCTGGCGCACCGGTCGCTTCGCGTTCCGTACGCGCGACGTCGGCTCGCTCCCCCCGGCGCGCGGCTCGGTGGCGGCGGTGGTCCTCGAGGCGATGCGCCTCGAAGACGAACGCAACGCAGGGCAGTAGCCCGCCGGCATCAGACTTTTTCGGCGCGGGTCGAGCCGAGGAGGCCCGAGGGGCGCACGAGGAGCACGAGGATCAGCACGAGGAAGACGAGGACGTCGGCGCCGCCCGAGTAGTCGGTGAGCTTCACGAGCTCGCCGATGATGCCGATGAGCAGCCCGCCCAGCATCGCGCCCGTGATGCTGCCAATGCCGCCCAGGACCGCCGCCACGAAGGCGCGCGTGCCGATGACGACGCCCATCGTCGGATAGACCTGCGACTGATCGAGGCAGAAGAGGACCGCGCCGAGCGCCGCGAGCGAGGAGCCGAGCGCGAACGTCATCGAGATCACGCGCGAGGTGCGGATGCCCATGAGGCGCGCCGCCTCCTCGTTCGCGCTGAGCGCGCGCATCGCCTTGCCGAACCAGGTCTTCTTCACGATCAGCTCGAGCGCGATCATGACGAAGACCGTGACGACGAGGATGAGCACGCGCGACTTGCTGAGCGTGCCGATACCGGGGAACGTCATCTGCCCGGTGATGAGCTGCGGATACGGGCGAAAACGCGCGGTGAACAGCAGCTGCGCGAGGTTCTGGAGGAGCACCGACATGCCGAGCGCGGTCACCAGCGGCGTGATCCGCAGCAGCGCGCCGCGCCCTCGCCCGCGCAGCGGCCGATAGGCAACGCGCTCCACCGCGATGCCGAGCAGCGAGGCGCCGACCATCGAGAGGAGGGTGCCCGCGACCCCCGCGACCATCGGGTTCGCGGTGCCGCCCAGCGCGGCGATGAGGAAGAGCCCGAAGTAGGCGCCCATCATGAAGACCTCGCTGTGCGCGAAGTTGATGAGCTTCAGCACGCCGTAGACCATCGTGTAGCCCAGGGCCACCAGCGCGATCATCGCGCCCTGCGTGAGCCCCGTGACGAGCGCTTCGATGATCTTCATCGGCGTCGCGCCTTACTGCGCCATGACCTGCGTGGCGTACGCGAACTTCTTGTTCTTGATCTGCACGACGACGATCGGCTTGTTTGCGTTGCGATCCTTGTCCATCGTCATGGTGCCGGTGGCGCCCTGGAAGTCCTTGGTCTCGGCGGGGGCCTTGCGGATCCCCTCGGGCGTGACCTCGGCGGCGCGGCCGACGGCGTCGAACAGGAGGCGCGTCGCGTCGTAGCCCTGGGCGCTGAGGCTCGAAGGCTCATGCTTGTATTTCGCCTGGAAGGCGGCGAGGAACTTCTTCGAGTTCGGCCACGGGACGTCGGGCGCGTAGTGGTTGGTGAAGTACGCGCCCTCGAGCTCCTCGCCCGCGCCCTCGATGAGGTTCGCCGAGTCCCAGCCGTCACCACCGACGAACATGCTGCCCGGCATGCCGACCTGCTTGGCCTGCCGCGCGATCTGCACCATCTCGTTGTAGTAGTTCGGCACGAACACCGCCTCGGGCGACGCAGCCTTTAGCTCGTTCAGGTAGGTCGTGTAGTTGGTCTCGCCCTTCTGGTAGCCCTTGTCGATCACGATGGTGCCGCCGAGCTTCTTGAACTCGTCGCGGAAGCTGCGCGCGAGGCCCGACGAATACGTGTCCTGGGCGGCGTAGAACACGCCGACCCGCATCTTCTTCATGTCGTTCTTCACGAACCGCGCGGCGACTTGGCCCTGCTGTTCGTCGGTGAAGCACGTGCGGAAGACCCACTCGCGGCCCTGCGTGACCTCGACGGCGGTGGAGGAGGGCGTGACCATCGGGACGTGGCTGGTGTTCGCGATGAGGCCGCCAGCGAGCGAGCGGCTCGAGGCCACCTCGCCGAGGATGGCGAGCACCTTGTCGCGGTCGATGAGCTGGCGGACCTTCTGCGAGGCCTCCTGCGTTGTCGACTTGTCGTCCTCGTAGAGGACCTTGACCTTCTTGCCCTTCACGCCGCCCGCGGCGTTGACCTCCTCGACGGCGAGCTCGATGCCGTCGCGCGTGTCGGTCCCGAACGTGGAGTCCGAGCCGGAGAGCGAGAGAAAGGCGCCCACGGTGATCTCGTCGGACTTCTTCCCGCAGCCGCCGACGGCCAGCGACGAGACGAGGAGCGTGGTGAGGCCGAGGGTGAAAAGGCGCCGCGTGAGCATGGCGCCGGGCATACCACGCCTCGCCGTCGGCGACCGGCCGAAGAGCGCGCCTGTTTCTTGGCCGTGCGGGCCCTCAGACCGCCGCTCCCCCGGCGCTCCCGCCGGCGCTCCACAGGGCGTAGATGGCGCCCCAGGACATGCCCAGGAGGACGAGGAAGATCACGATCACCCCGACATCCAGGCGCTTGAGGGCGCGCCGGCTCACCACGAGCCCCCAGCCCATGGAGAACGAGTGCAGGCCGTTCGCCAGGTGGTAGGCCACGCCCAGCGTGCCCAGCAGGTAGACAACCAGCGTCGGCAGGTGGTGACGCATCTCGTGCGCGATGTGCGCGAACGCCTCGGGGCGCCCGGTGTTGATCCGCGGATCGAGGAACGCCAGCCAGATGTGCGCGCCGAGGAAGAACATGACGCCGATCGCGCTGAGGCGCTGGACGACGTACTTGGTGTTCGCGAAGAACTTGTATCTTACATTGTTCGGCTGCGCGCTGAGCAAGCGGCCGATCCCCCAGATGGTGTGCAGCACGAGGGGCAGCAGCGCGATGAGCCCCGACGCGAAGAACACGATCGGGTGGCGGTACTCGGTGACGTCCGCCTGCCACTGCGCGGCGCCCTGGAAGGCGGACAGGTTGTTCCAGAGGTGGTTCACCGTCCAGACGGCGAGCGGGACGACGGCGAGGAGGGAACCAAGGCGCGATCGAACGAAGCTCCCGTCCACGCGGCGGGTGGTGGCTTCAGCGGTGGACATGCAACCTTCGGTCTAGGGAACCGGAGCGGGTTTGACAAGCAAGATGCTGGGCGCTCTAAAGAAGACCGAGGAAGCCGATGGTTTCGCAGAACGTTCCGGCGCCTCCCGGGTGGCATGGCGAGCTCTTCACCGTCGGTGTGACGGGCACGAACGGCAAGACCACCACGACAGCGTGGGTCGCTGCGGCGCTGCGCCGACTCTCCGGATCGCAGGGGGCGGGGCCGGTGGCCCGCGCCACGACGCTCGGCTTCTTCCTCGACGACGAGGAGCTCACGATCGCGAAGAGCTACGACGGCTTCCTCGCGGCGATGAAGCGCGGCCGTGATCGAGGCGGGAAATACGCGGCGATCGAGCTCACCAGCGAGGCGCTCGCCCGCGGCTTCGCGCGCGCCTGGCCGTGCCGCGTGGGGGTCTTCACGAACCTCACGCACGATCACCTCGACGCGCACGGCAGCCCCGAGCATTACCTGGCGAGCAAGGCGCAGCTCTTCGTGACGCTCGCGCCGGGCTCGACGGCCGTGCTCAATGCGTGTGACGAGCACTTCGAGCTGCTCCGCGAGATCCTGCCCGAGGGGGTGAAGCTCCTCTCGTATGCGGTGCCGTCCCGCGGCGAGGTGCAGGGCGAGCCCGACGTCGTGGCCAGCGCGGTCGACGTGTCGTGGGGTGGCACGCGGATCACCTGCGCGGTGCGGGATCCGAGCTCCGGGCTGCCCGCCGAGGTTCGGGTGCGCGCGATCGGCGAGATCTACGCGGAGAACGCGCTCGCGGCGCTGCTGGGGGCGGTCGCGGCCGGCGTTGCCCCCGCCGAGGCGGCGATCGCGCTTGCCGAGGCAGCCCCGCCGCCCGGGCGGTTCGAGGTGGTGCACGAGCGGCCGTACGTGGTCGTCGATTACGCGCACAGCCCGGACGCGCTCGCGCGGACCGTGCAGATCGCACGCAACCTCGCCGGGAGAGGGAAGGTGTTCGTCGTCTTCGGTGCCGGCGGCAAGCGAGACAAGGCGAAGCGCGGGCCCATGGGCGAGGCGGCGCGGCCCGCCGACCACGTGATCCTCACCACCGACAACCCGCGCGACGAGGATCCCGCGGTCATCGCCGAGGCGCTCGCGGGCGGCCTCGTCGGGCATGCGAGCGTCCGCACCGTGCTCGATCGCCGCAGCGCCGTCGCGCTCGCGATCGCCGAGGCGGGTCCGGACGACGTCGTGCTCGTGGCGGGCAAGGGGCACGAGACGGAGCAGACGATCGGCGCCGAGACGCGCTTCTTCTCCGACGTCGACGTCGCGAAGGCCGCGCTCGCCGCGCGCTCCTGAGCAGGCTCGGTGGATCGTCCGGGCGGTCGATCGGGGCCCTGTCGGCCCAACCGACCGTCGATTCGCCCAAGAAAACACGGCAAATGTTCCGGGTAGGTCCAGTGGAAGGCCTCCGAGGGGCGTACGCTTCGCAGGGTGAGGCGGGCGTGCACGGGTGGCTTCGTGGTGGCGCTGCTCTTGCTCGCCCGTGGCGCTCGTGCCGAGGGCCTGCTCGTCCACGACACGGTGGAGGGCGCGAACCTCGACGTGATGGATCTCGTCGCGCCGGGACCGAATGGCAAGTCCGAGAGCGTCGCGTTCACGGAGCTCGGCA
>Ga0123336_10000937_pt1 | contig 27802 bp, 21 predicted proteins | sample SSSSmetaG_FD_96466 | JGI IMG/M metagenome (GOLD analysis project Ga0123336, IMG submission 96466) | Glacier valley bacterial and archeal communities from Borup Fiord, Nunavut, Canada, to study Microbial Dark Matter (Phase II) - ​SSSS metaG | ecosystem: Environmental > Aquatic > Freshwater > Ice...
ATGATCTTGCCGAGCTCCTTGGTGTCCTCCGGGAACTCCGGGTCGCGCATGATCTTCAGGAGTGAGCCCTCTCCGCGTTGAAGGCTGGTTTGCACGGCCGCGATCTGCGCGAGCAACGGATCGACCTTGGCAATATCCTCTTTGACCTTGTCGATCGCGAGCTCCACCCCCGCGACGAGGTCGTTGCCCTTGCTATCGAGCCGGCCGCGCAAGCGAGCCACGTTCGCGCGCAGTGTCTCGGCGCGCGTGCCGAGCTGATGTAGTTGTGTCCGCGCGGTCCCGGCGAAGGCCTCGGTCGCCGCGATGACCGCGCCGAGGTGTGCCAGCCCCGCATCACCACCGAGGCCGCGCTCGCGCAGGAGCGTGATCTGGACGCGCAGGCCGGTGAGCTCGGCGAACATCGGCGCGATCATGTCGGCGTGCGCGACCGCCGTCGGCGATGCCGGATCGAGGTGCGCCGCGAACTCCGCGAGCTGCTGGAGCAATGCATCGAGCTCGGGTTTGACCTCGGCCTTGAAGGCGGCGAAGCCGTTCAGGTTGTCCCACGTGCGTTGCAACACGCGATCGATGCTCGGCGGGTCCGCGCCGACGAGCTGGTCGCCCTCGTGCAGCATCGTGCCTGCCTTCGCGACGGGCGCCGGGCCGAGCTCGAGGTAGCCTTCGGCCAGAACTCCGCGCGACGCCACGAACACCTCGCCCGCGCGATCCAGCCGCTTTGCCTCGCGCGCTTGGATCGCGACCGTGACCACCACGCCCGCGTCGCCGTGCAATGGCCCCGGTGCATCGCGCGGCGATAGCGCGATGCTCTCGATCTCGCCGACCGTGTGACCGGCGACCACGAACGCCGCACCTTCGTGCAACGCTCCGGCGTGATGGAAGTACACGCGGATGCGCGTGTGACGGCGCCACTCGATCCGATCGTAGACAACCACGAAGAACCCGATCGCGGACGCGAGCAAGCCCATCGTGACCCAGCCAACGCGACGCGCGAATTGGTCGTCTATTCCTTCCAGAACAGCTTCCAGGGATTGCGTTTGAGATCGCGGATCAGCTCGCGCAGATCGCTGTAGAGCTCGTCCTTCGAGAGCAGCGCACCGGCCGTACCCTTGCCCGCCCGGAGGTCCGTGACCGCACCGTTGACGTTGTCGATCAGGCCGCCCGCCTTGCTCGCCGCGGTCGCCGCCTTGTCGGCCGCGCCGATCGCCGTATCGATCCGCTGCTCGGTGATGATGCCGGTGACGCGTGTCGCGTCGGTAAGCAAGGCTTGAGCGGACGGAGTGAGGGTCGCGAGCGAGCTCTGCGCGGTCTTGAGTGTCGCGTCGGCATCGCCGAGCAGGGCCGCGACCGGGCGACCGTCGCCGAGGCCATGGTTGACCTTCGAAAGCGTGATCTTCGCTTCCTTCGCGACGTCGGCGGCCGAAACGATCAGCTCGCCGATCTGGTCGTGGCGCTCGACGAGGATCTTGTTGATCTCGGCGACCGCACTCGCGCTGTTGCCGAGCAGGTGCTTGATCGCATCGCGATCATCGTGAAGCACCGCGGACACGCCATCGAGCACCTCGTACAACCGCGCCACCACGAGGTCGGTACGCGGCGGATCGTGCACCGCGGGCGGACCGTGGATGATCGACTTCGCCACGATCGCCGGATGGTCCCAATCTCGACCAGGTACGATCTCGAGGTACTGCTCGCCGAGCACTCCGGCCGTGTTGATGAAGAACTCGGCATCGCTGCGGATGCTGTCCTTCGCGCGATCTTCGATCCACGCGGTCACTCGCACCTGGACGCGCTTGCCGGTCTCATCGGGCTTGCCGCCGAAGAAGTCGACGCTCTCGATCTTGCCAACCTTGATGCCCGAGACCTTCACCGGCGCGCCGGGTTGCAAGGCGCCGATGTAGTCGTAGTCGACAGCGATCGTGTAGCCCGAGCGCAGTGAGAAGTTGCCGAGAATGAAGATGAAGGCGACGAGGATCGCGGTCGCTACCACGATCAACACGCCGACCTTCCACTCGAGCCCGCGGTCGGTCGACATCACGAGATCGAGCATAGCGCCGAAACTGAACGAGCCCCCGTTGCCAGGGGCTCTCGTCGTTACTCGGTGCTGGTCAGCCTACTGCTGAGGCCAACCATTCCCGCCTTGCGGCGGGTAGCCACCCCCGCCTTGCGGCGGATAGCCACCCCCGCCTTGCGGCGGGTAACCACCCCCGCCTTGCGGCGGGTAACCACCGCCGCCTTGCGGTGGGTAGCCACCCCCGCCTTGCGGCGGGTAGCCGCCCCCTTGCGGAGGATAACCACCGCCCGGCGGCGGGTGACCACCGCCCGGGGGGCGGCGACCGGTGATCAGCGCGGTCGCTTCTTCATACGCTGCGGGCGATGCCATCATCAGCACGCCGAAGAACGCGAGGATACGCACCGCGACGTGCGCGCCGAACAGGATCGCCGAGATGCCCATGTGCTCCGTGAACACGCCCGCGAGGATCAGGAACACGACCTGGAGCGGGAGCCACAATATGAGCACGGCTGCGATCAACGGCCCGAACGCATCGATCGACTGCAGCGCTTGCGGCAGTTTCTGCGGCGGCACGACGAACAGGATGCAAAGCACACCGAGCGTGGTGACGATGAAGCTGATCAGGCTGTTGAGGACCATCAGGATCCCGCCATGGAAGCCAAACACGTAGCTGAACATGTCGATCCAACCAGGCACGAGCATGCCTGCGCCGACCGCGATGATGATGCGCGCGATCTGATCTTGTGGTTGGGCGATGCGTGCGAGGAGACCGAACACGAGCACGGCGTAGCCGAGCATGCCGAGCGCCGCGCCCGTTGCATGACTGGGTCCCGGGAGACTCGAGAGCACGAACAGGCCGATGAAGGACACCACGAACGGGATCCAGTGCAGAACCATCGGCGGCACTTGTTGGCGGATGTGCGGAGGCGCTGCTGCGACGAGCAGGTACGAGCCACCCGCGATGATCGGCCAGACCACGAAGTCCCATTTCGGGAGGGCCGACGAGAACGGGAACAGGACGGTCGGGCTCAACGTCAGCGGCACGACGATCGAGATCAAGAGCGCGATACCGGCGATGAACAGCGTCGTGCGCTGCAGCGACGGATCACGCAGCCGCGCGACCGGAATGCCAAAGATCGTGCCCGGTGCCGACTGCGGCATGCCGCGCGCCATGTTGTCGAGCGGACCCGGAAGATCGTGCGACGGCGGCGCGAATGGATTCGGAGCCTGCGGATATCCCGGCTGCGGTCCACCGAAGCCTTGCTGCGGCTGGCCGTAACCCTGCGGCTGCCCTGCCGGCGGATACCCTTGCGGCTGACCGGGCGGCGGATACCCTCCCTGTTGTTGCGGCGGCTGACCGTAGGCTTGTTGCGGTGGCGCACCATACGGCTGCGCACCATACGGTTGCGAAGGCTGGCCGAAATCCTGCTGCGGCTGGAAGCCCGGCTGACCTTGCTGACCTTGCTGACCGGGCGGCGGATAACCACCTTGATGAGGAGGCACGCCGTACGCCGGCTGACCACCGGGTGGCGGATAGCCACCTTGTTGTTGCGGCGGCTGACCGTACGCTTGTTGGGGAGCGGCCGCCGGAGGTTGATACGGTTGTGGGGCAGGTACGGCCGGTTGTGCACCGAAGCCCTGCTGTTGCGGCGGCTGAAAACCCTGCGGCTGGCCGTAGCCAGCGCCCGGGTTCGTCGTGCTGCCGGGCCGCGGAGCGCCTGCGGGTGAGGCTGGACGCTGCGCCTGCGGGATCTGCGGCGCGGCGTAGCCAAACATGGTCTTCGCGGGTGCTTGAGCGCCGCCCGGCGGTGCGGCTGCCTGCATCGGCGGCATCGGCCGGCCGCAGGTGCCACACGCCGGAGCGTTCATGAGCACCGCCGCTCCGCAATATGGGCACGGCCTAGTTGGTGTCGCCATTGGGAATTCCCCTGTCCTTTCGAGTCGCAATGATAATTCGGCAACCCGAGTGAAAGCAAACCAACCACCACACGGTTTCGGTCCACCGAGATCCGCGGTGCGAAACTAAACAAGGCATACTACAAGGTGTCGTGGCTCGTAGGCTTCCCGTCTTCGATGCGCAGCGAGGCGAACCGGTCGAGATCCGGATCTCCGAGACGCGGCTGCGTGCATTCGCGAGCGAAACTATCGCCGCGGCGGCACTCGCGAGCGGGACGCGCGTGATGTCGCGCTCGCTCAAGTATCATCGGCCACGCTCGTTCTTCTGTCTCGAGGGGCACTGCAGCGGCTGCCTGGTTCGCCTCGACGGCGTGCCAAACATGCGCGCATGCCAATCGCCGTGCACGCCCGGTGTGGAAGCGGCCGGGCAGAACGCATTTCCATCGACCGAGGTCGACTTGCTCGGCGCGGTCGATTTCTTGTTCTCTCGCGGCCTCGATCATCACACGTTGATGACGGGTTCCTCGGTCCTCAACAAGCTCGCGAACAAGGTGGTGCGCCAGCTTTCGGGCCTCGGCAAGTTGCCGGCGCGCGATGCTGGTCCCCTGCCCCCCGTCGGCGAACGCTCGGTCGATGCGTGCGTGATCGGTGGAGGTCCTGCGGGCCTCGCCGCGGCCCTCGCTTGCGTGCGCGCGGGGCTCTCGGTGGTACTCGTCGATGATCAGCTGCGTGCGGGTGGCAGCTTGCGCTGCGACCCGAAGACGGGTCGCGACCACGCGGACCGGAGCGTCACTGAGGTGGTCACGGCAGGCGTCGAGCTGCTCGAGCGATCGACCGCGATCGGCTATTTCCCCGAGGACGATGGCGGTGTGCTCGCGGTCGCGACGCCAACCCAGCTGATCCGCGTCCACGCGCGTGGATGGATCTGGGCGACCGGTGGCTACCCGGTAAATCTGCCGTTCGCCGATAATGATCGTCCCGGCGTGATCGCCGCGCGTGCGGTCGGTCGCTTGCTTGTCGATCACGGCATCCTCGCCGGCGACAAGGTCTGCATCGTCGAAGTGCCCGAGCTCGCGGCCGAGACCACGCGCCTGGCCTCCGCACTCGAGGCCGCAGGCGCCGACGTCACGCGCATTCCCCTGGACGATGCGAACGGCACGAAGGGCCGTAGCTGGGTGTCTTCGGTCGAGACCTCGCGCGGTCGGATCGATTGCGATCTCGTCGCGGTCGCCGCAATTCCGTCACCCGCTTCCGAAGGTCCGCGCCAGCAAGGCTGCGAGGTCGTCCTCGATCCCGATGCGGGCGGATTTCGCGTCGTGATCGACTCGCACGGTCAGACCTCGGCTGCGTCCGTGTGGGCGTGCGGGGACGTCACGGGTTATCGCGGGCCCGCAGAGTCCGCGATCCACGGCGCACTCGTCGGTGCGCGCGCGGCCGCCGCACTAGGAGGACGCTAGTGGCCAAGAAGATCATGCTGTGTCGCTGCGAGGACGTCACGCTCGCCGACCTCGAGCATTGCGTCGATCGCGGCTACCTCGATATCGAGGAGGTCAAGCGCTACACCGGCTTCGGCACCGGACCTTGTCAGGGCAAAGAATGCCTCGGCCCGATGGCGACGCAGCTCGCGCGCCTGACCAAGAAAGCACCGAGCACGATCTCGCCGTTCACGTCGCGTCCGCCGATCGCGCCCACTCCGCTTCGCCTGCTCGCGAATTCGCCCGATGCGCATCGGTTCGATGACGACCTGCCGGAGCACGACGCGTGAACGGCGCCGCACCGCCCGATGCAGACGACGAGGACGACGCCAGCCGGGCGGATCGATCGGGCGAGATCAAGCTGCCGCCCACGCTCGAGAGCTCGGGCCCGGTGCCCGAGAAGGCAGAGATCGTGATCGTCGGTGGCGGCGTGATGGGCCTGTCGATCGCGTACTACCTCGCGATGATGGGTCTCGAAGACGTCGTCGTCGTCGAGCGCGGCTATCTCGCGGAGGGTGCATCGGGCCGTAACGGCGGCGGCGTCCGCCAGCAATGGGCGACCGAGATCAACATCCGGCTGATGCAGCAATCGGTCGAGCTGTGTCAGCGGTTCGCCGTCGATATCGGGGTCAACGTGTGGTTTCGCCAGGGCGGCTATTTGTTCCTCGCGCGGAGCGCAAAAGAGGTCTCGCGTCTCGAGAGGAACATCGCGCTCCAGAATCGCTGCGGCGTCGCGACGCGCATGCTCGATCCCCAGGGTGCCAAGCAGATCGTGCCGGAGATCGATCTCACCGGCATCGTCGGCGCCTCGTACAATCCGACCGACGGCATCTTGTTCCCGTGGCCGTTTCTGTGGGGCTATGCCCGTCAGGCCACCGCCCGCGGCGTGCGGATCTTCACGCAGACACCTGTCACCGGCTTGGCGAAGCGATCGCAAGGCGGCTACGAGGTAGTCACCGAACGCGGCACGATCGCGGCGCGGCGCGTGATCAATGCGTGCGGCGCTTGGTCGCCCACGCTCGCGAAGATGATCGGCGTCGAGATCCCGACGTTCCCGATCCGCCACGAGATTTGCTCGTCCGAGCCGCTCAAGCCATTCCTAAAGCCAATGGTCTCGGAGCTCGCGAGCGGTTTGTACTGCAGCCAATCGATGCGCGGCGAGATCGTCGGCGGCGTGACCATTCCCGGCCACAGCTCGACATACGCGAAGGGCTCGACGCTGGAGTTCCTCGCGACCTACTCGCGCCGGCTCGTCAAGCTGATGCCGATCCTCGGCGACGTCAAGATCCTGCGCCAGTGGGCGGGCCCGTACGACCAATCGCCGGATGGCAATCCGATCGTCGCGGCGACCCGCGAGCATCCGGATTTCTTTCTCGCGTGCGGCTTCGTCGGGCACGGCTTCATGATGGCGCCGATCGTCGGCAAGCTCTACGGTGAGTGGCTGACTGGCGGCACGAAGCACGAGATCTTCGAGCGCTACACGCTCGATCGTTTCTACGATGGCTCCGGTTCGGCGCACCCCAAAGAAGATTTCAATATCGGTTAGTTACCGTAGAGTCGTGCTACACGAGAAGGGTGTCGCTCCTCGCGTCCCACACGATCGGCTTTATCGGCGGCGGCAACATGGCCGAAGCGCTGATCCGCGGGCTCGTCAAAGGCAATCACCTGCCGGCGAGCCACGTGCTTGCCTCGGGACCGCGACGCGAGCGGCTCGACGAGCTCCACGCGAAGTACGCGATCGAGACGATGATCGACAACAAGGCGCTCGCCGAGCGCTGCGATCTCGTCGTGCTCAGCGTCAAACCACAGATCCTCGACAAGGTGCTGCGCGAGATCGGCGACCGCTTGAAGAGCGGCACCCTCGTGATCTCGATCGCGGCCGGCGTCGATACGGCCACGATCGAAGAAGCGGTGGCGGACGGCGTGCGCGTCGTTCGCGCGATGCCGAACACGCCCGCGCTCGTCGGTGCCGGTGCGACGGCGATTTCGGCGGGCAAGCACGCGAGCCCCGAAGACCTCGCGACCGCGCGCGCGATGTTCGATGCGGTTGGCATCACGGTCGAGCTCGACGAGAGCCATCTCGATGCAGTCACCGGGCTCTCCGGCTCGGGGCCTGCGTACATCTTCTTGATCCTCGAAGCGCTCGCGGATGCCGGCGTCAAGGTCGGGCTCGCGCGCCGCAACGCGCAGCGGCTCGCCGCGCAGACCGTGATGGGGTCCGCGAAGATGCTCATGGACCTCGACGAGCATCCGGGTGTGCTCAAAGACATGGTCACATCGCCGGGCGGCACAGCGATCGCCGGCCTTCACACGCTTGAAGAGGGCGGTTTGCGCACCACGCTGATCAATGCGGTCGAGACCGCGACGAAGCGTGCGCGCGAGCTCGGTCGCGGCAGCAAATGATCCGCGACGTCGAGGGCGGCGTGGTCCTCGACGTGCTTGTCCAGCCGCGTGCCCCGCGCGCGAAGCTCGGCCCGATGCACGATGGTCGGCAGAAGGTTTCGGTCACCGCACCCGCGATCACCCGGGCTGCCCTGATCGCCGTGATCGGGGGGTGTACCGCTTCGGTCGGCACGATCAATGTCTCGCTGATCACCGCGCCGGGATCGAGCGTGATGACGAACGTCCAGACACTGCGCTTCCTGATCACCGATCCGCATCAAGAGCAAATCGCGAAGCGCGGCAGCGACGGCAAGTTCCAGATCGACGTGCAGTTCGACGCCACGGATACGCAGGGAGCGATCATCGTCGACGGCATGGATGGCAGCGACACCGTGATCGCGAGCGGCGCGACGCCGCCGTTCCCGCTCAACGGTACGAATGCGAACGTCGTCGTCTACATGGCGGCGCCGAACTCGATCGCGGCGGCGCCGACCTCGCTCACGCCGGCGCGCTCGGCGGTCGGCACGGCTGCCCTGTCCTACGGCGCCGCATTCGCCGGTGGCCTGCTCGCCGACGACACCGCGAGCGATGCGACCGCGATCTACAACGCGTTCGATCACTCGTTGACCGCGGGTGTCGCCCTGCCCGCTGCGCGCAGCGGGCTCGCGGTCGGGCTCGGCTCGCTCGGTAAATTCATCTACGCGTTCGGCGGCAGCGACTCGAGCGGCGCGCCGACCGACACGCTGTCGCGGTTCGATATCACCGTGTCGCCGGCGGGCGCGATCACGGAGCTCGGCAGCTTCTCCGGCCTCGCGCGCACGGGTCGGCAGGCAATCTCGATCGGCGACGAAGACCTGCTCGTCACCGGCTCGCCCGCCGCGACCATCAATGGCAACGCCCTGACCGTCACCGCACGCACCGATGTCGCGAGCTTGCCGTCGGGCGGCGCCGCCGTGACCGGCAGCGACGGGATCGCCGCCGCGATCTTCGCGGACGCGACGGGCGTCTCCCGGTTTCGTAACGGCCAGTTCGGGACGCTCGCGCTCCCCGCCGCGGCGCGCGACGGTGCCGCAATCGCAGCGCTGGCCGGCGGCAAGGTCGGCGTGATGTGCAATGGCGCGGACCTGATCCGGATCGACGCTGCGACCGGAACGGCAGAGACGTTTGCCAACGTGCCGAGCGAGCTGCGTGCCGGTTGTGCCGTGGCCTCGACGACGCGCTACCTCGTGATCGCCGGTGGCACGAACGCAACCGGCGTCGTCGCGACCGCCGAGATCTACGACGCCGCGAGCCTCGCGCTCGTCGGCACACAGCCGCTCGTGGTGCCGCGCACCGGGGCGACCGCGACGCCGTTGCCGAATGGCCAGATCCTGATCGTAGGCGGTACCGATGCGACCGGCGCACCGATCGAGACGCTCGAGCTGTTCACCCCGGATTCGGCCGAGTGAAGCAGCCGCTCTACTGGTTCGGCTGCATCGCGACCGCTGTCGCGCTCGTGTGGTTCGAAGCGCCGAGCTGGCTCGCGCTGTTCAGCGGGCTCGCGATCGCGCTCGCCACCCGGATCGAGCGCCCGAACCAGCTCAAGCTCGTCACCACGCTCGCGCTCCAGCTCGGCGTGATCGCGCTCGGCGCGAAGATGAACCTCGAGACGATCCTGCGGGTCGGCGTCAACGGCGCGCTCGTCACGGCCACCGGGCTCGCGCTCGCGGTCACGCTGGGTACCGCGATCGGTCGCTGGCTTGCGGTCCCCAAAGACACGTCGCTCTTGATCGCGCTCGGCACCGGCATCTGCGGTGGTAGCGCGATCGCCGCGGTCTCGAGCGTGATCAAACCCAAGGATCACGAGATCTCGATTGCGCTCGCAGTCGTATTCGTGCTGAACGCGGTCGCGCTGCTGCTATTCCCCATGATTGGCCATCTGCTCGGGATGTCCGAGCAAGTGTTCGGCCGCTGGGCCGCACTCGCGATCCACGACACCAGCTCCGTCGTCGGGGCGGGCCTTGCCTACGGCAGCATCGCGCTGACCGTCGCCACGACCACGAAGCTCGCGCGTGCGCTGTGGATCGTACCGGTCACGATCGTGACCGCGGTGATGCGGCCGAGCTCTGGGAGCCTCCGCGACGTGAAGTGGCCGTGGTTCATCCTCGGCTTCATCGCCGTCGCCGCGCTCGTCACCTGGGTTCCGGCGCTCGCTCCCTACGGGCCGCCGGTCGCGACCGTCGGCACCCGCTCGCTCCTCGTCGCGCTGTTCTTGATCGGGCTGTCGTTCTCGCCGAAGGCACTCGCCAAGGTCGGCCCGCGGCCGTTCTTCCTGGGCATCATCTTGTGGGTCATGCTCGGCGCGGTCTCGATCCCCCTCGCCTATTGGTCGACCTAGCAGATTGCCTTCAGGCGAGGATCCGGCGCACTTCGGAGACGAGGTGCTCGGGGCCAAGGTCCTTCGAGATGAAGCCATCGAGCTTGGCGTCAGCGGCGCGTTCGCGGAGCTCGGCATCGGGCAGCGTCGAGAACAGGAAGATCTTCGCGGGCACGTCGCGCTCGTGGCGCAACACGGCGGCGACGTCATCACCGAACAGCTCCGGCATCTGGACGTCCATCAAGATCAGCTCGTAGCCATCGGCGCCGTGGACGGCGACTTCTTCGACCGAACCGCTGGTCTCGACCGTAAATCCGGCGGCGACGAGCACGTGCTTCGCGGTGGCCAGGATGATCGGGCTATCGTCGACGACGAGGATACGCTTACTCACCACACGATCTCCTCGCAGAGATCGTGCAGCCGCTGGGCGAGCGCCTCGGGCCCTTCATCCTTCGACACGAACCCATCGGCGCCGACCTCGCGGACGATCCGCTCGAGCTCCTTGGGCGCCGCGCTCGAACAGATGATGATCGGCGTCTTCGCGGTCTGGATCTGCGCTCGCAGCCACGAGCACAGCTCCGCGCCGCTCATCCCTGGCATGTAGAGGTCGGTGACGATCAAGTGCGGCTTCCAATCCATGACCTCGTTGACAAACTGGCGCAGCGAGCTGAGCGCATGCACTTCGAAGCCGACCGCCGTGAGGTGCGGTTCGAGCACCTGCAACGTGATCTCGCTGTCGTCCAGCAGCACCAACCTCGGCACCTCGCGAGGGTAGCTAATTCTTCAGCTTGTAGGTGGTCGCGGCGCGAATGGCTGCATGCAGCTCGGCGAACGAATGCATCTCGAGGTCCGCCACGACGAACGTCCCGTCGTCGAAGGATTCGATCCAGCGCCCCGTCGGGCCCCCGCTCCGTCGCGCACCGTGATCGATCTCGACCGCCGGGGCTTGGTTCGGGTTCCAGCGGATGCCGACCTCATCGACTGCGATCGCGAGCGCCGCGTTTGCGCCGGTGTGTTGCATCACGAGCACTCGCGGCTTCGCGTCGAGCTGCTCGCCCTGGCGCGGCCAGGCGAGCACGGTGCCGCCATTACTGCCGACGACGCGAGCTATGTGCCATCGGCGACGCGCCAGACCCGGATCGCGCTTCGCGAGCGAGACCGGTGGGTCCCCGCAGATCACGCACGTGAAGATCGGCAACGGTACTTCGCGCGTCTCGTACGGCAGCTCGCCACACGCGAGCTCGTAGAGCATCACGCCGAGCGTGTAAACATCGCGTACCGAACAGACCGAGCTTGCTGCCGAGCGTGAGTGTTCAGTGAACTGGTCCAGCGTCGTGCCATCGACGTGCTCCATCACGAGGAACGGAAGCCCCTGGGCCTCGCCGGCTCTGCAAGACCTCGATGGCGACTTGCCGGCGCGGTGCCCATGCCGCCCACGCCGAGGATGCGCGTGATCCGATAACCGGGAACCGCCGGCGCATCGAGGTGCGCGGAGCTCGGTCCGAGCCAGCGGTTCCACCGGATCTGCCACGCACCAGTATAGGCTGTTAGTTCGCGGCCAGGCCCGACTTCACGTCGAGGATCCGGCGCGCCTTTCGCCCCGCATCATCGGTCACGACCAGCTCGTGCTTGCCCGCCGTGGGGGCCCAGTAGACGCGCTGGCTCGCCGGCGCCGTCGCGACGAGCGCGCCGTCGACGAACCACGTGAGCTGCCCCGCCCGCGAACTTGCCGAGAGCGGTAGGTTCTGCGCGGCAGCCGGTAGACCTGGGATCATCGTGACAATCTGGCCCTCGCCCGGCGTGATGATCACGGGCGCGGCACCACCAACCGTCGCATTGCACCCCTCGCCGAACGCCGGCGCCTCGGGGACCTCGCGATTGCGCGCGGTCAACCACGCGGTGACCGCACTCGGCAACACGACGAAGCTCTTGCGGTGGTACGCGACGGTTGGTTGCTTGCACGCTGGCACGACCGCGGTACCCGCCGGAGCGACATCGAACGCCTGGTGATACGGGCACGGCGTGGTCGGGACTGCGTGGACCGGAGCGAGCACCTTGATACGGTGCTCGCACGAGTCACCCGGGATGTGGCCCGAGTACGCGCAGACCTCGACCTCGACGAGATCCTCGGGTGGCGCGGCATCGAGATGGCGCTGCGAGCGTTGCGCCACGCCCTCGAGTACGTCGAATAGCAGCGGGCCCGCAGCCTCGGAGCCGACGAGCTCGAAGCTCGGTTTCAGATCGACATTGCCGGTCCACACGACCGCGGTGTACGCCGGGCCCGAGCCCACGGCCCACGCATCGCGAAAGCCAAAGCTCGTGCCGGTCTTCCAGTGAATCTCGGCGGGCACGCCGTTGACGTCGCGACGATGCGGAAAGTCGGGTCGATCTTTCTGCGCTAGTGTTTCGCGCGTGAGGTACGCCGCGCCCTTGCCGAAGATCGGTTGCGGCACGCCGGTGCGATCGGTCGTGGTGAGCCGGAGCGGCTGATAGATGCCGTCCTCGGCGAGCGTCGCGTACATCCCTGCGAGCTCGAGCGGCGTGACCTCGATGCCACCGACGACCATCGACAATCCGTACTGGCCGGGGACCGCGCGCTCGCTCGCCACGCCCATCCGCGCGAGCTCGCCGACGAACTTTTCGACGCCGAGCTCGGCGAGGAGGTCCACGAATGGAAGGTTCAGCGACCGCGACAGCGCATCCTTGAGCGTGACGAGCCCCGCGAAGTCGCCATCGAAGTTGCGCGGGCGATACGTGCCGTACTGCGTGGGCACGTCGGCGACCAGGTACTGCGGCAGCGCGAGGCCACGATCGATCGCGAGGGCGTAGAGCATCGGCTTGAGCGTCGAACCTGGCGAGCGCGGCCGATCGAACATCGCGATCTGACCACCGTGCATCGCGTCCATGAAGTCGAGGTTGCCGACGAGCGCGATCACTTCACGGCTGTGGTGATCGACGACCACGACCGACGTGCCACGGATATTCTTCGAGTGAAACTCCGAGACCCGGAGCGCGACCTGCTTCTCGACGAGCGCCTGTTGTCCCGCATCGAGCGTCGAGCGAATGCGCAGCTCGAGGGGATGGTGCGAGCGTAACCAGATCGCGGCGTGCGCGGCCGCGCGCGGCATCGGCCTGAACCGATCGGGGGGAGGATTGATCGCGGCATCCGCGAGCGCCGAGCTCGCATCGACGCCGCGGAACACGCCGCCCGCGATCAGCTTGCCGAGGATCGCGTCGCGCCGGGTCTGCAACCGTTGCGTGTTCGCCGGGCTCGGCGCGTAGCGCTGCGGGCCTTGCGGTACGGCGAGCAGCGTCGCGATCTCGACCGGCGTGAGGTGCTGCGGTCCATGACCGAAGTAGCTCCACGCCGCGCTCTCGATGCCCTCGAGGTTCTCGCCGTATGGCGTGCGCGACAGGTACTCCTCGAGGATGTCCTGCTTCGACAATCGGAGATCGAGTTGGATCGCGCGGAACATGTCGATCGCCTTGTGCGGCAGCGTGCGCGTGCGCGGCTCGTACAACCGCGCGAGCTGCATCGACAGCGTCGAGCCGCCCGAGACGCGCCGGCCGTGCGTCACGTCCGACCACGCGGCGCGCGCGATCGCTATCGGGTCGACGCCGTGATGGCTCCAGAACCGCTTGTCCTCGAGCGCGATCAACGCTTCGGCAAACTTCGGATCGACGCGCTCGAGCTCGACGTGCAACCGCCACTTGTCATCGGGCGACAGGAACACGTACGCCGGCCGGCCATCGCGGTACTCGACGACCGCGGACCAGCCCGTATCGCGATCCGGCAGCGGCACGAGATATGCGGCCATGACGAGCAGCACCATCGCGCCGTTCAACACGGTGATCGCGCGCAGCGCCCACGGCCAGAGCCGTTGGCTCAGAGGAGCTTTCCGGTCCACGGTCCGGCTACCACGACGGTCCCGCCCTTCGAGCGCGCCCACAGCGTCGCGTCATACATGGCCTCGGCTTCGATCGGTGGCATCGTGAACTTGCCGGCGGTTACCGCACGCACGGTGTAGACGAGCTTCTTCGAGGTGTGTGGTGGCAACGAGCCGAAGGCCTCGAGCCGATCGTCACGCATGTTCATGAAGTCCGCGCCCCACTGCTCCGCGTCCTTCACCCAGTCGGGCTTGGTCGCGCGACCGAGCCGCGGGTTCTCGATCTCGAAGCCCGCGGGCAGCCGATCGACGAGCGCGATGTTCTGGATCGTCGCGCCGCTGGTGTTCTCGATCTCGACCTCGACGAACACGAGGTCACCGAGGTGCAACGTGCCCTTCGTGAGATCGACCTCGGTCGAATCCAGCGTCTTGTACGTGCGGCTCACCGACATGCCATTGCCGCCGGTCTTGTAGTCACGGCCCGGTCGCACGCCATCGCTCGACATCATCAGGAACAAGCCCGCCGCACTCTGCGGGATGTCGATCGTGAGGTTCTTGTACTCGCTCGCACGCACGAGCGACCACGTCTTGTCGGTCGACTTGTGCTTGTTCGCGCGCGGGTTGATCACGGCGCCATCGGCGGTGAGGGTGCCCGCGGCCACGCCCTTACCTCGGGTTGCGGTGACCCACTTGCCGAGGCCGGTCACGCCCCACACGAGCTCCTGCGTGTTCCAGTAGCCCCAGCCCGGCTCGCTCGCGAGGCTTTCGGCGACGCGATTCGCGAGCGCTTCGCCTTCCGGCACAGCGCCGAACAGCTCGAAGAATGTCGAGAGCTCGAGGCCACGCGCACGGCGATCCGAGTAGAAGCTCCAGCTATTGATCCGCTCCGGTGCGATCGGCGTCGCATCGACGGCCTTGAGCTCGGCGGCGTAGCGACGATCACCGGCGAGGTACAGCGCGGCCTTGAGGAGGTAGAGATCCTCGGCTTGCTCGCCTTTCGGGCTCTTCGGGATCGCGTTGATCAGCGCCTGGATCCGGCCCTTCTTGCCGCGACCGGCACGGGCGAGTACGTAGTGGAGGTACGCCTCCGACTGCTCGTCGTAGTGGTTCCACTTCTCGTGCGCGACCTTCTCGCCACGCTCGTAGGCGGTCACGCGGCCATCGATCCAACCGATCACTTCTTTGAGGCGATCCTCGGGCACGGCGTAGCCCGCCTTTTTAGCGTCGAGCAGCGTGTCGGTCGCGTACGCGGTCGCCCACTCGAGCGGATCGGCCGAGCCCGGCCAGTAGCCGAAGCCGCCCGATGGCGTCTCCATCGAGAAGATCCGCGTGATGCCCGCGAGCACCATGTCTTCGATCTTGAGCTCGGCGAGCTTGGGATCGACATCCTCGACGATCGAGCCGAGGTAGAGCAGCGGCCGCGTCGCCGAGGCGGTCTGCTCGATACAGCCATACGGATAGTGGACCAAGTAGCTCAGGTGAGCGAACGCATCGCTGTACGGATTCGTGGTCAGCCAGAATGTGGTGCTCTCGCTCGTCGGCACCCAGTTTTTGAGCACTGGTTGCTTCGAGAGATCGAGCTGGCCGGCATCGACACGTAGCTTCTGGATCGCATGGTCTTTCGGACCCGCGGGCAAGAACGGTACCTCGAGCTCGTCCTTGACCGTGAGGTTGCCTGCGGTCGCGGTCACCGTGAGCTTCGCGCCACCGACCGGAATCATCGCCTTGGCCTGGAACACGATGGTGTCGTTCTTGCCGTTCTCGAGCTTGAGCGAGCCGGTGTTCTTGCCGGCAAACGACAGCGGCGCCGGCGAATTTTTCGGCTTCACCAGCCCGACGATCGGCAGATCCGTGCTGTCGAGCTTGATGTTGATCGTGAGTGGACCACCGGAGAGGTTAGTCACGAACACCGGAATCTGGATCTCGTCGTTCTGCGTGAGGAACCGCGGGAACGTGGTCTGGATGACGACCGGATCTTTGACCGTGACCTCGGCCTCGGCGCGACCGACCCGGCCGGCACTCGCGACGACCGCCATCACGCGGACCTGTCCGCGATACGACGGAATCTGGAACGGGATCGTGATCTTGCCATCCGCACCGACCGCGACGACGCCCGAGAACAACGCGACCGGCTTCACGGGCTGGACGCGACCCTTACCGAGAGCGCCCTGCTCCGCATCGGCCATGCCGTCATCACCACCACCGGTTCGCGACGATGCGCCGGCGGGGTTATGCAGCATCGTCCATCCAATCGTCTCGAATGTCTCGACCGCGAGCGAGCGGCGCGCGAACAACACCGACAGCGGATCCGGCGACTTGAAGCTCGTCAGCGACAACACGCCTTCATCGACCGCGACCGTTGCGAACGCCGGGCCTTGCACGGTGCCGGCGTCGAGCTTGACGACCAGCGGGCTCGACGAGCGGACGTCCTTGGGCACGTCGATCTTGAGGGACTGCGTGAACAGGGTCGGCAGCACGCGCGCCGAGCTGAGCCCGAACGCACGATCCGGCAGGAACGCAGCCTTGCTTTCGAGGTGCGGATCCTTGACGACGAACGCGCTGACGTAAACGTTAGGCGCGAAGTCGCTCAGCGTGAACGACCAGGTCGCCTCGCCGCGGGTGACATCCTTCCACTCGGCGGTGATCACGTGATCGGTCTCGACCGTCCACAGGATCTTGCCGTTGTACGGGGTGAGGACCTTCACGCTCACGGGTTTGCCGACTTCGATCTCTTTCGCGAGCTGTAGCGCGAGCTGCGTCGGCTTCGCCGGGCGCGGTGTCTGATCGACGCGGTCCTCGCCGTAGCCACCGTAGGAGTACGAGTAGGGATACGAACCTTGAAGCACGAGCTCGGTCTTGGCCTTGCCCGCCTTCACGCGCACGACAAAGCCGACATCGGCATCCGCGGGCGTGACCTCGAACGTGAACTTGCCACCCGCGACCCTCGCGGTCTTCTTGCCTTCAGGGACCTTGCGTAACCAGCGATCGTAGCGACCTTCGCCGTTGTCCTCGTCGTAGCTGTAGCCGTAGTCGGCCTCGAGATGATCGAGCTCGATCTCGATGTTGGTGACGGCATTCGCGACGGGCTTGCCCTTCCAATCCACGACCACGCCTTCGACGGTGAACGGCACACCGGCCTCGGCCTGCGAGGTCTTCGACTTGAGGCCGAGATAGAATGTCTCGGGGTGTAGCGTCACGGTCGTCGACTTCACCGTCGCGCGACCACTACCCGCTTCGAGCACCGAGGCGACCGCAATGACCTCGCTGGTCTGCGTGAACGTGGTCTTGGCGGCATCGTCAGGGCAGCTGATCGAAAGCTCGCCCTTGGGATCGAGCTGGTCCTTCGTCGCCTCACCGAGCGTGACCGATTTGCCCTTCGGCTCGACGCCGTAGGTGAGGTCCGCGTTCTCGGGCGGCGAGAACCGCGACGGCTTCGCCGTGCATGCGAGTTCGACGCCGCTATCGGCCGCGGTGCCACCGAACAGGTACTGCGCGCTGACGTCGATCGCGATCTTGTCGCCGATCAACATGTCGGGCTGCTTCGGCGCCGCCGTGACCTTCATGCGCTCGGGTACGAACTCCTCGACTTGCACGTCGTACGCGGCGAGCGGCTTCTCCGCGACCGCGAGCGCGACGCGCCAGTGGCCGGTGTCAGCGAACGCGGGTAGCGCCTGATCGAGATTGATCATGCCGGCGGCATTGGTCTTGAGGACGAGCCGCTTCACGACCTTTGCACGCGGATCGACGACCGTGACGTCGACAGGCAGCGGCTGCGCCGGCGCCTGGTCTCTCGCGTCGCGCACGATCGCGGTAACATGTGCGGTCTCGCCCGGACGATACACGCCACGGTCGGAGTACATCGCAGCGCGATACGGCGAGTCCACAACGAACGGGGTGCCGCTCGTCGAGGATTCGGCAACGTCGGCCTTGAGGTCGGCATAGCGAATGTACGTGAGGTCATCGCCCTTGCGTGCGATCAGCGCGAACGGCTCGCTCCGATCCGGATCGCTGTCCGCGTTCGTGGATAGCGTGCAGCCGGTCTTGCCTTGCGTCGAGCACTTCGCGACGACCTTGCCGCTCTTGCGCACCAGGCTGACCTCGACATCCGACAGCGCGTTCGCGGTGTCCATGTCGAGCGCCCACACGAGCACCTTCTGGTCCCACGGCTTGCCCGGCGTGATGCTCTTCTTCGCGACGAGCGACATGTTCGTCAAGAGCAGCCGCGCTCTCGCGGAGGTGCCGGTCGCGACCAGGCGCATCTCGAGGATGCCGCGCGAGGTCGCGGGCAGGAGCGACGCGACATCTAGCCACGTCGTCGATTGGGTGTCCGGATCGCTCTTGAGCGCGATCTCTTTCTTCAGGATCACGTTGCTGGTGCGCTCGTCGGGAGCGTCGCTGTAGTCGTTGCTCAGCCAGAAGATCAGGTTCTCCGGCGGCACTTCACGCACGATCAGATTTACAGCATCGACATTGAGCTGCTTGATGCCGAGGTTCGTCCACGCGGTGCGCGGCAGATAGCGGCCCGTGCCCTGAAACGAGATCGTGGGTTTGCGCGCCGCAACCGAGAACGACTTCGAGAACGGCGCGAGCAATATGCCGCCGTCGACGGAGGTCGCGCCACCATCGACCTTGACCGCATACGTGCCGCGCTTGAACTCGCCGAACACCCGGAAGCCGGCCTTGCCGTTCGTGATGTACATCTTCTTCACCGGCGGGCTGAAGTGGATGCGGCTGATCGCTTCGTCGGTGAGCTGGCAACGCTCCGAGAGGTCGTCGTACGCCTCGCCCTCGTAGGCATAGCGATGGCCCTTGGCGGCGGCATCGTCATTACAGACGACCTCCATGTAGAAGCCGTTCGAGCCCTCGACCATGTACGCGTTCTTGATCGAGACGCCCTTGTCGGTCGCGACGATGTACTCCGCCGTCGCCGCCGCCGCCTTCGCGGACTGGAGCGATGGCAGGCCCGCCTTGAGCGCGAAGCTCAGCTTCGCGCCCAGGACGAGCTTCGGATCGCTCAGCTGGACGACCACGATGTTCGGGCTGTGGGTCGGTAGCATCGCGACGCCGGTCGCGGCGTGACCGTTGACCGTGAAGGTCATCATCGCCTTCGCGATGTTCGGCAGCACGGGTCCCGAGAACGTGACCTCGGTCGTGACCTTGTGGTTCGCGAGATCGAGGCCGCTCGGCGCCCAGCTGAGGAACTTGAAATCCTCGGTCTTGAACGTATAGGACCACTTGATCCCGGCAGGCGGCTCGATCAGCCCGTCGCGGGTCTCGAGCCGCTCGACATTGATCGTGTACGTCGTGGCGTAGTCGAACTGACGTGCGGGCGTGAACGTGACCTCGGAGACGCCGGTATAGCTCAGCGTACCTGGAACCTCCGGCGTCACCTTGACCTGAGACTTCGAGCTGACCGAACCGATCAGGTCGCGATCGACGATCGGAGTCGCGAGCTCGATCACGATCGCCGTCGGCACGACGTGATCCATGCCGAGCTCGTGGATCTGTGGATCCGCGCGCTTCGAGGTGACCACGGTGGGCTTCGGTGGCAGGTCGACCGATTTCGCGGAGGCCGATCCGCCGGTCGAACCAGAACCCGGTGACGTCACGTTGTCATCGAGCTTCGACTTGCCACCCTTACACGAGACGAGTGCCGCTGCGACCAGCACGCACGAAGCTAGAACCCTCATGATCAACCTGTCCTCTACCGCTCAACGCACGATCCCCGTCGCGCATTCCTCAGCCACGCGAAGATACACGAGCGGCTTCACCACTCGAGCGTCTAGCCGCGCGGTTTACCAGCGGCCCGCGTGGCGACCCGGGCGACACAGACCGATCCCTCGATCGACAGGGTCGGACGGAGCGCAGCGGACGCGCCGGCGTGGACGAGCGTGCTACGTCACGCTCGAGCTGCCGGTCACGAAGAGGTAATTGCGCCCGGTCACGAAGACCTGCAGGTGATGCTGCTGCAGATACTTGCGGTAGAACGCGATGTCCTTGATCACGAGGCCGAGCTCGGGCTGCGAAAAATTCAGCATTCGCGCTCCAAAGCTGACCTCGCCGTCAATATAGCGACAGTTCGGCACGCCCAGGATCAGCGCGCCGGTCAGGGCGAGATGATTCTGGACGAGGCGCCGGAGCAACGCGCGGTCGTCGAGGTTGCCGATCTGCATCATGCCGATCGCGATGATCAGATCGAAGCGCCCCACCGGGAGTGGCTGGGCGACATCGCCTTGCAGGAACGTCGCGCTCGGCCAATGGGCGCGGGCGATGACGAGCGCGGTCTCTGCGTGATCGATGCCAGTCACGATCGCATCCGGCGCGGCCTGGTACACGAGGGCCAGCTCGTCCCCCGTGTTGACTCCGAGATCGAGCACGCGCGGCGCGCTCGGCAAACGCGCGCGCCCGAGCGCCTCGCGCAGATCGATCACGAAGCCCGGATCCTCGAGCTTTTTGAGCTGTGCAAACCCCGATGCCGCACCGTACGCTTCGCTGCCCTCACCGCGCGATGGCGTGCGCTCGCGATCGAGCAGCTCGAACCGCAGCATGACGTCGTCACCATTCGGGCTAGTGCGGATCGAGATCCGCGCATTCATGCGATCCGCGAGCTCGGTCCACACGCGCCACGGGCGATGAAGCGCGCCTGCGATCGCGGCACCTGGATAGGCATGACGACCGAGCTCGGGGTCGGGAACGATCAGCTCGACGGGTTCACCGAGCGCGAGGCTCGCAGCGACGTGCGCGATGATGGCGTGGAGCGGCTCGTCGGTGAACCGCGTTGCCATTCACCGCGATCGTGCCCGAACCAGAGCGATCGCGCAAAGCCCTACGGCAAACACGAGGAGGAGCATGGCCAAAGGATGACCGGTCGCCATGGCGCCGCAACCCATGTGGTGCCGGTGGTCGAGGCGCAATCGCCATCTTCCGCACAGTGCGACGAGCACGCGCTGGGTTGCGCGTTGCTCTAGAACTCGCCGTACGAGCACACTCCGCTCGCACAATCGCGATCCGCATCGCACGGACCATTCGCGGCGATTCGCGCAGTCTTCGGCAAGGTCTCAGCTATTCGATGATGCCGGTGCAGTCGCTTGCCGGCACCACGAACCACACCTCGCGCGACGTGAGGTCTGCGAGCCCATCGCCGGTCAGCTGCAACACCGCGCGAAATTTTCGGCCGGTCGTGCTGGGCTCGATGGTGGTGTTGGCCTTTGTCGTGATCCGGAAGCACACCGTGCTGCTTGGCACTACCGCATCGAAGGTCTCTGCTACCCCATCGCCATCGCGATCGACGGCGTGACCATTCGCGCACGATCCATCGGTGACAGCTTCGAGGTGGTCGACGAACGAGGCCACCGCATCGACATCATCGCTCGCATCGTCGGTCATGACCGCACTCGCATCGAAGCGTGCACCACGCGCGACACCGACGACGGCTTGCTCGAGCACCGCAGCGAGGTTGTCATCGTAACGGTCGCTCGTGAACACGAGCGGGCACTGACCGACAACTGGTGAGGGTTGCGTGGCGTTGCCGGAGGTCTGCGGATCGTTCGCGATCACGCAGCACTTACCGACCGGACAATTCGCGGGGCGCGCTGCGCCCGTGCCCCACGTCTCGGGCGCGACATGCGCACCGGTCGCATTCGCGATCTTTTTTAGATCCGCCTGTCCCGCCCCGAAATACGTGTTCACGCCGATGACCTTCGCGCCGATCTGGTTCACCGCGGCCAGAGCGGTCGGGTAGTCCGCCGAGTGCGGATTCGTCGTCACGAGCGACTCGGTGTGCTGCGTCGTATCGGTGACGATGATGACGATCGGCAGGCTGTCCGCCCGAAAGCCCATGCCGCCGATCGTGCCGCGTTCTTCGCCGGCGGGCAGCGTGGTCGGATACGCCGTGCTCGATGAAAAGGCAGGAACCGAGCCCGTGCCCACGCCGGCAAGTGGATAGGTGATGCCCGTGCCGAGCGACATCTGGCGCAGCGCTTCCCAGCCCTGCTCCGGCTCGTCGCCGCCGCGCATGCCCGCGAACCACGGGCCGAGACCATCGCTGATGATGTTGTGATACGCGAGCGCGCCGAGGATCGAGCTCTTTCCCGCTGCGGTGCGCGCGGTCATCATGCGATGCACGAGATAGAACGGCACGTCGTACTGCGAGTTCGCGCCATCGTTGATCGGAAAGTCGCCGAGCCCCGCCGCGCCGAACGCGAGATCATCGACCTCGCCCGCGAGCATCGCGACGAGCGCCTGGAACTGGGTCTGGATCCGAGTATCGGTGCCGAGCATCGAACCGGTCGTGTCGAGCAGGATCGCGACATCCGCGCGCGCGATCTTGGCAGAGCTCTCTATCACGTGATTTGCCGGGCGTGGCGCGCCGTGCAGCGGCACTGCGAACACGATCTCGTTCCTCGTATCGGGGTTGTCGCTCGCATCGGCCGGCGACGTGCCCATCGCCGCTTCGACCGCATTGCTCCAACCATCGCCGTCGTCGTCCTGCGCATCGCAACCCTGAGGCGGCACGAGAGGAACGCCGGCGTCGGTGTCGTCGTCGCCACGATTCCCGTGCGACGCGGAACCGCAACCGACCAAGACCGTGAACACGAGTGAGAGCCGCATGACTCGCGCAACCTAGTGCCCCTCGCGCGGTTCACGAAGCGAATTCCACCGACGACAGAGGTTGCTAGATACGGAGATCCGAAACCGCGCAACATCACGCAAGGCCCCGAATACGCGGCTAGAACCGGCCCGACATCGCGATCCCGGTCGCGGCGGACGTGGTGATCGTGATGCCCATCGAAGTTCGTACGGCATCGAGGTCCGTCCTCTGGTTGGCATAAATGGACCGCGATGATCGCGACGGGTCGACCGAGGCCGAGATACGACAAAGACGACAAAGACGACAAAGACGACAAAGACGACAAAGACGACAAACTGGCTCCGATCCGGCCGCGTATCCGGCGACGGGTTGGTGGTCCGACGACACGCGTACGAACGGCACGGTCGCGATCGACAACGTGCTCGGTGTCCCGGCAGGCTTTGGCTGCACGTCGGCCCACTTCTCGACCGGCGATGCCACCGGGACTCCGTTGCAAGATAAGGCGCAGCTGATCAACTTCACGCAGACCGGCACGGCGCTCTCGGCGATTCACACGATCAGCTACTGGGCCTATCGATCCTCGGCGTCGACCGGCGGCACGGCACCTCACCTCGCGCTCAACGTCAGCATCACCGGATCGACCGTGCTCCCCACGGGGTTCGCAACGCTCGTGTACGAGCCGTACAACCAGAGCGGCGGCGAGGCCGCGATCGTGAACGACACCTGGCAGCACTGGGATGCGACCGCGACCACTCTCGGTGATGGTGCGTGGTGGACGAGCAAGATCGCGAATCCCGCGCCAGGTAGCCAAGCGAAGCCGCAGCCATGGGCCGCGTTCCAGCTGCTCTACTCGAACGCGGCGGTCCTCGGGTTCGGCTTCGATATCGGCTCGAATAACCCGCACATGATCGTCGCGGGTGACGGGCTCGTGTTCGGCACCACGCCGACTGATTTCTAAGCGAAGATCGACGTGCCCGCGAGCAGGCGCTGGCGCAGCGCGCTCGCATCGACATCGCCGCCGTCGACCAAGTCCGTGGCGAGCTCGGCGGGAACGCCGTTCTTGCGGAGCAGCCACTCGCGCTGGTTGCGATCATAGAGCGCGACGATCGGTGCATCAATCGCGGTCGCGAGATCTTCGGGGTCACTCTCGATCTGCATGCCGGCGAGCGCGAAGACGCCTTCGGTTATCGGGCCGAACACCAGCTCCGAGGCGTGCACTGCTCTCTCGACGACGAGTACCGCATCGCCGAGGATGATTCGCTTGGCCTTGAGCGTGCCGCGCACGACGATGATCGAGCGATGGATCTCGGAGAGATCGAGCGTACCGGTGACCGTGAGGCCTTGATCGAAGAGCAGGTACTCGGCATCGCCACCCCGCGAGGCCCCATCGAACGTCGTCACGGTCGCAGGTCCGTCGATCAACTGGACCGCGTTGGTGTGGCGCGTGAACCACTTGTCACCGACGCGCTTGTCAGCGTCGGTCGCGCTGAGCGTGTTCGCGGTGGGCGCGGCCGCCGGCTTCGGCGGCGTGGGGGCCGCGAGGACCGCGGCGAGCTCGGCGTCCATGGCGAGCTTCTCGAGCCGGATCGTCATGCCGCCGTCCGCCACAAGCGCTTTCGAAGCGGACTGCTTCTTCTTCGCGGGCACCTTGGCCTTGGCCGCAGACTTCTTCTTTGCGACCGGCTTGATCGCCTTCTTCGTTGGCTTGGCCATGAGCGTGCACTGTAACGCGTTCTTCGCGAACGTTAATGCTGCTCGATCCACGCCGCGGTCTCGTCAGCGATCGTCTCCCAGCCCGGCTCGCGCATCAGGTAGTGCGCGTGGTTCGGATACTCGCGGTAATCGGCACCGAACTTCGTGGCCATCTTGCGATGGACCTTCGCCGGGACCAGCCGATCGTCCGTGCCGCTCACGATCAAGCGGGGGCCAGAGAGCTGCTTCGCCGAGACCCCGATCGTCAGGGATTGGCGCGCTTGCGTACCCGGCGCGGTGCCCATCTTCGCGAAGGCGGCCTCCGCCTCTTCGGGTGGCAGGTGATCGAGATCCGCCGCGAGCATCCTCCGCTTCGAGAGGATGAAGGGCTTGCCTAGCAGCATCCGTGGGAAACACGGCAGCATGACCGCGAGCGTGTGGAACGAGATCATGGAGACCGGCGGAGGCACCAGGTGAACGACCGCTGCGAGCGGCAACGTCTCGCCGAGCTTCAACGCGAGATGGCCCGAGAAGCTGTGCGTGACCAGCACCGGGTCCTGGAGTACGGCGAGCGCAGTCCGAACATCCTCGAGATGATCGGCGAACGTGATCTTGCCGCGATCGGGTACCGGCTTCGAAGCGTGCTGACCGCGCAGATCGATCGCGAAACACGCATGGCCACGCGCCGCGAAGCGCTCCATGAATCGATCCCACACCCACGCGCCACCCCACCAGCCGTGCACGAACAGGATCGGCCGCGGTTGCGACGCGGGTGACGTCGTCTCCAACCCGGTGAGCTCACCAAACCGCTCTGTCGCGCGAATCATCGAGCGACGTTACTACGTCGCAATTGACAGCATCTCGAAGTTCGCGCACGGCGTGCCGCAGACCCGCACCCCGCGCCTTATTTCGTCACGCTGCCGGCGCCGCGAACACCTTCGAGCCGTCGTCGAGCGTCGCGATAACGGCCGCCACGATTCACTTCCAGCGCCTCGCGTCACAACTTCGCGTGGACGCTGATGCGACTCGGCGTTTGTGCGCATGGGCAAGCGGCTCTAACGCGGGCGCCAGCGCTTCCACACCGCGGTCGCGGTCGCGCGCGGCTTGCCATCCCAGATCAATGACGCGGTCGCGGTCATCTCGGTTTCGGAGGCCGCGAGCACGCTCGCGACGAGCGATACTTCCTCCTTCAGAGGCGCCGGCCGCAGGAACTTCACGTCGAGGCCGGCGGTCACGTAGGGGAGCGGGGCCGCTCCGAGCGGTGGCCACCCGCGACGAGCCGCCTCGAGCGTGACCGCGGCCGCGCTGTGGCAATCGAGCAGCGTCGAGATGATGCCGCCGTTCAAGAACCCCAAGCCGTTGTCGTGCTCGGGCCACGGCAGGAACGTCGCGGTGACTTCCTCGCCGGTCTCGTAGCTGCGCAGCTTGAGGCCCTTGTCGTTGCCGTGACCGCAGCCAAAGCACGGCAGGTCGGGGAACAGGCGCTCTTGGATGCTCTGCATGCGCAGACTGTCGCATTTTTTTGAGACCCGCCTCGCGTCGGATCGCTACGCACCCATTCGCATGGCGTGAGCTGTCGGACACCCGCACGATCGCTCGCGACGCCTGCGTGACGCTTTCTAATCTTCGTTTCTCGACGATGCGATCAGAACCGCGTGGCGAGCCCAGCCATGGGTGCCACGTCCGCGCCGCGCGGGCTGATCGTCACGCCGATCCCACCGTCGACGCTGATCCGGGCCGTGCCGACGCGCACGCCGAAACCGCCGACGACGCCGTCACCGATCCACATGGCGTCTCCGAGCAGCCTGGTGCGCCCGGTTCCGATCACGAGCCCGCCTGTAAACACGGCAGACGTGCGTAGCAGGATTCCGTTGTCACGGATGGCATGGTCGGTGACCACGAGGCCACCGCCGAGCGAAGCCCGCACCGCACATCCGGCATCTACACACACGGTACCGATCGCGCTACCAGATGGCGCATTGATCTCTGCGATGAAGTCGCCGCCATCGGTCGACAAGCGTCGATAGCTCCCTTGAACTGCAAGTTGCCAGCGCCGTCGCGCGACGACCGCGATCTTGATCCCGGCCGCATACGTCGACGTTCGATCGTCGAAACGCTTCCCGGCATCCGCTGAGATCTGGATGCGCCCGGTCAGCCCAGCATCGATACCGATCACCGCACCGCGCGAAACCGCACGGATCGAAGCCTCCACTCGGTGCTCGGGGACCGTGAGCGCCGAGCCGAGGAACATTCCGCGGTCGGCGTCCGCGTCATCTGCGGTGACCTCGGCGAGCGTCCTCTTCGCGGGGTCCGTAGGCCCGTCGACAATCTCCGGCGTCATGGCCGGCGGTTCGAGAGCGGCTACGCGAGCCCTACTCGGATCCGCATTGGCGGCGGTGGTGGACAATCCGAACAGAACGACAATCGGGACCTTCATGATAGCCACACCCACAGCAACGCCAACGCCGAACCCGCAGGTGTGATCTCGCGCGCTTGAGCTGCGCGACATTGGCGTTTCCACGTGATCCACGACACGTGTGTCACGGATCCCGATCGCGTTGCGCTCAGTCGATGCCACCGGCAAACAGCGCGACGCGTGAACGCGCCCGTTCGCCAACCGCTTCGGCGCGACTGCATGCGCATGCGTCTCGGTCTTCGTTTCGGGATCACGATCGGCGAGCCGTCGCAAAGAGGAAGTCTCACCGCACCGCGGCGGTTGGATCGTGAGCACGACCTGGCCAGAAGGCACCTGCGCCGTCGCCGACTCGTGGATCTGGGAGTTGGATCCGCTCGACGCGGTCCGGTTCGAGGCACTCCGCGCCGAGCTCGGCAAGATTCACGGAGCACGAAGCTGATCGCTTCGCGAACAGCACCCCTTCCACCCTGGGTTCGGCGGTTCGGCGGTGGATGCCACTCGCCGCGCCCGGGTGCAACCTCGATCTACGCTCAGGTGTCCTCGACCTACGCATGTGTTTGGGACCGACGACCCTGATCCTGATCGCTGCGTGCAGTGGGAACGCAGCCCACCCGGTGATGAACAGGTCGCACACGCGGGGCGACGTCATCTCGACGTGCAACCGGCACTTTGCCGAGGCCAAGCACCAGTACGAGGTGCAGAGCAGCTCAAGCGGTGAGGTCCTGACGATCAGGATGCTCGAAGCCACGCTGTGGGGCCATCACGGTGAACCTCCATCCGTGACCTTCACGATAGGTGGCGAATTCAACTCGATGAGCTTGGTCTGGTTTCAGGGTCGCAGTAGCCCGACACGCGCATGGGTCTCGGATGAACAGGCCCGCTTTCTTGGTTCCTCGAGACGAGGCGCATCCGTCTTGATGTGGGGTTCGGAAGACCGGCGATGGAGAGCCTTTGCGGCCGCCTTCCGTCCCGCGGCGGACGCATGTTTGACGGCGTTCGAGGAGCAGTCAGCGCCTGGTCTGCAGTAGCCGCTCGATCTGGTTCCTGGGCGAGCATCGCGCACCTCGTTCATCTGTGAGCGGACCCGCGAGAGCATG
>Ga0123336_10000939_pt1 | contig 27765 bp, 24 predicted proteins | sample SSSSmetaG_FD_96466 | JGI IMG/M metagenome (GOLD analysis project Ga0123336, IMG submission 96466) | Glacier valley bacterial and archeal communities from Borup Fiord, Nunavut, Canada, to study Microbial Dark Matter (Phase II) - ​SSSS metaG | ecosystem: Environmental > Aquatic > Freshwater > Ice...
ATTAAAGAGCCTTTCATGGAGGAAAGCAAGAAATTCATAGAAGGTATATATGAAAGGGTATAAATTAACTCAACTATAAAGGAATCTGACTGAAATTTATAGATATATATTGGAAGTGAGGAAATTAATTGAAAACGTTAATTATAAATGGTTCACCAAGAAAAAACGGTGACACAATGACGATTATAAACGAGATGAAAAAATACCTTGATGGGGAAGTTGAGATAATTAATACATACTCTGACGATATACATCCATGTGTTGATTGCAGGTATTGTTGGAAAAATAATGGTTGTGCAATCAAAGATAAAATGCAGGATGTTTATAAAATGTTGGATGAAGTGGATAATGTGATAATTTCATCACCTATATATTTTTCCGAACTAACAGGACAGATGCTGAATTTCGCTAGTAGACTACAGCGCTATTATTCTTATAGATATATTCAGAAGAATATGGATTTCAAATTGAAGCCTAAAAAAGCAGCAATCATTTTAGCTGGAGGCGGAGATGGAAACCATGAGCCAGCAATTAAGAGTGCAAAGATTATTTTCAAGGTGATTAATGCTGAATTAATAGGAACTGTTCTTTCATTAAATACAAACAATATTCCAGCATCAGAAGATAAAGCTGCTTTGAAAAAGGCGAAAGAGGTTGCATTGGCTCTAAATCAACTGTATTCTATTAAGGATTAATAAGCACACATCTTGGCCAGAAACATGGCATGATGAATTACAAAAACTCATGGATACACATTAACAAGGGAAAAATAAATTAAAAAGTCTTATGCGAAGCTATTTTTAAGCATAAATTAAGTGGCTGTTGCAAATGAAAAATATGCATTTTGCAACAGCCACTTAAAAACACCAGAACATCTAATTATTGTAAAACACAGCATAATTACTCACATAGTCAGTGTGCCCCAAAGCTCGTACAAGGTGTCAAGTTCCTGTGATAGTTTGACTTCTTCATTGCTTAACTCTTGAAGCTTTTGATGGTCACAGGCAACAGCTTCCTCTACCATCTCATTCTTTAATGCTTCCAGCCTGGACTCAATAATTGCAATCCTGTCTTCTGTTTCCTTAAGCTGCTTTTCCTGCCTTCTTTTATTGGCTCTGTCTTCCTTTGTACTTAAGTAGTCCTGCTTTGCCTCGGTAGCAGGTGCTTGTTTAGCAATTGTTTCTTCTTCAATTTCTCTATATTTCCTTTTGTGCTCAGTGAAATAGCTGTAATTTCCATTAATATCATAAAGACCTGTATCAGTCATTTCTATTACTCTGGTTGCCAGCTTATCAATAAAATATCTATCATGTGAAACCGCCAGGATAGTACCATCATAGTCTAAAAGAGCTTGCTCCAAAACTTCCCTTGAGTTAATATCAAGATGGTTTGTAGGCTCATCTAAAAGGAGGAAGTTGTCTCCTGTCACCATAAGTTTCGCCAGTGCAACACGACCTTTTTCACCACCACTTAAGATGGAGATACTTTTAAAGACCTCTTCACCTTTAAAAAGAAAAGCTGATAGGGCATTTCTAACCTCGGTGTGAGTCATATCCTCTTTTGCCTTCCAAAACTCCTCTATAATATTGCTGTTATTATCAAGGTCCGCCTGTTCCTGATCGTAGTAGCCAATTTCAACATTAGCACCAAGTCGGACAGTACCTTCATCTTGAGAAAGCCTTTCTGTGATGATTTTTAAAAGAGTAGATTTTCCACACCCATTTGGGCCAAGAAGGAATACTCTTTCTCCTCTTTTTACTTTAAAGCTTATATTGTTAAACAACGGCTTGGAGGGGTATGACTTGCTTAAGCCTTCAATGGCAATAACCTCATTACCGCTTTTTTTATTAGCATGAAAGGAAATCCTAACCTTGTCAGGCAAATCTTCAGGAGAATCTACCTTATCCATTCTGTCAATGGCTTTCTGTCGGCTCTCGGCAGCTATTATATTTTTCTCGCGATTCCAACGTCTTTGCTGTTCAATGAAAGCCTCAAGCCTAGCAATTTCCTTTTGCTGCTGGTCAAAGTGGCTTTTATTTATATCACGTTCAACCTGTTTCTTCTTGATAAATTCAGAGTAACTGCATTCATATACACTAGCATGAGTGTTTTCAATCTCAATAGTTCTGCTTGTTACCTTATCAAGGAAAAACCTATCATGAGAAATAACTAAAACAGCTTTGTTATATGAAACTAAAAAGCTTTCAAGCCACTCTATTGCATCAATGTCAAGGTGGTTGGTAGGCTCATCTAGCATTAAAAGGTCAGGCTCGTTCAATAAGAGCTTCGCAAGTGAAAGCCTGGTTTTTTGACCTCCGCTCAAATTTGCTATTTTAAGAGTAAATTGCTCCTCAATAAAGCCAAGACCTTTTAATACACCTTTAGCCCTACTTATATACTCAAAGCCACCATTTCTCTGAAAAAACTCTGAAAGACTGGAGTATTGATCCATAAGTTTTTGAAGTTTCTCATCTTCCTTTTCTGTGCTTATACTGTGCTCCAGATCAAGAAGTCTTTTTTCACAGTTAATAAGCTCTTTAAAGGTAGTTAGCACTTCATCCCAGATAGTATTCTCACCATCTAATCCAGCATTTTGCTCCAGATAGCCTATTTTCATGGATTTTGAGGTATACATCTCTCCACTTTCGGAAGGCAGCTCACCAGTGATAATTTTAAAAAGGGTGGATTTACCTGCGCCATTTACCCCAACAAGGGCAACCTTGTCGGAGTTTTGTACATTAAAGCTGATTCCATCTAGAATTATATCCGTTCCAAAGGAAAGGCATATATTACTTAAATTTAGAATTATCATTTACTTCACAACCACTCTTATAAAGTTCTTTTTACCTTTTTGAAGAATTATATGACCATCCTCTAATGAACTTCCATCCAATGTAAGGTTTGTGTCATCGACCTTATTTCCATTAACAATGACACCACCTTGTTGTACAGCTCTTCTAGCCTCGCTCTTAGATGGAGTCAGACCTGTATTTGTAAGTAGGTCTAATAGCTTAATTCCTGCTTTGAGCTCCGTAGCTTCAACTTCGAAGGAAGGCATATTTTCGGCTGCGCCATTGCCACTAAAAAAGGCTTCTGCGGCAGCTTTCGCCTTAAGTGCTTCTTCTTCTCCATGAACAATCTTTGTTACCTCAAAGGCTAGAACTTTCTTTGCCTCGTTAATTTCTGCGTCTTTAAGACTCCCAAGTCTTCTAACGTCATCCATTGGAAGGAAAGTCATCAGTGAAAGACAGTTTTCAACATCTTTGTCATCAACATTTCTCCAGTATTGGTAAAATTCGAATGGGGAAGTTTTCTCAGGGTCAAGCCATACAGCGCCCTTTTCCGTTTTACCCATTTTTTTACCTTCACTGTTGGTAAGCAGGGTAAAAGTCATACCGAAAACATCAGCACCCTCGACTCTTCTGGTCAAGTCAACGCCTTCAATGATGTTAGACCATTGGTCGTTTCCACCCAACTGCAGTTTACAACCATATTCCTTGTAAAGAGTGAGGAAGTCATAGCTTTGCATAAGCATGTAATTAAACTCAATAAAGGAAAGACCCTTTCCTTCAAGACGGCTCTTGAAGCAATCGGCAGTGAGCATTCTGTTTACAGAGAAATGCACACCAATTTCTCTTAAAAATTCGACGTAGTTAAGCTTTAAAAGCCAATCTCCGTTATCGACCATTATTGCTTTATCATCAGTAAAGTCGATGAATTTTGAAATCTGTTTTTTAAAACAATCGGCGTTATGGTTTATCTCTTCTACAGTCATCATTCTTCTCATATCAGTTTTCCCTGTAGGATCACCTACCATTGCAGTTCCTCCGCCGACAAGAGCTATAGGCTTGTGACCATGCTGCTGCATGTGCGCCATTACCATGAGCTGCAAAAAATGTCCAATATGAAGACTGTCTGCTGTGGGGTCAAAACCAATATAAAAGGTTACCTTCTCCTTTCCAAGCAGCGCTCTAACAGGCTCCTCATGAGTAATCTGTTGAATGTAACCTCGTTCTTTTAATACATCAAAAACATTTGACATTTTAAAGTCTCCTCTCTAACAATTAATTTTCGTAAGCTATCCAACCTTCTAAAAATATATTTCATACAATTTTATAACAAAGAATCAGTAGAACTTGGGCAAAATCAATATAAAAAGAGCCTTCTCAAATCCATAAGGACGAAAAAGCTCGCGGTACCACCTTAATTCACATGGTTTTGTATTATCAAAATCATGTCTCAAAGGGATATAACGCTCCCAAACGTTCGCTCCAAATATGTGGAGGACTGCTCACAATGGTAATTCGGCTATTCTGTGTCCTGAGGGCTTCTCACCAACCAACCCACTCTCTTAGTGTAACCACAGACGCTTACTCGTAAGGTATAAACCTACAATTGTTCATCGCATTGAATATAAAATATGCTTTGTCAAATTTAAAAATATTATACAATATATATTACAATAACATATTTTCTTGATTCATATAATGAAGAAGAAAATATGTATTAATTCTTTTTTTCATATTATATAATGAATATTATATGTGTCAACGTACGCATATGTCAAGGAAATGACAAAATTATCAGTTGATTTTAGCCTTTGATATGGAGTTTGAATTTTAATAATGCTAAACAGTGTCCCACTTTCCTATATAATAAAATTGTGTTTCAATAATATGTAAGTAATGTATAATACGCAATATTAATAAGAATGGAAGAAAATATAGATGGAAAATTTTAGTGTCAATTGTCAAAAATGTAAGTACTACTACATAACATGGGATCCAAGATTCCCTTATGGGTGTAAACTTTTTGGGGTTAAATCAAAGGGATTTCCTTCAATAATTGTGTACCAATCCTTAGGTTCTAAATGTACTAACTTTACTGAAAAAGATAAGCAGATAAGATGAGGATAAGTATAAATACATATAAAGAATTAATATGTAGGATGGTTTAATTACAATTAAAAAAGCCTTTACAAAGCTTACTCTTATACGTAAAATAAATATATTTATATTAAGGAAAATGGAGGGTTTTATTTATGTATCCTTCTGATTTGGGTTTTCATATGCCTCCTGAATGGGAAAAGCATATGAGTACACTAATGGAATGGCCCTGTAGAGAGGCTGAATGGCCTGGGCCTTTTGAAGAAATATTGGAAGCATATTCAAAAGCTGCATTGACGATAGCAACCTTTGAACCTGTATTAATGCTTGTAAATAAGGAAAACATAGAGGAAGCTAAGCGCTATTGTAAAGACAAGATAAAGCTGGTGGAAATAGGGCATGATGATTCATGGATGAGAGATAATGGACCTACTTTCATTAAAAAAGGCAAAGATGAGCTGGCCGGGATAAATTGGAGATTCAATGCTTGGGGTGGTAAATATCCTTTTGCACAGGATGGCCTGGTAGCAACTAAGGTTTTGAATATGTTGGGGATACCTACTTTTGATGCACCTTTTATTTTGGAAGGTGGTTCGATTCATGTGGATGGTGAAGGCACGATGCTCACAACAGAAGAATGCCTTCTTAATATTAATAGGAATCCTTCCATTACTAAGGAAGAGTTGGAAGAAGAACTTAAAAGATATTTGGGTATTAGTAAAATAATATGGCTTAAAGAAGGCCTTTTTGGTGATGATACGGATGGTCATATTGATAATGTAGCCAGTTTTGCGAGTCCTGGGGTTGTTCTCTTACAAACGACTAATGATAAAAATAACCCAAATTATGAAAGAACCTTAAGAAATATTGAGATATTGGAAAACAGTACTGATGCAAAAGGGAGAAAGCTTCAAATAGTGGAGCTCCCACAGCCTGATGTGGAAGAATATAATGGAATCAATCTTACCTTAAGCTACATGAATTTTTACTTTGTTAATGGTGGAATTGTTCTGCCGGTATTCGGCGGAAAGCATAAAAAGACAGATGAAGAGGCTGTCTCTGTATTAAGAGAAGTTTTCAAAGAAAGAATAGTAGTAACAATAGATGGACTTCAACTGATACGTGGAGGTGGCAATGTGCACTGTTTAACACAGCAACTGCCTATTGGTGTACCATCCAACAGTTTACTGGAGGGAGTAAAATGCGAAAAGTAAAAGTAGCTGCAACGCAAATGTCAGTCAGCTGGAATATTGACGAAAATATTGCAAAGGCTGAAGTTCTTGTGAGAGAAGCAAAGGCACAGGGAGCAAACATTGTTTTACTCCAAGAACTTTTTGAGACTCCCTACTTTTGTCAAAAGGAAATACCTGAGTATTATAGTCTTGCCACTGAACTCGAGGAAAACAAGGCAGTTAAACATTTCTCGAAGCTTGCCGCTGAACTTCAGGTTGTCATTCCTGTAAGTTTTTACGAACGTAAAAACAATGCTAAATATAATTCTATTGCAATGATTGACGCGGATGGCTCAATACTCGGAGTTTATAGGAAGACACATATTCCAGATGGCCCTGGATATGAGGAAAAGTTTTATTTTAATCCTGGGGATACAGGGTTTAAGGTTTGGAATACCCGCTATGGAAAAATAGGCGTGGGGATTTGCTGGGATCAATGGTTCCCGGAAGCTGCGAGATGTATGGCACTTATGGGTGCTGAAATGCTTTTGTACCCCACGGCCATAGGATCTGAACCAGAGGAGGCCTGTATTGACTCAATGGAACATTGGCAGATTTGTATGAGAGGCCATGCTGCGGCTAATATTTTGCCAGTAATAGCTTCCAATAGAATTGGTGCTGAAGAGATAGGGGACTCATCAATTACCTTTTACGGTTCTTCCTTTATATCAAATTATACGGGAGAAGTTGTTAAGTTATGTACAAGAGATAAGGAAGAAGTAATTGTTGCAGAGTTTGACCTGGATGAAATAAGAATTTACAGAGATGCGTGGGGAGTATTCCGGGATAGAAGGCCTAATATGTATAACACTATGCTAACAAGTGATGGAGAGAGATAGGTAATTAATTCATAATTGTATAGAAATGATATAAATATATTAAATTCTCAAGGCAAATAAATCTAATTTATTTGCCATCTTATTTGCTCCTCAAGATAATAAAACATAGATTCTTCACTAATGTTCAGAATGACAACATGGTGTGGCAACCTGAGCGTTAGTGAAGGATCTTATTGAACTAGTCATTCTTTTCTAATAAGTAGTAATAAAATGTAAATAATTACAAATACTTTAGTAGATTGGTACAAGTTATAAGTTATATAAAATTATTAGTATTGAATTATTCTGGTAAATAAATTATAATAAAGAACATAATTATTACCAGATAATAATATCATGTTATATGATTATAAACCTATTAATACGAGGTGAAGAAATGAATACTTCTGAAAAGCTTTTCGATTATAAAGATCATAAAGAACTCGTTGAGGCTGGTGGAGGAGCTGCAAAAATAAACAAGCAGCACGAAAGCGGAAAATATACCGCAAGAGAAAGACTTGCCAAGCTTTTTGATGAGGGTAGTTTTACTGAAATAGATACCTACGTTGAAACAAGAAGCATAGAATTCGATATGCAAAAAAAGAAAGTACCTGGTGATGGTGTTGTAACTGGATACGGAAGAGTAAATGATAGACTTGTATTTGTTGCATCCCAGGATTTTACTATTATTGGAGGCTCTCTTGGAGAGATGCATGCTGGTAAGATAACAAAAGTCATGGACATGGCTATGAAGATGGGTGCACCATTTATCTCAATAAATGACTCTGGTGGAGCTAGAATTGAGGAAGGAATAGATGCACTAAGTGGCTTTGGTGACATTTTCCATAGAAATACCATGGCTTCAGGCGTAATTCCACAGATATCGGTAATTATGGGGCCATGCGCAGGTGGTGCTGTTTATTCACCTGCAATAACTGATTTTATTTTCATGGTTGAAAAGACCAGTCAGATGTTTATCACAGGGCCACAGGTTATTAAGGCAGTAACGGGTGAGGACGTTAGCTTTGATCAGCTTGGAGGTGCACGCACACACAATGGTACCAGTGGAGTGGCACATTTTAGATGTAATAACGAAGATGAGTGTATTGAGGAAATTAAGAAATTACTCCAATTTCTCCCAAATAATAACCTTGAAGAGCCTAAAGAGAAAGAGGGTTTTTTTGGTGAAGAGAATTTAGAAATCTTAAACCAAATAATACCGGACAATCCAAATAAACCTTATGATATGTTAGAAGTTATTGAAGCTTTGTCAGATGATGATTTCTTTGAAATTCAGAAGGAATTTGCAAAAAATATTATTATAGGTTTTGCAAGAATAAAGGGAACTACTGTCGGGATAGTAGCAAATCAGCCAAAATTTTTGGCAGGAGTTCTTGATGTGGATTCCTCTGATAAGGCTGCAAGATTTATAAGATTTTGTGATGCATTTAATATCCCGTTAGTATCATTGACAGATGTTCCAGGATTCTTGCCAGGAGTAGCTCAGGAACACAATGGAATTATAAGACATGGTGCTAAACTTTTGTATGCATTTTCAGAAGCTACAGTACCTAAAATAAATGTTATAATCAGAAAGGCATATGGTGGTGCTTACATAGCTATGAACAGCAAACACCTTGGCGCCGATATGGTTTTCGCTTGGCCAACAGCAGAAATTGCAGTAATGGGTCCTGATGGAGCAGCAAATATTATTTTCAGAAAAGATATAGCTTCAGCAGAGGATCCTTCACAAATGAGAAATGATAAAATTGAAGAATATAGGTCGAAGTTTTCCACACCTTATGTAGCGGCAGCCAGAGGATATGTGGATGATGTTATAGAACCAGCTGCGACCCGTGATAAAATCGCCAATGCCTCATCTATGTTGAGGAATAAACGTGAGAATAGGCCGGCGAAGAAACATGGAAATATCCCACTATAGGCATATTTTGTCTTGTGGTTTGGAGGTAGACATGATTACTGTAAAAGATGAGTTTCAAGTTGCAGCTGCAATAGTGGCAGCAATAACAGAATATGAAGGCGGTAGTGATTTTGAAATAAAGTCTATAACTAAGCTGGATGAAAATAGATGGCAAAAAGCTGGTAGGGATAGAATTTTAAGAGGAAGTGAACAAATATATCTCAGGAGAAGGAGACCTTTATGAAAAAGTATTATGTTAGAGTAAACGGTGTTTCTTATGAGGTGGAGATTGAAGAAATTGGTGCAGGAAGAATGGCGCCACAGATGGTGTCAAATAGAAGTACAAGCTCTACTGATAGAGGAACAGTAAAGGATAATAATAGAAATGCTGACAATGGAAGTGAAAATACAAGGATAAATTCCCCTATGCCTGGAACAGTACTTAAGCTTAATGTACAAGTGGGTAGCAGAGTTACCAAAGGTCAGGTTTTACTTATTTTGGAGGCAATGAAGATGGAAAATGAGATTATAGCTTCATCTGATGGTGTAGTTGCAACTGTAGGAGCGAATAAAGGTGCTCAGGTAAATGCGGGAGATCTCCTATTAACTATTGAAAATAAATAGTGCATTTATAACACCTAGCTGAAGCGAAACTTTATGTTAGAATGGAGGTATTATAATGTCAAAACTAAAAATTACAGAAACAATATTGAGAGATGCTCAACAGTCTATAATGGCTAGCAGTATGACCACTGAAGACATGCTTCCTATTTTAGAAAAGCTAGATAAGGTAGGCTATGGTTCAATAGATGCATGGGGCGGCGCAATATTTGATTCCTGTTTACGATTTTTGAATGAAGATCCTTGGGATAGGCTTAGAACTATTAAAAGAGGTATAAAAAACACTCCTCTTTTGATGCTGGTGAGGGGACAGAATTTACTTGGATATAGGCATTATGCAGATGAAACAGTGGAGCTTTTCGTTAGAAAATCCATTGAAAATGGCGTTAATATTGTTAGAGCCTATGATCCACTAAACGATTTGAGAAATTTGAAAACTATTTTTGCGGCATCAAGAAAAGAAGGTGCACATATTCAAGGAACATTTTGTTATTCTGAAAGCCCATATCACAATATTGAAGGATTTGTTAAAATGGCCAGAGAATTGCATGAAATGGGTTCTGACTCAATTTGTATAAAAGATATGTCAGGGATGTTGACGCCTTACAAGGCTCAAGAATTGATAACGTCTATAAAAGAATATGTTAATATTCCAATACAGTTGCACTCACATTGTACAGCAGGCCTTGCTTCTATGACGTATCTTAAGGCAATAGAAGCTGGCGTGGATGCAGTAGATTGTGCCATATCACCCCTATCAATGGGTGAATCACAGCCTGCTACGGAGTCAATTGTTGCAACACTAAAAGGCAAAAAATTTGATACGGGATTAGATCTAGAGTTATTATCAGAGATTGCTGAGCATTTTTTAAAGGTTAGGGATAACGCCTTTGCTGTTGGACATACTGATGTAAAGGAGATGGGAATTGACATAAATGCTCTTGAATATCAACTACCTGGAGGCATGCTTAATAATTTGTTAGCGGAGCTTAGACAGGCAGGAAAACAGGATAAGTATATTGACGTTCTCAAAGAGGTTCCTAAGGTAAGAGAAGATTTTGGTTTCCCACCATTGGTTACTCCCATTTCACAAATAGTAGGTACTCAGGCATTGATGAATGTAATAGCAGGTGAGAGATACAAAATTGTATCTAAGGAGGCTAGGGCATTAGTAAAGGGTGAGTTTGGAAAAACACCTGGGGATATCTCAAAGGCAGTAACACAGTTAATTCTTGGTGAGGAAAAACCTATTACAGTTAGACCGGCTGAATTAATTCAAAATGAACTATCAAAAGCAAAGAGCGAGATAAATGGATATTTCGAACAAGAGGAAGACCTTTTGACTTACTTGGTTCTTCCAGAGCCTGCAGTCCAATATTTTAAATATAGACAGGCGGATAAATATAAAATTGATGGTTCAATGGTAAATTTTGAAGATAAAGTTTATCCAATTTAAGATACTAATTAAAGGGGAGATATCATGATTGTTAAACCTAAATTTCGAGGTTTTATATGCACTACAGCCCATCCGGAAGGCTGTAAGACTAATGTCTATGAGCAAATTAAATATATTGAAAGTCAAGGTAAAATTGAAGGGCCTAAAAATGTGTTGGTAATTGGCTCCTCTACAGGCTATGGTTTATCATCTAGGATTACAGTAACCTTTGGATCAGGTGCTTCAACCATAGGTGTTTTCTATGAAAAAGCTCCTTCTGGCAATAAGACTGCCACTGCTGGCTGGTATAATTCTGCTGCATTCGAAGAGTTTGCGAACAAAGAGGGTTATTATGCCAAAAGCATAAATGGAGATGCATTTTCCGATGAAATTAAGAGGCAGACTGTGGACCTTATCAAAAAGGATCTGGGTAAAATAGATTTGGTTGTATACAGCTTGGCAGCCCCAAGACGTACACTGCCTCAGACCGGTGAGACTGTAAGTTCAGTACTAAAACCCACAGTTAATACATTTACAAGTAAGACAGTAGATTTTCATACAGCAGAAATTTCAAATATCTCAATTGAACCTGCAACAGAAGAAGAGGTTAAAAACACCGTTCATGTAATGGGTGGAGAAGACTGGGAGTTATGGATTAACCTCTTAATGAAAGAGGGCGTTTTGGCAAAAGGCTTTAAAACAGTCGCTTATTCCTACATTGGCCCACAGTTAACTCATGCCGTTTATAGAGAAGGTGCTATAGGAAAAGCCAAAGACCATCTTGAGAATACAGCTAAGAAGTTAAATGAGGAATTAAAGAATGTTAATGGAAATGCTTGGGTTTCCGTGAACAAAGCCCTTGTCACTCAAGCAAGTTCAGCAATTCCAGTTGTACCTTTGTATGCTGCGATTTTATATAAAATAATGAAGGAAAAAGGAATTCATGAAGGTTGTATAGAGCAGATGTACAGGCTGTTTAAGGAAAGACTATATAGCAATAAGACAGATGTAGATGAGAATGGTCGTATACGTATTGATGAACTTGAAATGAGGCAGGATGTTCAGGACGAAGTTGGTAAGATATGGCAGAGTATTGATTCAACGAACATTCATGACCTATCTGACATAGATGACTATAGAAGTGAATTCTTCCGTTTATTTGGTTTTGAATATACTGAGGTTGATTATGATGCAGACATAGAAATAGGTGTACAGATTCCTAGCATAATCAAGGAAGTTGAAGTTTAAATATAAATGATAATAAATAAAGCTCGAAGATTGCAATAATATAAAAGGCTGAAATTTGAACATTTCAGCCTTTTGTGCTATTGCATTTTAAATGTAAATACACAATGTTCTCTCTATTTGTAACGAATTTAAGAACACGCACCTTGCTACCCTTTTTGATCCTTTTACCACAATACAGGCAGCTGAATTTGGAGGAATCTACTGTGGTTATACTCTCCACAGGCTTGCTATTTTCAACACTAGCCCAGCTTTTCCAACCAACTTTACATAATCCGATTCTGTTTTCAAAATCTGCATATACCCATTTTAATAGCTTATGAAAATGAAAAGGGTAATGGGTATACTTAATATAGCTTTCGGGTAAGCCAAGACTAATGGTATATAGTTCGAAATTCTTTTCAACCAAATCTTGAAAATGGCCAGTGATATGGGTTCCATACCAAAAAAAACCTTCTTCACTTAGCCAACCCTTGATTTTTTCAAACATGTAGCCTCTACATATTTCAATGGTTTCACTTTTATTAACGTTCAAAGCAATGAAACCATCCTTTACAATGTTTACGACTGCATTTAAATAATGCTTATCATTAAAATTTTCCTTGCTATATAGCTCTACAGGGATTATATCAAAATAGTATTCGTTGCTCTCAGGCCTGTAGATACCAATGCATGTACCTCCAACAAAGCTTCCGCTGCCTGCATCATCTATCTGAATCATTTAATCATACCCCCAAGACTAATTTGCGATTGAAAAGCTAATAATACAGGAGTTCCATAGGCCGCAGGAGCGGCCGTACCGAACGATAGTGAGGGGCTTGGAACTCCTGTATTATTATAGCTTTTCTGAAGCAAATTAGTTTACTTTAGTATAATATGTACACCTTTAATTAAGCATATGCCCAAGACTAATTTGCGATTGAAAAGCTAATAATACGGAAGTTCCATAGGCCGCAGGAGCGGCCGTACCAAACGATAGTGAGGGGCATGGAACTTCTGTATTATTATAGCTTTTCTGAAGCAAATTAGTTTATTTAAGTATAATATGTACACTTTTAATTAAGCATATGCCCAAGACTAGTAATAGTATCAGCAAGTTTTCTCAGAAACTTGCATTGTACAAATTAATATTTTGGAAGTACATTGCCACTGGTATCAATCTTTACTCCAAAGGAAATGGACTCAAGCTCTTTAAAAAGCATATGTGACTTTTCATAATCATTTACTAGTGTTGGCTTAAAATTAACTATATCTACTGGCAGTATCTTCAAACTTACAGACTTTGTATTATTAATTGTAATTTTAGCTATAGCTGTTTTTTTATACATATCAGTAAAAATAAGATTACCCATGCTATAGAGTATTGTTTTATTTTTATAGTACTCTATGCCTTGAAGAACATGGGGATGGGAACCAACCACCAGGTCTGCACCATTATCTATGTAAGAGTGAGCTAAGACCTTTTGATACTCTACAGGTAAGTTTTTGCCTTCTTCCCCCCAATGTATATAGCAGATCACAAAATCCGAAATTGATTTGGCCTTTCTTATTTCTGAATTTAATCTAGTGGGGTCATAGGTAGTGGCTAGGCCAGTGCTTTTACTGCCTGCGTTCCAGCTTACAAAAGGGATAACGTGACTTGATCCCAAAATGGTGATTTTAACATTGTTTTTATTAATATGTATTGCCTTTGAGGCTTCATCCATATCTCTACCAGCACCAACGAAAGCAATATTTTTTTCAGTTAAGTAGCTAAATGTGTCCTCTAATGCGGTAGCACCAAAATCCAAGCTATGATTATTAGCCAAAGTCACTACATTAATCCCACTTGATGCCAGAACCTGAAGGTACTTGGAGTCTGCGCGAAAAGTGAATTGTTTGTCTTTTTCCTTTTCACCTCTGGTACTAATAGCTGTTTCCAGATTAACCATAGATATATCGGAGCACTTAAAAATAGGAGCGATATCTTCAATATAATTGTCCAACCCAATTTTATTAATTGTTTCTGATACATAACTGTCAAACATGACATCTCCACCAATAGAAATTGAAACAGATAATGGGCTAGGTGTAGGGATTGGGGTAGCCGTTGGTGTTGGAGATGCTTGGAAAACTGTAGGGGAAGGTGTTAAATTTACATAGGCATGAATATATGAATCTGTTTTCTTTGAACATGCAGAAAGGGGTAGCACAAGTATTAGAAAAAAGGTTAAAAATTTCATATGAAATCTCATTTTGACCTCCTTATATGAGAACTCTACTCATTATATCAGATAAGTTACATAATATGGGGATTAATTATATATCCCAAATCCATAATAAATAAAAAAAAGATTCTTCGCTATGCTCTGGATGACACGTACACTGTCATTCTTAGCGAAGCGAAGAATCTTGCAAATCTATCTAAACTTTACTTCCTTATATATTTAATAGTTCTCTTCATAAGAATCGAAGTTACAAGTAAAACTATAACTGCTTTAAAAATATTAAAAGGAATAAGTGTAGTAATTATAGTTGGTAGCAGTATATCCTTTGGCATATCATAAAGAGGAAGAGTAATAAAATAGTTAACAAGGTTAGCGAAAATAACCATGCTTATAGTTCCAAGTACAAAAGAAGGAATTACCTTAAGCTTTTCCTTCCCATAGAAGTAAGCTATAGGGAGCATTAGTGAAGTACCTGCGATAAAGTTTGCTATTTCTCCAATTCCACCTGTCTCTGATTTAATTAAAAAGTGTATTAAATTTTTAATTAACTGGACTAGAACTCCTGCCAAAGGCCCCGCTGCAATGCCTGCAAGAATAGCAGGGACATCGCTGAAGTCAATTTTAAGGTAAGTTGGAAAAAGGAAAGCAATTGGAAAATCAAAAAGATAAAGAATGATTGCCAGTGCGGAGAAAATACCCACTGTCGTGATAAGTTTAGTGCTCTTAGCGTTCATATAAAACCCTCCTAAATAAAATAATATTCCCTGATAACAACACTAGGGGAATGATTTAGGCGCTTTAAAAAAACGCTACATCTTCTTCCATCCAGACTTTACTGTCGGCCTCGGAATCACACCGAATCTTGCTTTCGCTCGCGGGCTAACTAAATAGTATTACCGCCGGTAGGGAATTACACCCATCCCTGAAGATGCTGTATCAGCATACCTTAATCTTAACATTTTCTATTTTATACGTCAATAATTTAAAAAGTAAAAAAATATTGTTAAATAAAATTCTTATTGGTATAATAGCAAAAGACAGTAGCAAGTACTTCCATTTATTTCTTGGGGGTGATTTAGTGAGTAATTCATTAGTGTACTGGGTGTGGTTGAGCTCTATACCGGCCCTTGGTTCTGTTAGAGGGAGAAAGCTGCTTGACTATTTCGGAACACCTGAGGAGATATGGCGTGCAAGTAAGCAGTCCCTTCAAAAAGTCCCTGAATTAGGGCCAATATTGGTAGATAGATTATTAGATGAGACACTTCGGTCCAATGCGCAAAAACACATGAGCTACATGGCAAAAAACAATATTGATGCAATTGTTTTAAATGATATTAGCTATCCAACTCTTTTAAAAGAGATATATGACCCACCTCTTGTTTTATTCAAAAGAGGAAGACTTGAGGTTAATAAGTGCGTTGCAGTAGTTGGCTCGAGAAAAGCGTCTGATTATGGTCTTAAGGTTGCAAAGGAATTAGCATACGGGCTGGCCAGAAATGGCATAAATGTCGTAAGTGGACTGGCAAGGGGTATAGATTCTAAGGCCCATGAGGGTGCAATTGATGCTTCTGGGATAACTACAGCAGTTCTTGGATGTGGCGTTGATGTTATTTATCCGCCTGAAAATGAAAGGCTTTTTAACAAGATTCTTTCATCAGGAGCATTGGTTTCAGAGTATTTGCCAGGTTTTCCTCCTTTACCAGGAAATTTCCCTGCAAGGAATAGAATAATAAGTGGACTTTGCTCAGGTGTTATTGTTATAGAAGCTAATGAAAAGAGTGGCTCCTTAATTACAGCGAATTTTGCCTTGGAACAGGGCAGAGACGTATTTGCAATCCCTGGAAATCTTGGAAATATGAATAGTAAAGGTACAAATAAATTAATAAGAGAAGGTGCAAAATTAGTCACTTGTGTTGATGACATTCTTGAAGAAATTAATTTTTTTGATTTAGAGAATAAGGTAATAAAACATAAACTTAAGGAAAAAGCACCTAAAAGTGTTTCAATATCTATTGATAATTTAGAGGATGATGAAAAAAAGATTGTTACATCACTTTTAATTGAAGAACTTCATATAGATGAACTGTCTAAAAAAACTGGACTTGAGATGAAGACTTTGAACTCTTTGCTAATAATGCTAGAATTAGCTGGCTATGTAGAACAACGAGCTGGAAAGTTTTTCAGCCTTAAAACTATATAAAATCTAACAATTACCTCATTTTGGAGGAAAAACTGAATTTAATCATTGTTACTATAATTTGCTGTTATATAACATGTTTTAAAAATTATGGTTTACCTTACGAATCGAGGATAAAATAAAACATATGAGATTTGAAATATTCTCATATAATTAAATGGAGGATAACTATGGCAAATAATTTAGTTATAGTTGAGTCACCTGCAAAGGCTAAAACAATTGGCAGGTTTCTTGGCAAAAATTATAAAATTGTAGCTTCCGTAGGGCACGTTAGGGATTTACCTAAAAGCCAGATGGGTGTTGATATAGAACATGATTTTAAACCTAAATACATTACAATACGTGGTAAGGGAGATATTATTTCAAAGCTCAAAAAAGAAGCAAAGGCTGCTGATAAAGTATTTCTTGCAACTGACCCTGACCGCGAAGGTGAAGCAATATCCTGGCATCTGGCTAATTTGTTAAAAATAGACGAGAAAAAATCATGTCGAGTTACTTTTAATGAAATAACTAAAAATGCAGTTCAGAGTGCAATAAAAGTACCAAGGCCTATTAATTTAAATACTGTAGACGCCCAACAGGCAAGAAGGGTATTAGACAGAATAGTTGGTTATACAATAAGCCCAATTCTTTGGAAGAAGGTAAGAAAAGGCTTAAGTGCAGGTAGAGTTCAGTCTGTTGCAACGAAAATGATTGTAGACAGAGAAGAGGAAATAGAGAATTTCATTCCAGAAGAGTATTGGTCAATTATATCTAAGTTGGCTAAATCTACAGGTAGTGCACCCTCCTTTGAAGCGAAATTCTATGGCACTGACAGTAAAAAAATTGAGTTAACCAATGAAGAGCAGGTAAACAAGATTTTAAAAGATATAGAGAAGGCAAAATATATTGTAAAGAAAATTAAAAAAGGCGAGAAAAGGAAGAATCCAGCTCCGCCTTTTACAACAAGTACACTACAACAGGAAGCTTCAAGAAAGCTTGGTTACGCAACAAGGAAAACCATGATTATAGCTCAACAGCTTTATGAAGGGGTAGATATTAAAGGAGTAGGTGCCGTAGGTCTGGTAACATACATTCGTACAGACTCAACAAGAATAGCTAATGAGGCATTAACCGAGGCAAAGAGTTACATTGAATCTAATTATGGCGGGGAATATATACCTGGTGAAACTAGAGTTTATAAAAACAGGTCTGCAGCTCAGGATGCCCATGAGGCAATAAGACCATCCCACATTACAATGACACCTAGTTCTATAAAAGAATCTTTAACTAACGACCAATTTAAGCTTTACAGACTTATATGGGAGAGATTCATGGCAAGCCAGATGGCATCTGCATTGTATGATACTATGAATGTGGACATTGAAGTAGGAGATTATCTCTTTAAAGCAAGCGGCTCTAAGATTAAATTCCAGGGTTTTATCACTCTCTATGTAGAGGGTAGGGATGATGAAGGGGAAGAAGATAATTCCAACCTTCCAGATTTTTTAGAAGATGAGGAGTTTAAACTTAAAGAACTTGAATCCAAACAACATTTTACTCAACCTCCTCAAAGATATTCTGAAGCGTTATTGGTAAAGACCCTTGAAGAAAAGGGAATTGGAAGACCAAGTACCTATGCCCCTACAATAACAACTATTTTAGCTCGTGGATACGTTGAAAAGGATAAGAAGATATTATATCCTACAGAGCTAGGAAAAATAGTTACTGATATTATGAAAAACTATTTTAAAGATATAGTAGATGTTCAGTTTACGGCTCAGCTTGAGGATAAGTTGGATTCTGTAGAAGAAGGTACTAGATCATGGGTTGATGTTTTGAAAGAATTTTATGATCCTTTTGCAATTGTATTAAGTGAAGCTGAGAGCCAGATCGGTAATATTGAGATTCCTGATGAAGTTACTGAAGAAATCTGCGAGAAATGTGGCAGAAATATGGTAATAAAACAGGGTAGGTATGGTAAGTTCCTCGCGTGCCCTGGATTTCCAGAATGTAGAAATGCAAGGCCTATACTTGAGGATGCAGGTGTAAAATGTCCAAAATGTAACTCAAGAGTTTTAGTTAAAAAGACAAGAAAAGGTAAAAAATATTATGGGTGTGAGAAAAACCCTGAATGTGATTTTATGACTTGGGATAAGCCTTCCGATCAAGCTTGCGAGAAATGTGGAAGTTTCATGACGGAGAAAAATAGTGGAAAGAAGAAATCTCTTAAATGTTCTAATGAGAGCTGTGGATTTGTAAAGGAGATCAGAATTGATTAAAAATACACATATTAATGTTATTGGGGCAGGACTAGCTGGTTGCGAAGCTGCTTGGCAAATAGCACAAAGAGGAATAAAAGTTAAGCTTTATGAGATGAAGCCTGAAAAGTGTTCACCCGCTCATCATTTGTCAACATTTGCTGAGTTGGTATGTAGCAATTCTCTTAGATCTGACCAGTTGGAAAATGCAGTAGGTTTGTTAAAAGAAGAAATGAGAATATTAGGTTCCTTGATTATAGAATGTGCTGATTTGACGAGAGTCCCAGCTGGAGGAGCACTTGCAGTTGATAGAGAGGGTTTCTCTAAGCTTGTGACTGAGAAAATAAATAATCACAAAAATATTGAAGTAATTTACCAAGAGGTTTCTGAAATAAATGAGGATGAACTAACAGTCGTCGCTAGTGGCCCGCTTACATCAGAGAAACTCTCTGATTATATTTCATCATTAGTCGGTGAGGAATACCTTCACTTTTTTGATGCTGCAGCTCCTATAGTAACAGCTGACTCTATTGACTTTACGAAGGCATTTAAGGCAGCTCGCTATGGTAGGGGAACCGATGACTATATTAACTGTCCAATGAACAAGGAAGAATATATTAGCTTTTATGAAGCTCTTGTGAAAGCTGAACAAGCTGATGTCAAGGATTTTGAGAAAAATATGGTTTTTGATGGTTGCATGCCTATAGAAAGTATGGCTGATAGAGGAGTAGAAACAATGCGTTTTGGACCCCTTAAGCCAGTAGGACTTGTAGATCCTAGAACTGAAGAGGAACCATACGCTGTAGTTCAACTAAGACAGGATAACAGTGAAGGGACTTTGTACAATATAGTAGGGTTTCAGACGCATCTTAAATTTCCTGAGCAAATGCGAGTTTTTAGGTTAATACCTGGCCTGCAAAATGCTGAGTTTGTTAGACTTGGTGTAATGCATAGGAATACTTTTATTAATTCACCAAAGCTCTTAGATGATACTTATTGCTTTATGAAGAAGGAGAATTTATACTTTGCAGGGCAGATGACTGGAGTAGAAGGCTATGTTGAATCGGCTTCATCAGGATTGGTTGCAGGTATTAATGCTTTTAGGAAAATTGAAGATTTAGAACCTGTAAGATTTTCAAATAGAACTGCCATTGGCTCACTTGCAAAATATGTTAGTGACAAGAGTGTAAAGAACTTTCAGCCAATGAATGTAAACTTCGGCATAATAGAAGGCTTAGGAATTAAGATTAGAGATAAAAGACAAAAAAATGCTTCCATAGCAAATCGTTCACTGGAAGAAATAAAAGCTATGTATCTTGTATAGAATTATATTAAATTGAATCATGAAATAAAGGTTTATATTATAAATAAATTAAATATATGACTATATAATAAAATGTACTTTATGGAGCAGATAAGTAATGATCTCTACTCTATAAAGTATTTTTTTTAATTAAATGTAATTTGTTAAAAGGTATGTAAAAAAAGTGTTTGTAAGTTTAAAGTTTATAAAAAAAGCTAATAGTTGGGATGCAAATAGGACAAAAGTCCTATACTCAAAAATAGGTATCACTACGAACAATTAATGTTGTAAATTTATTGTAATAATATGATAGTTATGATAGAATTCGAAAGTAAAATGTGTAAATTTGCGGTTAGATTGTTAATTTTATTAGTAAAACATCTTGATTAGAAGGATTTTGAGATGTTATGTCGAAAGGTATTAGTAATAATAATGGGGGTGAAAAATATGTTGAATGGTATTACTGATAATACTTACATATTAGAGAAATCTTTGGATGCTACATGGAAGAGAAATGAGGTTATATCCAATAATATAGCCAATGTAGATACCCCTAATTTTAAAAGGAGTAATGTCAGTTTTGAGGGAGAATTAAATAAGGCTTTAGACAGTAATGCTTTTGATCTTAGTACTACAGACAAAAGGCATATTTCACTTAAAAACTCCGACATCTCTATAAAAGTTGATCAGGATCATGCAAGCCTTCAGTACAGGCTTGATGGTAACAATGTTGATATAGAATCTGAAATGGCTGATATGGCCAAGAATTCTGTCAGGTATAATACTTTGGTACAAAAGGTATCAGGTGAGTACAAGAAGCTAAAATATGTCATAAGCGAGGGGAAAAGATAATTATGGGGTATCTTAAGGGGATTGATACTAGTGCATCAGCGCTAACTGCACAGAGACTTAGAATGGATACCATATCTCAGAATATCGCTAATGCTAATACTACAAGAACAGAAAATGGAACACCATATAGAAGAAAGGTAGTTTTGTTCGAGGAAAGAGAAGGAAAAGCACCTTTTTCCCAATATTTAAATGATGCTGAAGGTTCTTATTCTGCTGGAAATGGAGTAAGAGTTTCTGAAATAGTAGAGGACAATGCGCCACTTAAGTTAGTCTATGACCCTGGAAATCCAGATGCTGATCAAAATGGATATATTCAAATGCCAAATGTTGATATAGTTACAGAAATGGTAAATATGATTTCAGCCACAAGGGCATATGAAGCAAATGTCACTGCTTTGAATTCAACAAAGAGCATGGCCGTTAAGGCATTAGAGATTGGCAAATAATAGGGGGTAAAAAAATATGGCTATAACACCGATTACAAGTGCACTTGATGCAATTCAAATAAATCCAACAAAAATACTAAATCAAGAAAATAAATCACAAGGCGAAGTTATATCCTTTGGTGATTATCTTCAGACTGCACTTAATTCAGTAAATCAGTTGCAGTTAGATTCAACTCAAATAGGAATTGATTTTGCCGCAGGAAAAACAGATAACATCCATGAGGTAATGATTGCTGGAGAAAAGGCAGATATTGCAATGCAGCTAACTATGCAAATAAGGAACAAAGTAGTTGACGCATATAACGAAATAATGAGAATGCAGATTTAGAAAGATTAATAAGGTTAATTTAGTATTATGGCATTGTGCAGAGGGTGGGGTTATTTGTGCCTGAAATTTTAGTCTCAATTAAACAGAAGATAAAGGATTTATGGAGCAATTTGGATAAGTCTCAGAAAGTAAGGGTTTACTTGATTTCTGCGATTTTGGTTGTTGCTATAAGTGCATCTATTCTATTAGTGACAAAAAGCGAGTATGTTCCATTAATAAGTAGTGCAGATGTAAAAGAAATTGGTGAGATGTCTAAAATTCTTGATGAGAAAAAAATACCTTACAAGGTAACTGATGATAGAAAAAGCATAACTGTAGATAAAAAAAATAACGATAAGGCACAGGCTGCCCTAGTACAACAAGGCTATCCAAAATCAAGCGGAATGACCTTTGATGATGCTTTTAGCAAGATTAAAATTAATAGTACTGAAAGTGATAAAAAGAAGCTTTGGGACGAGTATATGGCTAAAAACCTTAGCTCAAAACTTAAAATGCTTGAGAATGTTGAAGAAGCAAATGTGACTCTGGTTATGCCAGAACAGAGTATTTTCATTACAGGTAATAAACCAAATAAGGCCACAGCAAGTGTTATTGTAAAAACTAAGAGTGAACTTACGCCAAAACAAATAGACGGAATTGTGAGAATGGTAGCAAGCAGTGTACAAAATCTTGAGACTAAGGATGTTACTGTTGTTGATACAAATGGCAATGTTTTAACCACAGACAAGACAAATGTTGATAATGGTACATCATATCAATATGAAATGACGTTAAAGAAAAAAAGTGAATTGGAAAAGAATTTGCGGGATATGTTTAATGGACGTTTCTCCGTTTTTGAAGGTGTCAGAGTATCTGTTAATCCAGTCCTTGACTTTAATAAGCAGAAAACAACTTCAAGTGAGATACTTTTGCCTGAAGGCATGACTAATGGTGCAATAATTAGTAGGAAAGATGTTAAAGAGAGTATTACTAATGGAAATCCAGCAGCAGCAGCCCCTGGAACTGCCACAAATCCAGGCACTGGGACAGTTCCAACATATCAAACGGGAACTGGTGCAAATTCAAATTATGACAAATCAGATTTGACAGAGAATTTTGATTACACAAAGAAACAGACTGATTTGGAAAAATCTCTTGGAGATGTAGTCTCTGATAAGACAACAGGTGCAATAACGCTACTTTACGGAGATAAGGTAAAAGATGCTTCTGGTCTGACACCTGAATTTCTTCAAAAAATAAAAGAAATTGCAAGTTCGTCCACAGGTATTCCTGCTAATAATTTCTCAGTTACGACTTTACAAGTAAATCCGGAGGTGATTACTCCTCCAACTTTACAGGATACCATATCTCAAAGCATTCAGAAATACGGGCTTTTTGCATTACTAGCATTACTAATATTGGGAATGATTATTGCCGTAATTCCTAGAAAGAAGAAGATTATTATGCAGCAACCTGCGTTTGCAGAAGTTGCTTCAACTAAATCTGTTCAACCTTTATTCTATAAAAATGAATTAGAAGATGAATTGCCGGAGATACAGGTTGATGAGACTTCTGAGGTAAAGAAGCAGATTGATAAATTTGTAAAACAGAATCCTGATGCAGTCGCTCAACTGTTAAGAAATTGGCTTGCTGATGATTGGGATTAGATAACCACAGAAGTAATATTTGACAATTTGGTTTTTTATGGGGGTAGGTTACTTGGCTAGGACAAACTCAGTCAAAACAGAATATTCGGGAAAAGAAAAAGCAGCTATGCTTTTAATATCTTTAGGGCCCGAAAGGTCTGCAGAGATTTTTAAGCAACTTAAAGAAGAAGAAATTGAACAGTTAACACTGGAAATTGCAAATATTAAGACTGTTTTGCCTGAAGAGAAAGAGAAAGTAATGGCAGAATTCTACCAGATTTGCGTAGCACAACAGTATATTGCTGAGGGCGGTATAGGATATGCGAAGGAAATACTTGAAAAGGCTTTAGGTTCACAAAGGGCAGTTGATGTAATTAACAAACTCACAGTAAGCTTACAGGTCAGACCATTTGATTTTGTAAGAAAGGCTGATCCATCGCAGTTGTTAAATTCAATCCAAAATGAACATGCACAGACTATTGCTTTGATCCTTTCGTACTTAAAGGCTGGACAGGCTGCAATAGTTTTGTCAGCACTTCCACAGGATAAACAAGCTGATGTTGCTAAGAGAATTGCCACGATGGACAGAACTTCTCCTGAAGTTATAAAAGAAGTAGAAAAAATACTTGAAAAGAAACTGGCTTCTTTTGCGACAGAAGATTTTACAGCAGCAGGTGGTGTTCAGTCTATTGTTGATATCTTAAATAGCGTAGATAGAGGTACGGAAAAACACATTATGGAAACTCTTGAAATTGAAGATACAGAGCTTGCAGAGGAAATCAGAAAGAGAATGTTTGTATTTGAAGATATTCTTAATCTTGACAACCGTGCAATTCAGAGATTCTTGCGAGAAGTTGAGAACAACCAGCTTGCAATAGCTTTGAAGGGTGCTACAGATGAAGTACAAAAAGTTATTTTCTCGAATATGTCAAAACGTCTTGCTGAGATGATTAAGGAAGATATGGACTTTATGGGACCTGTAAGACTTAAGGATGTTGAGGAATCCCAGCAGAAGATTGTTAATATAATCAGAAAACTTGAGGATGCTGGTGAAATTGTAATTTCCAGAGGCGGAGGAGATGAAATAGTTGTATAACTCCAGGATACTTAAGAGCAGGTATATAAGTGTTGTTGAGCCTGTTTATATAGAAACTTCAGTTTCATCGGAAGGAATATATATATATGATGAGACTGAAAATGTAGAGGATAAAGAAATTATTAATCCAGAAAAAGTTGCAGCAGATATCATTTCAAAGGCCAAAGAAGATGCAGTAGCTATCTTAGAAGAATATCAGCTTCAGATGGAAGAAATGAAGAGTAAACTGCAAGATGAGGCTGATCAATATAGAGAAAAGGTTATAAATGACGCATATGATGAAGGGTATAATAAGGGCTATAGCGAAGGCAAAGTTGTCTTTGAGGTGGCTTTAGAAGCTGTAAGTAAAGAATCAGAAAGACTCCAAGTTAATTATAGAGCGCTTTTGGACAATGCTGAGCCGCAAGTTGTTGAAACGGTCATAGCAATTGCTCAGAAGGTAATTGAAGAAGATGTAAAGCTAAATAAGGAAAATTTAATCAGCCTTGTTAAACAGGCTTTGAATATTTCTTATGAGCAGCAGAGTGCTTCAATAAAGTTATCAAATAAGGACTATGAATATTTAAGAAGTAATGTTCCTGAATTGATATCTCAGATAAATTCATATGAAAACATTTCTATAAAAGAGGACATGACCTTGAGTGAAGGAGACTGTATTGTTGATACTCCTTTTGGTACTGTTGATTTAGGAATAGATAAACGATTTGAAAAGATAACTCATGAATTTATATAAGATATTTGCTTGTAAAAGCAAAATGGAGTCTTTATGGAATTAAATATTAATCTTCTAAAGTATCGTGAAAAACTAAATAACAGAGATTTTATTGAATATAGAGGTAAGGTTTCTAAGGTAGTAGGACTCACAATTGAATCTAATGGGCCAGAGGTAAGTATTGGTGAGATTTGTAAGGTTTCTACAGTAAAATCTAAAGAAGAGATAAATGCAGAAGTTGTTGGATTCAAAGATAATAAGGTCTTACTAATGCCATTAGGTGATATGGGTGGTGTGGGTCCTGATAGCCTAGTGACAGCCACAGGTTCGCCTCTTAAAGTAGGCGTTGGAGAGGCTCTTATTGGGAGAATAGTTGATGGACTTGGTAATCCAATAGATGATAAGGGGAATATTGAATTCAAAGAATATTATCCTGTAAATGCACAGCCGCCTCACCCACTTCAACGTAATAGAATAGATTCTCCAATGTCACTTGGAGTAAAGTCAATAGATGGCTTACTTACTATTGGAAAGGGCCAAAGAGTTGGTATCTTTGCAGGTAGTGGCGTTGGGAAAAGTACTATTATGGGTATGATAGCAAGAAATACGAAGGCAGATATAAATGTCATTGCATTAATTGGAGAACGAGGCAGAGAAGTAAGAGAGTTTATTGAAAAGGATTTAAACGAAGAGGGTTTATCTAGATCAGTAGTTATAGTAGCTACATCTGATCAACCTGCTTTAGCTAGATTAAAAGGTGCTATGGTTGCCACTGCAATAGCAGAGTATTTTAGAGATCAAGGTAAGGATGTGCTACTCTTTATGGATTCACTAACGAGGTTTGCAATGGCACAACGTGAGATAGGCCTTGCTATTGGTGAACCACCAGTATCCAGAGGCTATACCCCATCGGTTTTTTCAGTTATGCCAAAGCTTTTAGAACGCTCTGGGAATTCAGATAAGGGGTCAATCACAGGATTATATACAGTCCTTGTTGAGGGAGATGATTTGTCAGAACCGGTGACAGATGCTGCCAGGGGAATACTAGATGGGCATATTGTTTTATCAAGAGATTTAGCTAATAAAAATCAATACCCAGCGATAGATATACTTGCGAGTGTAAGTAGGGTTATGAGTGATGTAATTGACGATAAACATAAGAAAACAGCAAATGAGATCAAGAGGATTATGGCAGTTTACAAGCAAGCCGAGGATCTTATAAATATTGGGGCATATGTGAAGGGGAGCAACCCCAAAATTGACTTTGCAATTGAAAAGATGGAAAACATTCTTGCCTTTATTCAACAAAGGACAGAAGATAAAGTTGACTTTGAAGAAGTACTAGAAGAATTATATTCTATACTCTAATTATAAATTTATAGGAGGCTTCTAAATGTCAGGTTTTATATTTAAGTTTCAACCTGTACTAAATATAAGACAGCAGACTGAAGATGTAAGAAAATTTGAAATGGCCAAGTCTGTGTCTTTATTGGAAGATGAAAGAGAAAAGCTTACCATGTATAAGACTACTGAGGATAAATACATACAATCAATGAGTGTAGACGTAATTGGCGGAATGAATTTACGAAAAATAAGGGAATGCAACTCATACATACTTCACATGCGAAAGGTTATTGATGGTCAAAAGCAAACAGTTCTAGATGCAGAGATACATTTAGAAGAAAGCAGAGAAAGGCTTAAAACTGCATTGGTGGAAAAGAAGACCATGGAGAAGCTTAAGTCAAGACATGCTAAAGTATATATTCAGGAGCAAAATAAGAAAGAACAGCTTATAACAGATGAAATAACTACTTATAAATACAAAATGAAAGCCTCAGGAGATTGATATGGCTAAAGTAATTAATACACCAGCTCAGAACAAGCCTGAGCAAAAAGAAATAACAAAAAATAAAAATGGAAACATGAAGTATACAATTATTGGCATATTTACAGCTGCTGGCATTATTTTACTTGTTTTTGCCATTACATTCACCATTATTTTGAAGTCAAATACAGCTGGGCTTGCAGATAAATACAGGACAAGTATACAAGGAATACCGATTCTAAAATATGCATTACCTAAGGCTATTGACCCTGAGGATGCTAAAAACTTGACACTAAAAGAGTTGACAGATAAGTATAATGTCCTTAGAAAAGAAAAACAGGGCTATCTCAGTAGAGAGCAGGATTTAAATAGTCAAATTGATGAACTTTTGAAGTATAAGGTTGATGAAGAAAAACGTACTTCTGATGCAACAATACAATTAACTGAAGCGACAAATTTAAAGAAACAAGTTGATGATGCAAATGTAAAGCTTGAAGCCGATAGAAAAGCTTTTGACGCTGTGGTTGCAAATGCAGATAAGCAGGGCTTTAGAACCTTTTATGAACAATTAAATAAAGAGACTGCTCAGAAAGTATATGCAGAAATTATAACTGGGCAAAAAATTAGTGATGACACAAAAAAATATGTACAAATATATGAGCAAATGGATACAAAAGCAGCTTCAAAAATACTAGAACAGCTTGGTAAGACTAAAATGGACTTAGTAGTTGAAATTTTAAAGACTATGAATAAAGAAAAAGTTTCTAAGATACTTC
>Ga0123336_10000943_pt1 | contig 27710 bp, 29 predicted proteins | sample SSSSmetaG_FD_96466 | JGI IMG/M metagenome (GOLD analysis project Ga0123336, IMG submission 96466) | Glacier valley bacterial and archeal communities from Borup Fiord, Nunavut, Canada, to study Microbial Dark Matter (Phase II) - ​SSSS metaG | ecosystem: Environmental > Aquatic > Freshwater > Ice...
CCGTCAATCGTGGCCGAGCGGTTGCCCAAAATCCTGATCCACCGCAATGTGGAGGGCGAGGGCATCCATCGGTATCTCGCCGACCTTGACCGCGCGTGGCAAGTTCATTCGCCGCTCAGTGTGTACGGGCCGTCGCAGCGCTGGAGCGCGGTAGCCAGTTCGATGCGCGACGCGGGTTGGGGGGTGCTCGGCGGCAAGAGCCGGTGGCGGCTCGGCGAACTCACCGTGCGATGGGCCGACGTCCGGCCGGTGGGGTTCGTGTGGTAGGTCACACCGGGGGCAGCAACGCGCGCGCATCGGCAGCAGGCATCCCGGTGCCGACGAGCAAGTCGACGGCGAAGGGGCGCAGCATGAGGATGAGCGCCGCGTCGGTCACGGCCGCATCCGGAATTATCGCGTCAGGGCTAAGTCTGCGCGCAAGCTCGGTGATGAGTGACCGAGACGCCCCCGCCACGAGCGGGTCGTCGAGTTCCTGACCGAGCAGTCGGAGCCCGGTCGCGAGCAATTCGACAAGCTTGGCAACAGCCGGCCGGGGCACGCCATCCCGCACGAGGTACGACACGCGCCGGGCAATCGTGCGCAAGTGCCGCGTCGTGAGGTCGGCGGCGGCGAGCGCGCGCGAACCCCGCCGCAGATCGGGCAACCGCCCTCGCATCCACGGCGAGATTGTCGCGATGGCGATCGCGCTCTCGTGCGATGCGGCCCACGCGTCAATGAGAGGCTGAGTTCGTCGCAGTCGAGCGAGCGCCAGTTCTCCCGCTGCCTCGTCCGCGTCACGGAGGCTTGCGACGATCGAGCCGAGCGCCTCGTCAACGGTCGCGAAGAGCACCCTGCGATCGCGTGCGGCGGTCCGGTCGGGCTGCCGCGGGATGAGCGCCGTCGCGGCGAGCGCGATGAGACCGCCGACGACCGCATCGAGGGTGCGCCCGAACGGTCCTCCGTCTGGCACCGGGAGGATCAGCACGAGAGCGGACGGCACGGCGGCGGCGAGTGCGAACGACGGATTCGGCGACACGGCGCGCCCGATCACGAAGACGACCAGCAAGACGACGACGAGTTGCCAGAGGCCCTTACCGAGCACAATCGACAGACCGTCGCTGAGCGCGACCCCGATGAGGATGCCGGTGAGGGTCATCGCCACCCGGCTGGGTCTGGCATCCCTAGTCAACCCGAGTGAGTTGATCGTGACGGTGACGGCCATGACCGGATACGCGTGCCCGATGCCCCAGTGTGCGATCGAGTATGCGGCCGCGACGGCAGCAACGATCTGCACGATCGCCGGTGCAGAATCCCACACCCGGCGCGCGGCCATCCGCGCATCCACGCGCAGTCGCACTTGCCGTTCGAGGCGGCGGAGCGCCGACGGGTCGTCCACCTCAGCCGCGGCTGACCGCACCGAGCCGAGGAAGGCGCGGCACGTTGGCTTCGGCGCCAGCGTCGGGCGGCACGATGATCTCCTGTGCAGCGGCTATCCGGATGCCGTCGGCGACCACCTGCAGGTCGGCCTCCGGATCCACCGATCGCTTCACAACCGCGAGCGCGATGGGACCCAACTCCCAGTGCAGGGCCGAGGAAGTCACCTTGCCGACTTCTTTGTCCGCCAACTCGACGGGGGACCGGGCCGGCGGCAGCACGCCCTCGGATCCGTCGAGGTGCAGCATGACGAGTCGTCGGGGCGGATGCCCGAGGTTGTGCACCTTAGAGACAGTCTCCTGACCGCGGTAGCAGCCCTTGCCCAGATGCACCGCCGAACGCAACCAGTCGAGCTCGTGCGGAATCGACCTCTCGTCTGACTCGGTGGCGAGCCGCGGGCGCCACGCGGCGATTCGCAAAGCCTCGAGCGCGAGGATGCCCGCCGCCGGGTACAGCGAGAGGTCTGTGCCGCGCTCCACGAGCACTTCGCGATAGGTCCAGTCGGCGGCCGGGTGGCGCTCGACGAGTGCGTACTGGTGACCGCCTCTCGCGACATCCGCCCACGGGTCAACCCAGACCAGCGCAACGCCGTTCGGGTCTGCGGCGGGTAGTTGCTGCGCGCCCAGGGTGCCGACCGTGGCAAAGTCTGGCGTGCGATCAACCATCTCAACGCGCAGCATGAAGCGCATGCGCTCGAGCCACGCCAGGAGTGGAGCACCCTGCTCTCCGTCGACCAGTAACCAGGTGGTCACGCCGTCATCGATGACGCGTATGGCGTGTTCGAGGTGGCCAGTGGGATCGAGCAAGAGCGTCTCCGCCGAGTCGCCCGGGAGCATTCCTTTGAGCTCTTGCGACGTCAATGAATCGAGCCAGCTGAGCCGATCCGGCCCCGTGACGGTGATGACCGCGCGGTCTGACAGGTCGACGATCGCCTTGCCCCCGGCGAGCAACCGCTGCTCACCGAGCGGATTGCCGTAGTGCTGTGGAGGGGAGCCGACCGCTCCCGGTAGCGAACTATTCGACACGAATGAGCCTTCCCGAAGCGTGTGTGCGCAAGTCTTGACCGAGGGCCGCAATATCCCACGCCCACAGCAGATGCCCGTCAACGAGCCCGTAGATGCGGGTCGCCGCGACATATTCCTTGGCGTTTGCCGTGCGCAGCACCGCATCGGTCGCGAGGTCGATGCGCGGCCCCTTCACTTGTCCGACGTACAGTTCGTTTACTCCACCGGGATGCACGAGCGACACCTCGATGTCGAAACCGTCGTCGGCGTTGCGAAGCGTCTCAACCGAGTCAGGCGTGAGGAATGGCTTCTCACCGATTCCCGTGAGCATCCCCGGACCAGGATCACCTTCTGCGGCGGCGCGACTCAGGCGCCAGTAGCCGGTCTCCGTTACGTGCGGCGTCAGGTGGTCATCCAACAGCCAGGTGTACGAGCTGTAGTTCAGGTGGGGAAGTCCGTCGTGCGTGAAGCTCAAACGCTGTCCGAATTCGAGGGATCGTGTCTCGTCACCGACCGCATAATTGACCACCCCGCTGCCTTCCCACAAGCCGATCAGCCACGACAGCGGCACGAGGCCCGCGGGGATATCCGCATCAAGCTCAATCACCGTGTTGTCTCCGAACCCCCGCGCTTAGCGCTGGCCGCGAAACAGATTGACGAGCACCACGACCGAGACGAATCCGATTGACAACGTTGCCAGCACGAGTAGGCCGATGAAGAAGAGCTCGAGCGCGAGAAGCATGGCTCAATCCTACGTCAGCCGCAGGTTCACCCCGCGAGCGCAGCGATGCCCGTCGCCACCGCGAGAATCACGACCGATCCGCCGACGGCGGCCATCACGCGCACCACGAAACCGTCCTTGCGCTTGATCGCGAGTTGGATCCAGAATGCGGCAATCGTTGCGGTTGCCAGTGTGATCGCAAACCACGTGAGCTGCTGTTCATGAGGCAGAACCAGTCCCGTGGCGAGGGCGCCCGCCGTGGCGATTACCCACACGGGAAGCACGCTGAAGAATTGCCACGTCATGGCGCCATCTTAAGGCGTAGCTAGACTGGTGGCACCCACTTTGGAGGCACGTTGGCGCAGCTGTTGATCTTGACCTCTGCGGTCGACACCGAGGTGCTGCCCGCCCTCGGTCTGCTCAGCCACACCACCAAGCAAATTCCCGCGTCGCCCGCATCGCTCATCACGGCTCCCGCGTGCGACCTCATCTTTGTGGATGCGCGGCAAGACCTCGCGAGCGCCAAGTCGCTGTGCAAAATCCTCACGACCACGGGCGTCACTGTGCCACTCATCCTGATCCTCACCGAGGGCGGACTCACCGCAGTGTCCGCCGACTGGGGCGTCGACGATGTCCTGCTGGTGTCTGCAGGACCTGCAGAAGCCGACGCCCGCATCCGCCTGGCACTCGGTCGTCAGGCGCAGGACTCGTCAAGCTCGAAGATTCAGGCCTCGGGCGTCGTCATCGACGAAGCGAGTTACTCTGCCAAGGTTCACGGCCGCCCGCTCGATCTCACCTTCAAAGAGTTCGAGTTGTTGCGCTTCCTCGCCACCCACCCCTCCCGCGTCTTCACGAGGGAGCAATTGCTGAGCGAGGTGTGGGGCTACGACTACTTCGGGGGCACGCGCACGGTAGATGTTCACGTGCGCCGGTTGCGCGCAAAACTCGGCGACCTTGAGTCGCTTATCGGGACGGTCCGCAACGTCGGATACCGATTCAACGTGTACGACGACGACACCCCGCGGCTCCCGACCCCTGCCGCAACGCAGTAGCCTTCGAGGCATGACCGACTCTCCCGAGCTGGATGACCTGATCGTTCGAGCGACCGCGGCCGATAGATCGCCGCCCTTCTCCGATGGTGCGCTGATTCAGCTCGCGCACGGCGTCCGTGAGCTCGTGTGGGAATTAGACGGTAATGGTAACCGGGTAGGTGCGGCCCTCGATTCGAAGGGTGCGGCCGAATTCGTCGTCGATCCGGCATTCCGTGGCTTCGGCCATGGCGCACGCATGCTCGACATGCTCACGCACCCGTCGCGCGGAGGCTCGGGCACCGCGAAACTGTTCTGGGCTCACGGGGATCACCCCGCCTCCCGCGCTTTGGCGGCCCATCACGGGCTCGAGTCGATCCGAACGCTCCTGCACCTGCGGCTCGAACCGACCCCGGTCGGCTCGCGGGGAGCCGCCGTCGCCTTCACGATCGAGGATTCGGACGCGTGGGTGGCACTCAACGCTCGGGTTTTCGCCGCGCATCCCGAGCAGGGCGCTGTCACCCGCGCCGACTTGGATACGACCGCTGCCGAGCCGTGGTTCGACGCTGACGACTTTCTGCTCGTCAAAGACGGGCTCGAGCTCGCCGGGTACGCGTGGCTGAAGGTCGTCGAGGACGAGGGCGAGTTCTACGACGTCGGAGTTGATCCCGATCGCCAGAGACTCGGGATTGGTCGCGCGCTCATGGCGGCGGGTTTCGCGCGACTCGCGGAACGCGGCATCCGCTCGGCGCACTTGTATGTCGAGGGTGACAACGCTGGGGCAATTGCCCTGTACGAGTCGCTCGGATTCGGTGAGGCGAGCGTGGATCGGCAGTACCACTACGTGCGCTGATCGCCCCGGCCACGGTTTTGGGCGCGGGAGTTCATCCCAGATTCATCAGCGGGTGACAGGATGATCGGATGGACAGTCAGGACAGCCTCGCCGAACCCGGTGTCGCGACCGATTCGCTCGACGAATACGACTTTGACGTCTCGTCGAGTATCGACGACGGAACCCTGCCCAGCGACCGCTTCCTCGACCGAGAACTGAGCTGGCTCGCCTTCAACCAGCGCGTGCTTGAGCTCGCAGAGGACGAATCGCTTCCCCTGCTGGAACGCACGAACTTCTTGGCAATCTTCGCGAGCAATCTCGATGAGTTCTTCATGGTGCGAGTCGCAGGTCTCAAGCGTCGAATCCTCACGGGGCTCGCAGTACCCACCAACGTTGGACGCGCGCCGAGTGACGTTCTCGCCGACGTGAGCGCGAAAGCGCACGAGCTACAAGATCGTCACGCGAGATGTTTCGGCGAGAGCGTACGGCCGGCGTTGGATGCCGCGGGCATCCACATTCAAGCGTGGAGCGACCTCGACGAACTCGACCGACTGGCGCTCAATGAGACATTCGCGGGCCAGATCTTTCCCGTGCTCATGCCCCTCGCCGTTGATCCAGCGCATCCCTTCCCATACATCTCGGGGCTCTCACTCAACCTGTCCATCCGTGTGCGCAATCCCAAGACCGGCAAGGAGGAGTTCGCGCGCCTGAAGGTTCCGCCGATGTTGCCTCGGTTCATCGAGCTGCCGCCGCTTGAGGAGGGCCAGCTCCGTTACATCCCGCTCGAAGACCTCATCTCGAATCACCTAGGTGACCTCTTTCCCGGGATGGAGGTGCTTGAGCATCACGAATTTCGGGTCACCCGCAATGAAGATGTCGAGGTCGAAGAAGATGAGTCCGAGAACCTGATCCTCGCGCTCGAGAAGCAGATCCTCAATCGACGCTTCGGGCCTCCGATTCGCCTCGAGATCACCGACGACATGGACCCGGTAACCCTAGGCCTCCTCATGAGCGAGCTCGATATCACCGAGCAAGAGGTCTACAAACTGCCTGCGCCTCTCGACCTTGGCGGACTTTTTCCGCTGAACCGAATCGACCGACCGGCGCTCAAGTTCACGCGCCACGTCCCGACTACAAGCGTGAATCTGCTGCCGGCTGAACCAACCGCGGAGCCCGACATCTTCGCCTCGATCTCCCGGCAAGACGTACTGCTGCACCACCCGTACGAGTCGTTCGCGACGAGCGTTCAGGCCTTCCTCGAGCAAGCGGCTGCCGACCCAGACGTCCTCGCCATCAAGCAGACGCTCTACCGCACGAGCGGAGACAGCCCGATTGTCGAAGCACTCATCGCGGCCGCCGAGTCGGGCAAAGCGGTGCTCGCGCTCGTCGAGATCAAGGCGCGATTTGACGAGACTGCAAACATCAACTGGGCGCGCAAACTCGAGAAGGCCGGCGTGCACGTCGTCTACGGCCTCGTTGGGCTCAAGACTCACTGCAAGCTCGCACTCGTCGTGCGCCAGGAAAACGGGCAACTTCGCCACTACAGCCACATCGGTACGGGCAACTACAACCCGAAGACGAGCCGTATCTATGAGGACCTCGGACTTCTCACCGCAGACGATCAGGTGGGCAAAGACCTCACCCGACTGTTCAACGAACTGTCCGGCTACGCGATCGAGAAGAAGTTCAAGCGGCTGCTCGTGGCACCGTTGCACTTGCGCAAAGGCCTCCTTAAGCGAATCGCCGTCGAGACCGAGAACGCTCGAGCGGGACTGCCGTCCGGAATCCGGATCAAACTCAATTCGATCGTCGACGAAGCGATCATCGATGCGCTGTATCGCGCGAGCGCAGCCGGAGTTCCGGTCGAGCTCATTGTGCGCGGAATCTGCGGGCTGAGACCGGGCCAGCCCGAACTGAGCGAAAACATCCGCGTGCGCTCAATACTCGGCCGCTACCTGGAACACGCGAGGGTGTTTTACTTCCTCAATAACCGCGATCCTCAGATCTACATCGGCAGCGCAGACATGATGCATCGCAACTTGGATCGGCGAGTAGAGGCGCTAGTGCGTATCACCGCCCCTGAGCACATCAAGGAGTTGAGTGACCTGCTCGACCTCGCGATGTCGGACGAAACGTCATCGTGGTGGCTCGATTCCACGGGAACGTGGACACGGCACGACCGCGCCGAGAACGGCACGCCTCTGCAGGACCTACAAAATGTGCTCATGAAGCAGATCTCGCAGCGCAAGCGCAGCGGGATTATGTCGTGACTGCTCGGCAACCGCCGATCCTCGCGGCAGGCGCTCTGTGTTGGCGCCTAGTGGGAGGCACGGCCCGGGTACTTGTTGTTCACCGTGGCGATCGCGCCGACATCTCGCTTCCCAAGGGCAAAGTCGACCCGGGAGAGACACTTCCCGAAACCGCTGTTCGCGAGATTCTCGAGGAGACCGGTCTTGGCATTACCCTCGGAGCGCCGCTCGGTACGGTCGAGTACGTTCTGCCGGGCGGTCGGGACAAGGTCGTGCACTACTGGTCGACGGAGATCGACGAACATGCGCTTGAGCTCGCGACTTTCACCTCTAACGCCGAAATCGCAGCGCTCGAATGGCTGCCGCTCGACAAGGCGCGCAAGAGACTCACCTACCCGCACGACGTCGATATCATCGATCGATTCGCCGCTCGCCTCGCCGATGGTCGTGCTCGCACGTTCGCGCTCATCACCGTGCGGCACGGCAAAGCCGTCGCCCCGACGGCTTGGGACGGACCCGACGCAAGTCGTCCGTTGATGCAGCGCGGAGTTGACCAGTCGGCAAGCATTGCGCCGGGAATCGCGGCGTACGCACCGCGCAAGATCATCAGCAGCACCGCGGCGCGGTGTCTCGCAACGGTCGCGCCGCTCGCCCAGCTCACGTCCCTTGACATTCGCCCGAAGGAGAACATCAGTCAAGACTCATTCGAACTGGGGCGAACAGCGGTGACAAAAATGGTGTCGCGAAGGCTCGCCAAGCGAAAGACGGCGGTGTTGTGCAGTCACGGGCCCGTGATTCCACAGATCCTCAGCGAGCTCGTGCGGCTCACCGATACCGCGCCGACCGCGGCACTGCGGGAAGCCGCATCCCTCGCGACGGGTGAATTTAGCGTCGCGCACATCTCGCTCGAGAATCCGCGGGGCGGCATCGTCGCGATCGAAACGCACTCCTCCGGCCTCGCGTAGGCGTCAGACTCTTTGCTCTCCATGCAAAAATCTGAGAGTTGGGGCGTTGTTAACCCTCCGTTCACCGCGGTGGCCAAAACGGGTAAATCGGCCTGCGTAGGTTCTATGGGTGGGCCCACACGCCCCCAATCCCAGCAAACCGAGACACACATTCCGAAAGGGAACCAGTGAACACTCCGTCCATGAAGCTTGCGCGATTCGGCACTATCGGTGCCATTGCTCTTGCCAGCACAATCCTCCTCTCCTCCTGCGCGGCCAACGAGTCCGCAGCTCCCAGCCCCTCGGCCACCGTGAGCAACCTCTCCGGTACTTTCAGCGGCTCAGGCTCGTCGGCCCAGGGCGCGGCTCAGACCGCATGGATCGCGGCATTCCAGACCGCTAACCCCAAGGTGACCGTCAACTACGACCCCGCCGGTTCTGGCGCGGGCCGCAAGGCATTCATCGCGGGCGGCGTCGCATTCGCCGGCTCCGACTCGGCCCTCAGCGACGCTGAGATCGCGGCTGGATTCACCGGCTGCAACCCGACCACCGGCTACGTCGAGGTCCCGAGCTACATCTCGCCGATCGCGATCATCTTCAACGTCAAGGGCATCAGCACCCTCAACCTTGACCCCAACACGATCGCGGGAATCTTCAAGGGAACCATCACCACGTGGAACGACCCGGCGATCGCCGCCACCAACAAGGGCGTAACGCTTCCGTCGACCACCATCAATGCCGTTCACCGTTCGGATGACTCGGGCACCACCGCCAACTTCACCGACTACCTTGCACAGGCCGCACCGACCGTGTGGGATGCCAAGGCTGCGCAGACGTTCCCTTACAAGACCGGCGAAGCCGCTCAGGGAACCTCGGGTGTTGTTGACGCTGTCACCAACGGCACCGACACCATCGGCTACGCGGACGCGTCCAAGGCCGGCAAGCTCGGCATCGTCTCCGTCGGAGTCGGCACCGGTTTCGCTGCTCCCACCGCTGACGCCGCTGCAGCGGTCGTCGCCGCGTCCACCCCGATCGCCGGCCGCGCTGCGACCGACCTCGCGATCAAGATCAACCGCGTAACCACGGACTCGACCCACTACCCGATCGTGCTCGTGAGCTACCTCATCACCTGCACCTCGTTCGTGGACCCGACTATGGCTCCCCTCGTGTCGGCGTACTTCTCCTACGTCACCGGCACTGGCGGCCAGGCCACCGCGGCCAGCTCGGCCGGTTCGGCGCCCCTGACGGCTGACGCCTCGGCGAAGATCGCCACCGCGATCGCAACCATCAAGTAACACCACAAAGTAACTGTCGGGCTGTGGTCGACGCGCATTGCGCGTCTGATCGCAGCCCGACAGACTTGGGGCGTCGCCCGCGACGCCCCTCACCCACACAGCCGAACAGATGGACTGCGGATCATTGCAATGACGAAGCCCGCCAAGACGCCGCGTTCGACTGTGCGTCCCGCCGACCGCATCTTCTCGACCACGACTGTGGTGGCCGGGGTGCTCATTCTGGTGGCGCTGGCCGCGGTTGCTCTGTTTCTCGTCGTCGAGAGCATTCCGGCACTAATCGCAGACCCGGCGACACTCAAGGGTTCGCCATCGAGCTTCTGGGCCTACGTCGGCCCGCTCGCTTTTGGCACTGTCTGGGCCGCATTCCTTGCACTGCTTATGGCCCTGCCGATCTCACTCGGCATCGCGCTCTTTATCTCGCACTTCGCCCCTCGGCGCGTCGCTCAGGGCCTCGGCTACATCATCGACCTACTCGCCGCGGTGCCTTCCGTGGTCTTCGGCCTCTGGGGCATCAAGGTGCTGGCACCACTGGTCACACCTCTGTACGAGTGGCTCGTGACCAACCTCGGCTGGATCCCGCTATTCGCCCCGCCGGTCTCAGGCACCGGGCGCACTATCCTCACCGTGGCGATCGTCCTCGCAGTGATGATCACGCCGATCATTACCGCGCTCAGCCGCGAAATTTTTCTTCAGACTCCCACCCTCCACGAAGAAGCCGCTCTGGCACTCGGGGCGACCCGCTGGGAAATGATCCAGATTGCCGTGTTGCCGTTCGGCCGCCCCGGGATCATCTCGGCAGCCATGCTTGGGCTCGGTCGAGCACTCGGCGAGACGATGGTGGTTGCGATGGTGCTCTCCCCCGCCAACGTCATTAGTTTCGTGTTGACCGGCTCGCAAAACCCCTCGACCATCGCCGGAAACATCGCCCTCAACTTTCCCGAGGCGAGCGGTGTTGGCGTCAATGCGCTCATCGCGACGGGCTTGATCCTGTTCGTGATCACACTCGTGATCAACTCGATCGCCCGAATCGTTATCAACCGCCGCAAAGCATTCTCGGGAGCCAACTGATGACGACCGACACGTCGGTACCCCCGCTGGCAAATATCCTCACGGCCGGTCGACTGCCGGGCTGGTCCCCGTGGGTGCTCTTGGGTGGAAGCTGGGCCGTCACGAGCGCAATTGTCGCCATCATGGACCTGAGTAGCGGTGCAGCATTCAATATCGCCCTCGCGCTGTTTTTGGGCACGATCCTCTTCGACATCCTGATCTTCGTGATCGCCTACCTCGTCGAGGGAGTGCGCCAGGCGAAGGACAGACTCGTCACAGCGCTCGTGTCGTCGGCGTTCATCATCGCGCTGCTCCCGCTGATCTCGCTGCTCTACACGGTCGTCGCGAATGGATTGGCGCGGTTCGACCTGTTGTTCCTCACGACATCGATGCGCAACGTCGTTGACGCCGGGGGTGGAGCGCTCCACGCAATTGTCGGAACCCTCCTCATCACCGGAATGGCAACGCTCATCTCGGTGCCGGTCGGACTCCTCACAGCGATTTATTTGGTCGAGTATGGTCGCGGGCCACTCGCACGCGCAATCACATTCTTTGTCGACGTCATGACGGGAATCCCCTCAATCGTTGCGGGGCTATTCGCTTTCGCGTTCTTCTCTCTGATTCTGGGCAACGCGGGCATCCGGTTTGGGTTCGGCGGCTCGGTGGCGCTATCGCTCTTGATGATCCCGGTCGTCGTTCGCTCAAGCGAGGAGATGCTCAAGCTCGTTCCGAACGAGCTGCGCGAGGCCGCGTATGCGCTCGGCGTGCCCAAGTGGCTGACCATTGTGCGGATCGTCATCCCCACGTCGATCGCGGGCATCACTACGGGTATCACACTCGCGATTGCGCGCGTGATCGGAGAAACCGCGCCGCTTCTGATCATCGCGGGGTTCACCTCGAGCATGAACTACGACCTCTTCAACGAGCGGATGATGACGATCCCCGTTTTCGTCTACACGCAGTACGCAAACCCGGGCCGCAATGTCGACCCATACCTTGATCGAGCCTGGGCCGGAGCACTCACCCTGATCCTCATCGTGATGGCACTTAATCTCATCGCGCGCCTGATCGCGCGCATCTTCTCCCCCAAGCTCGGCCGCTGAGCCGGTCGCAACACAGTCCCGCCGCACAGAAAAGGAAGCCCAGTGTCTAAGCGCATCGAGGTCAACGACCTCAACGTCTACTACGGCAAATTCAAGGCTGTCGAAGACGTCACGCTCACGATCGAACCGCGCACGGTGACGGCATTCATCGGCCCGAGCGGTTGCGGCAAGAGCACGTTCCTGCGAACCCTCAATCGCATGCACGAGGTGATCCCCGGCGCGTGGGTAGAGGGCGAAGTCCTCGTCGACGGCAATAACCTGTATGGCCCCGGAGTCGACCCGGTGCTCGTGCGGCGCCAGGTCGGGATGGTGTTCCAGCGCCCGAACCCGTTCCCCACGATGTCCATTCGCGACAACGTGCTGGCCGGCGTCAAGCTCAACAATCGCCGCATGTCGAAGTCTGACGGCGATGCGCTCGTCGAGAAGTCCTTGCAGGGCGCCAACCTCTGGAACGAGGTTAAGGATCGGCTCGGGCTGCCGGGTTCGGGCCTGTCGGGTGGACAACAGCAGCGGTTGTGCATCGCGCGCGCGATCGCGGTATCTCCTGAGGTGATCCTCATGGATGAGCCGTGCTCGGCGCTCGACCCAATCTCGACTCTCGCGATCGAAGACCTCATCGAGGAGCTCAAGCAGGAGTACACGATCGTGATCGTGACGCACAACATGCAGCAGGCATCCCGCGTTTCTGACCGCACTGCGTTCTTCAACATCGCCGGAACCGGCAAGCCCGGCAAGCTCATCGAGTACGACGACACCACCACGATGTTCTCCAAGCCCAGCGTGCAGGCGACCGAGGACTACGTCTCCGGCAAGTTCGGATAGTCGCGCCAGTGGACGCTCGGGCCTAGCGCGGCGGTTCGCGGTCGCGGAGCGCGAGGACGATCGACGGGATGCTGAGGGCTGCGGCTTCGAGCATCCAAAACAGTCCCATGACGGCGTTGTAACTCACTGCGACCTTCCACGTGTCCGGGTCTTCCCCGAGCACGATGAATGCGAGAAGTCCAGCCGAGCACAGCAGCACAACGAGTCCCGCGAACCAGCGGTAGCTCTCGACATACGAGCGGTTGCGCAAGTCAGCTTGGCGTTCGTCGAGGTACTGCTCGGGAAGGTCGGCGACGAGCCGGACGGACATCCGCAGCATCCACCACACGACCGCAGCGGCGATGACCATGACCACGCCCGGGATAGCGCCAAGCACAATCCAGGTCACGGGGAGCGCGACGATCGCCGCGGCCGTCGCGCTCCCGAGGGCTGCTCGCGCGGGGCGCGATCGCAGGCTCTGAAGCTTCGTGTCTGACATGAGCCGCTCGGCGCGTTCGGCGACGAGTTGTTCGTTCTTCCCTTTTCGTGACGTGGTCATTCGTTGCTCCCGGGGTCGGTAAAGGGGGTCAGTGAAAACAGCTCCCCGACGGGCGTGGCCAGCTCAAGCGCGATGCGCAGGGCAAGGGCGAGGCTCGGGCTGTATTCGCCCCGTTCGAGGTAACCGATCGTCTGATAGTGCACGTCAACCGCGTCAGCGAGCTCTTGCCGCGTGATTCCTCGATCGACGCGCACGGCTTCGAGCCGGCTGTAGACCGGTTCTTCTGACCTCGGCTTGCGTCCCACGAGAAATAGCATAAATGCTATGTAGCATTATTGCAACATTGTTGGGAAAGAACAATGCCGGGCCGCAGAACGCCTCTCGGCGCAAGGCCGCTCGGAGCGGCTATTAGTGGAGCCCGGGGTTACTGCGGCCCGGCCTGTTTATTTTAGTCGAGGTTTCCCGCACGGTACAGGCGAGAGGAGGCCGTGAACTCCGCCGCCGTGAGCTGGAGTCGGGCGGCTCGAGTGGTGAGTTCGGTGGCGCGTTCGGGATTTGTGAGCTCGGAGTCGTCCGCAATGCTCGTACACCCGGCGCTGAGGATGCGGCAGAACGCGGCGGCGCGGTCGAGGGCGATCGCGAAGTCGCCGCGAAAAAGTCCGCGGAGGATCTGGTCGGCCAGGTTCGTGATTTCTTCGGGGCCGGTCGGCATGGGCGCGCCTGCGACGGCCGCATCGATCGTGGGCAGCACCTCGGTGCCGCGCTGAAACAACAGGCTCGTGTTCTCCGGGTCTTGGCGAATCAGGACGCGGACCAGGTAGATGCGCCAGAGCGCTCCGGGAAGGCTGCGCGGGCTCGATCGCGCCCAGAGCTCTGCCAGCGCATCGATGCCGTTCGCGTCGGTGTATGCCACGAGCCGGTCGATCACCTCGGGATCACTGGTCTCGCGGGCACGGTCGACCAAGGCGTGTGCGGCGTCGCGCGCAACCCGGAGAATCTGGGCTGGATCCTCGCCGCCCTCGTACTCGTCGAACTTGTCGCCCGAGTACTGGGTGGGTTTGTGGAAGTCATCGGCCATCTCCGTCAACGGTACGCTTGATCCGTAGGGCCTGTAGCTCAGTTGGTAGAGCATCGGACTTTTAATCCGCGGGTCGCGGGTTCGAGCCCCGCCGGGCCCACGCTGGCGACGCGCCCCCGGAGGGGGCAGGCGGCTGCGTCTTCCCGAAGTAGAAGAACTATCGCTGTGACGGCCGTGTCGGTTGGGGTGTCGAGCCCCGCCGGGCCCACGCTCGTATCCGAGCCGTGGGCCGCGGCCAAAGCAAAGCCGCTAGCTCAGCCCCGCGATCACGATAATCTCGTCTGCGGTGGGGGCCGTGATCGTGACGGGGTCGCCCCACTTGGAGATCGTGATCTCGCTGACGCTCCCCGCGACGTCGATGGTGATCTTGCGGATCAAATTGTCGGGTCCGACCCAGTAGACGTACTTGAGCTCGGCGGGGAGCGCCGCGGCTGCGGCTCCCGTTACTCCGAGCGACGCGGCAATCACGGACGACTTCACCGAGACGTTGTATGGCGTCGCCTGAACCCCGTCGATCAACTCGGGCGCGCCGCCAACCTCGATCGTGCTGATCGCGTCTGCGAGGCTCTCCGATTGGCTCGCGGGATTCGCGCGCTTGAGGAGCGAACTGAAATTCGGGCCCAAGGTGCTGGCCGGATCCGCAGGATTGATCGAGACGAACTTGTTCTGAGTTTTCTCGCCAAAGTTTGCGTAGACGATCCCGCCGACGAGCCTCATCGAGATATCCGAGTCGGGCGGGAGGTTGAGCTTCGCGGCCATGACCGAATCTGCGGCGGTTTCTCCGTCCGCGAAGTCGCCATCCATCGTGATGGTGGCGCCTGCTGCGGTCACGGTCATCGCGATATGGCCGGACTTTGCCTGTTTTCCCGCCTCGCTGATGGCCGAGAGGAAATTGTCGGCGGTCAGTGGCACCCCGGGCGTCGCTGTCGACAGCCCCGCCGCGGATCCCGCCGCAGACTGCTGCCCCTGATTCGCGACCGAAAATGACGCGATGAGGATTCCCCCGACGCCGAGCAGCCCGACGATCACGAGGAGGGGCTTGAGAACGCGGGAACGGTCACGGCGGTGGTAGTCGGCGAAGATTTCCGCGCTTGAGACCTCGTCTGGTGTTTCCATGATCAGTTTGCTCCTCAACATCGGTCCACCCAGCGAAGGTCTGGACGATCCGGCCGAAGGTAGCGGTCTCGGATGAACGTTAGGGAAACTCGCGAACGCCCTAGCTCACGTGCACAGCGGGCCGGCGCTTGACGTCCTTCTCCGCTTCGCGCAAAACCTCACGAGTCACCGGGGCGACCTCGCCACTGCCGACGAGAAGAAACCTCATCATGTTGGAGACGGGGTTGCCCTCGGTCCACTCGAAGTAGATGTCTGGCACGATGCCCGTAATGTTTCGGATCTCGAGAAGCACAGCCGCGATAGTGCTCGGCACGTTTCCGCTCGACACCTTGAGCACACGGAAGCCGTACAAGGTTTCGCCCGTGACGACTAGCTCTTCCTCGAAGTCGGATGAGTCGGTGGGGTGTACTTCGAGGAAGATCGTCTTCGAGTTGCGGGGGATATGCGAGTAGCGCCGCTCGTCGCTGTTCTTGGCCTTGTACTCCTGAGCCGAGCCGTCATCCGGTTCGTTGGCGATCACGCGAATCACCCCGTGCACCGCGTCGTCGGTGACAAACCGAACCGCCTCGGGGTCGAGGGTGACCGACGTCGCGCGGATCTCGAAGGAGCGCTGCACACGCGACACGATCGAGATAACGAGAATGCCGATGATGAACAGGGCAGCAATGCGGATGCCATCCGGCCGCTCGATCACGTTGAGCACCGTGGTGTACACGAACACGAGGGTGACTATGCCGAAACCGACGGTACGCACCCACTGCTTCTTGCGCCTGGCCGAGAGCGTTACAGCGACGGATGCGGACGTGATCAGTACCAGCACGCCCGTGGCATACGCGCCGCCCTGTGCGTCCACGCTCGCCTGGAACACGACCGTGATCAGGAACGCGATCGCGGTGAACACGAGGACGAGCGGGCGGACGGCCCGCGTCCAGTTGGGCGCCATGCCGTAGCGCGGCAGGTAGCGCGGTACGAGGTTGAGAAGCCCCGCCATCGCCGAGGCCCCAGCGAACCAGAGGATGCAGATGGTGCTGATGTCGTACACGGTGCCGAAACCCGCACCGAGGAACTCGTGCGCGAGGTACGCAAGCGCGCGACCGTTGGCCGAGCCTCCCGGCTGGAATTCGGCCTGAGGGATCAGCAGGGTCGTCACAATGCTCGACGTGATGAGGAACCCGCTCATGATGATCGCGGCCGTCGCCAGGAGTCGCTTGGTGCCACGGATGCGGCCCACGGGATTTCCGGCCGTATCGGTGGCATCCCCCTTGACTTGTGGCATCACCGCGACGCCAGTCTCGAAACCGGACAGGCCGAGTGCCAGCTTGGGGAACACCAGCAGGGCTATGCCCACCATGACGAGCGGATTGCCGTGCTGGGCATTGAGCGCGGCCCACCAATCGCCGATGAGCACGGTGTTGCCGGCGACGTGCGTGATCGACACGACGATGACGACGAGGTTGAGCAAGAGGTACACACCGACGAGAACCACCGCGATCCCGATGGCCTCCCGAAAACCGCGCAAGAACACGATCGCCAAGAGCGTCACGAGCACGAGCGTGATGATGACCTCGTTGCCATGAAACCACGCCGGGGCGAAGGGATTCTCGATGGCGTGAGCTGCGGCATCCGCCGCCGACAGCGTGATCGTAATCATGAAGTCGGTCGCGGCGAACCCGAGAAGCACGAGGACGAAGATCTTGCCGGCCCACCACGGCAGGAGATGCTCGAGCATGGCGATCGAGCCCGACCCGCGAAAACTCTCACGGGCCACCCGACGGTAAACCGGAAGCGCACCAAAAAGGGTCAGTAGCACGAGGACGATCGTCGCGATGGGTGAGAGCAGCCCGGCCGCGACGGCGGCGATTGCCGGCTGGTATCCGAGGGTAGAGAAGTAGTCAACACCGGTCAGGCACATAACGCGCCACCACGAATGAGTCTTCTCGACCACGGCGCTGTGCGGACCGGTATGGCGCCCGCGCCCGTCTACGAGACCGTAGAGCAACCACGCGCGTAGCGAACCGGACTTCTTCGGTTCAACCGGAGCTTTCGTCGCCACGGGACTGGACGGGTGATCCACAGGTAGCGCCTTCCTTGTCTGGTGCCTTCGCACTCACGACAAGGCAACATCATCGCACAACTGGCTGACCGGTCTTCGTGTGTTCGGTCTGCCTTGAGTACCACTCGATCGTGTCGGCAATGGTCTCGTCCAAGGGAGTTGCGGTCACGCCAAACGTCTGCTCGAAGGCAGACGAATCGACCACATAGGGATGCTCGAAGTGCGGGAGCGTCTCGATGAGCGCCTTGACAATCGGTACGAAGAGCGCGAGCGGTGCCGCGAGCGTCCGGGTGATCGCGCTGAGCTTCGGCTTGCCCTGCTGTCCGGCCGCGGTCCACACCTTGGCACCGAACTCGGCCGGCGTGATAGCGGGCTGCGCGGGCGGAATCCACACCCGGCCCCAGCCGAGGTCGGACGTGCCGAGTATTGCCATCGCTCGCCCGGCATCCGGAATGTAGCTGTAAGAGTGGGGAAGGTCGATGCGACCGAAGAACTGCATCGACTTGCCGCGGAGCGCGTTGACGAAGATGCCCTTGCTTGACTGGTCGTGTCCGGGTCCGTAGTAGTCGGACGGCCGCGAGATCGCGACGCGCAACCGCCCGGCGCGGTGTGCCTCAAGCGCCGACTCAGCCATCTGCTTGCGTAGCCGCGAGCGCTTGCCGAGGGCCTTTTCGGGCGAGCTCTCGGAGATAACGGCGCCATCCGGATCGCCGTAGGCGTACAGGTTGTCGCCAATGACGAGGTCGGCGCCCGCGCGAACCGCCGCATCGAGGATCCGCGTCTGGAGTAGCGGAAACTCGACTTGCCACTTCACGTACTCGGGTTGAGCACACTGGTAGATGACAGCAGCACCGGCGAAGGCCGCATCGAGGGCGCTTGCATCGGCGACGTCGACGGCGATCGATTCGGCACGGTCGACGTGACCGCGGCCCGACCGGCTCAGTAGCCGCACGCGGATGCCGCGACTGACGAGCTCCCGTGCCACTGCCCGACCGAGCGCTCCCGCGCCCACGATCACATGCAGGTCCGTCATGATTTCTCCCTTATTACCACTGGTTATATTATTGCCAATGGCAATATATGGCAGGATGTAACCAATGTCAACTTTAGAAACGAAGCAGAGCTACCATCACGGTGACCTTCGCAATGCGCTTCTCGATGCGGGAAGCACCGTCGCTCACGAGGTCGGCTCCGAGGGGCTATCGCTGCGAGAAGTGGCGCGTCGAGCAGGGGTCAGCCACACGGCCGCATACAACCACTTCACCGACAAGAACGACCTCCTTCGCGGCCTCGCCGTCCGGGCATTCGAGCAACTCGCGCGCGACCTGGCGGCCGCTCGGGATGCCGACACAGCGAGACTCGACGACTTCGCGGCTGCATACATCCGCTTCGCGTTCGCCAGGCCCGCCGAGTTCCGTTTCATGTTCCAGCGGAGCCTATGCATGCCGGAGGGTGTCTTCGATCCGCTCGAGGAGGCATCGAAAGCATCGCTGGCCGGGCTCCGTGAGCACATTGTGCAGCGACAACAGGCCGGTGAACTGCGGGCTGGCGATCCTGATGATCTCGCTCTCGCGGTGTGGAGCCAAGTTCACGGGATCACGACGATCATTCTCGAGACTCCCGCGTTTAAGTCGATCTCGCCGGAGGGCGCTGAGTACCTTGGGCGTCAGGGAATCCGTGCGCTCATCGCGGGCATCGGCGCAGACAGCGACTAAAGACTGAGCTCTTGCCCGGAGAACGTCACGCGCGTGAAGCTCTCGGGAACGTGGGTGTCGTTGACACCGATCGCGCTTGCGCCCCATCCGGCTACCGCCGTGCGTGAGGGAGACCGGGTCTCGAGCTGCTGGAAACGGCCGAGGAATATCCCCCATTCATCGCCCGGCCTTGCCGGCAGCGAGCGGCCGTTTGAGAGATGAGTCAACGACGACCACGGGATCTCGATCTCGGCGCTCCACCCTCGATCGACCATGCTCGGATCGTTCGCCGTTCCGTCGACCGCAACCTTCACGACCAGCCCAAGCAGGTCGTAGTTGAGGTATGCCCACCGCGTTCCGCGGGGATGACTGCCTGTCCAGAAGGTGTTCGGCCCCGGCTCGAAGTCGCCGCCGAAAGAGTGGACCAGCGGGTCGTGCACTGCGAATTGCTGGGTGTCCCACACGCCGCCAGGCAGCCACGCGTCGCGCCAGACGTAGAACGCCTCGTAGATTGTGCCAAGAGCGTTGAACTCGAGCTCGTAGTAGCTATCTCCCCCATCGATGAAGATCTCGAGATCGTTCTCGTAGAACAAGAGCGAGTCGCGTTGCGTGAAGGTCGCGGTCACCGCGGGCTCGGCGGCCCACAATGCGACGTAGATCGAGTCGTCGTCCCACAGGACGCTTGCGAAGGTGTCGAGCGGAGCCGGGGATCCCGTCGTGAGGTCGACGAACCGCTGGGTTCTCGGCGCGGCCGTCCAGGTCTCGCAGTCCGCACGGCCCGTCAGCGCCGGCTTGCGTTGGGTTCGCATGGCGGTGAAGCTGCCGGGCTCGAGTCCGTAGCCGTTCGGGTTCTCTGGCATCGCTAGTCGGTTTCTGACACGAGGGAGTCGAGCAGGGCAAGCAGAGCGCGCGCGTAGGCGTTGGATGCGATATCCGACTCGAAGTCGCGCAGTTCGCCGTCCACGACCGCCCCGACGACGAACTCGGCCGCGCCACGCGCGGTGAGCGATCGGAATGCCGCTCCGAGAAGCTCGCGCAATTGGTACTCGTGCGGCATCCAGAGCGTCTCCTCGAGCCCGACCGAGTCGAGCGCCCATTCGGTCGTGCCGTTGAACCCGATCACGACGCCGGTCGGGAACTCGTGCGCTTCGACGGTCATGTCGCTCAAGACAAACAGTTCGTCGTCCGCTTCGATGAGGTCGATGCGAAACTTATCGCCGGCCACCGGAGTCCAGCGCAAACCCGAGTCGCGGAGCGCGCGGGCGAGCTCGGTCGAAATCATCGAACCAGTATGCGGGATGCCGCGCTCACCCGCCGCTGACCCCGAACAGCAGCCCGAGCAGATAGGTCGCGCCCGCCGCGCCAAATCCGATCGCAAGCTGGCGTAGCGCTCGCTTGAGCGGAGAGCGCCCGGAGAGCAGGCCAACGATCGACCCGGTGATGAGCAGCACGATTCCCACGAGTGTTGCAGCGATAATCACCGCCGGGTAGCCCTGCGCCCCGAACAGGTAAGGCAGGACGGGAATTATCGCCCCGGAGGCGAAGAAGCAAAAACTCGACGCGGCCGCGCCAAAGGCCGTTCCGACCGATTCGTGGGCGTTGGCCGACGGGTGTGCCATCGCGATGCGACCCGCGATGACTTCGTCGGCGTTGAGGTTGGCCTCGTCGGCGGTCATTCCGCGCGCGCGGTACACGAGAGACAGTTCGTTCGCGTTGACATCGAGCGCGGCGAGCGCCTCCTGCCCGTGAGCATTGGGTGTGGTCGCGTCGAGTAGTTCGCGCTGGGACGTGACCGAGACGTACTCCCCCGCGGCCATCGAAAGCGCGCCCGCGAGGAGACCAGCGATACCCGTGAGCAGAACCACCCGATTGTCGACTCCAGCGGCACTGACGCCCAGCACGAGCGCGAGGTTGGAGACGAGTCCGTCATTGGCACCGAATACCGCCGCGCGGAAGGTGCCTGAGAGTCGTTGCCTGCCGCGGGCGGCCAGCGCACGAACGACCTCCTCGTGGATCCGTTCGTCTGCGGCCATCTGGTCGGTCGCGTCGGCGTCGGCCTCGTAGGGCGAACGGGACTCAGCCCGCTGCGCAAGGGCGAGCACGAAGACCGAGCCGAACCGGCGCGCAAGGAAGCCGAGCATCCGTGTGCGTGGGTCGCTTTGGCGCGGCGGACCGGCGTGCTCGCCGAGCAGATCGAGCCAGTGCTGTTCGTGTCGACCCTCGGCATCAGCAAGCGCGAGCAAGATGTCTCGCTCCTCACCTTCTCGACGCGAAGCGAGGTCGCGATAGACACTCGCCTCGGCGCGCTCGGCGGCAAGGTACCGGCGCCAGCGGCGAATCTCAGCGGTCGTCGGTTGCCCGGTCACGCCTGGAATTGGATGCCCCAGCCGACGCTCCACGTCCGCCCGGGCTCGACCCACTTCAGTCCGAGGCCCGAGTTGAACGCGTTCGGCGGAGCGGTCATCGGCTCAATGGCGACGGCGAGTCCGTGGCCGCCCTTCTTGGGGAAATCGCGGGTCGTAAAGACCTGAAGGTAGCCATGATTCTCGTCCTGGGCGAGTCGCACCTCCCGGCCGTCGGGTGCTCTGAGGACCGCGCTGACCCCGTCGACCGTCTCGACGCCGCCGAAGGCGTCATCGAAGTCGAGTTCGCCGACGAGTCGACCGGAGCGCAAGTCGTAACGGGAGTCGGCGACCGGGAGTTCGGCGATGGGGTTGAGGCGATCATCCACCTCGAAGTGCGAGGAGGCGTGAACCGTGAGGGTGAGCTGCTCCGTCGGGACGTCGCCGATCGTCAAGAAGGGATGGGTGCCGATGGCAACGGGCGCTGCCGCCGCGGAGAGATTCTGAACCGTGTGGGTGACTGCGAGCCCCGAGTCATTGAGTTCGTAGCGCACGGTCGTAGCGAGGTGGAACGGATAGCCGTGCTGCGCAAAGACCGCCGCGCCGAGCGTGACGGAGTTTGGTTGACGCTCCACGAGGGAGTACCCGGCGTATCGAAGCAGCCCGTGGATGGCGTTGTGTCGCGCCGGCTCAGTGATGTCGAGCTGCTGCGGCTTCCCGTCAAGGCTCCACAGTCCGTCTTCGACTCGATTGGGCCAGGGCATGAGCACGATACCGTTGGCGAAGGGCGGGCTCACCGATTCCGGATACGGTTCCGTGAGGTCTACGCCGTCAACCGTGAATTCCCGCAGCCCCGCCGCGACCTGCGTGACGACCGCGCGAAAGGCACCGTGGGTGATGACATGCTGTTCGCCGGTGGGGGCGGTAGTGGGTGCGCTCACGGGTCAAGACTATCCGCGAGGTGCACCCTGAGTCCCTGCGCTTGGAGGTCGGCGAGGAGAGTCGGCGACACCGAGCCTGCCGTGACGAGTGCCTCAAAGTCGGCAATTCCGCCGATCACCGCGACTTCGGTTCGCCCAAGCTTCGTCGCGTCTGCGATGAGCACATGCCGGCGGGATCGGCCCAACACGCGCGTCTTGATCTCGGCCTCCGGAAGGTTCAGATTCGTAACCCCGCGATGCGGGTGGATTCCATTGCAACTGATGAATGCGATGTCGAACTGGAGCGCGTCAAGCATGGGCGCCGCGAATGGGTTGACGAGCGAGTGTTGGAGTGGCCGCAACATCCCGCCGGTGACAACGACGGAGAATCGGGGCACCGCCGGCTCGAGAGCCAGCGCGATCGTGAGGCCACTCGTAACGACGACCAGATCGTGCAGGTCTCTGCGTTCGACGAGGGCGAGGGCGAGTTCCATGGCCGTACTCCCGACGTCGATGAAGATACTCTGACCGCTTGTGACAAGGCCGGCAGCTGCGCGGCCGATTGCCCGTTTCGCTGCCGAATCGCGACCGCGCGACTGCTCGAGGGTTGGCTCGCGCAGAGCCTCGGCCGGCATCGCACCGCCGTGCACGCGCACGATGGTGCCGCCGAGTTCGAGCGCATGAAGGTCTCCACGGATCGTGACATCGCTCACGTCGAGTTCTTGGGAGGCATCCGCGACCCTCACGAACCCACGCGACTCGACGAGGCCCTCCAACCGACGTCGTCGCACTGCCGCGGGTTCGGCCACTTTCGAACTCCTTCGATATCGAAACCTCTGCTTTCGGTATCGTAATGCCATGCTCACCGCCGGAATCACGCGGATCGACGCCGTCATGGCCGACGGTCGCGATCTCATCTACTACGACGACGCAGACACCACGCTGGCCCCCGGTCGACGGGCGGATGCCCGCGACCTCGACCCTCGCCCGGCCACCGCGACCATGCGGCAAGATCCGCTCACGGGCGAATGGATCTCGATCGCGGCGGCTCGACAGAATCGAGTGTTCCTGCCCTCGGCCGATCGTGATCCGCTCGCACCCGCGACGGCCGAGAATCCGTCCGAGGTGCCAGACAACTACGACGTCGTCGTCTTCGAGAATCGGTCGCCATCGTTTGGTCCCGAACTCGGCGAGCTCGAGCTAGGCGGTCTGGGACTGGGCCGCACCGCTCCATCACACGGCCGCTGCGAGGTCGTGTGCTTCAGCCCGGCCCACGAAGGCTCGTTCGGCTCGCTCACGCAGTCCCGCGCGCGAACCGTAATCGAAGCATGGGCGGACAGGACCGCATTCCTCACCGGCCTCCCGGGCGTGCAGCAAGTGTTCCCGTTCGAGAATCGCGGCGAAGCGATCGGTGTCACCCTCCATCACCCGCACGGCCAGATCTACTGCTACCCCTACATCACTCCGCGCACCACTCGGCTGATCGAGTCGATCGCGGCATTCGGTCCAGGACTCTTCCAGTCGATCCTCGAGTTCGAGAGCGCGTCCGACCGCGTCGTGCTTCGCGGAGAGCACTGGACGGCATACGTGCCGTTTGCCGCGCGGTGGCCGCTCGAGGTGCACATGCTTCCGCACCGCCACATCCCCGATTTTGCCGCGACGAACGCGCTTCAGCGAGACGAGCTGAGCAGGCTGTACTTGCGGCTACTGCGCGGAATCGATGCTTTGTACGACACGCCCACGCCCTACATCGCGGCGTGGCACCAGGCTCCCGTGACCGTCGGGCGCGGCGACATCCGCCTGATGTTGCAAGTGACCTCTCCACGTCGGGCAGAATCAAAGCTGAAGTACCTCGCTGGCTCCGAGAGCGCGATGGGAGCATGGATCGGCGATATCCCGCCGGAACAGGCGGCTGAGTTTATTAGGCAGGGGATCGATCGCGTTGAGTGACATCAGAGTCGACGTTGCGGCCGGATTCGAGAGCGTGCACGGCTACGCGCCATTGGGGATCTGGTCCGCTCCCGGCAGAGTGAATCTCATCGGCGAGCACACCGACTACAACGGCGGATTCGTGCTTCCGTTCGCCATCAACCGCCGCACCGTCGTCGCTTTGGGGGTGCGGGATGACTCCACCATTCGTGTCGCGTCGGCCTTCGCCGACGAGCTCGCCGCGATCGAGATCGCCGAGCTCGGACCCGAGCGATTGAGCGGCTGGTCTGCATATCCGCTCGGTGTCGCGTGGGCCCTAGGACAACACGGGGCAGACCTGGCCGCCGTCCCCGGAGTAGACCTTTATATCGAGTCGACCGTGCCGATCGGCGCTGGGCTCTCGTCATCAGCCGCGATCGAGTGTGCCGTCGCGATCGCCCTCAACGATGTCTGGCACCTCGACCTCGACCGGCCGACGCTCGCACAGGTTGGCCAGCTCGCCGAGAACAAGGTCGTCGGGGCGCCCACGGGCATCATGGATCAGTTCGCCTCGTTGCTGGGGAAGCACGACCACGCGGTATTCCTCGATTGCCGAAGCCTCGAAGCGCACCTCGTCTCGCTCGGCTTCGCCGAGGCCGGGCTCGAGCTGCTGATCATCGATACGGGAGTCGCCCACGATCACTCGACCGGCGGGTACTCCGATCGGAGGGCGTCATGCGAAGCGGGAGCGGCCGCGATGGGTGTGCCGTCATTGCGCGAACTCGGCGTTGGCGATCTCGACCGAGCCCGTGGGGTGCTCGACGACGAGACCTTCCGTCGAGTTCGTCACATCGTCACCGAGAATCAGCGCGTGCTCGACACCGTCGACGCCCTGCGCGACTTCGGTCCGCTCGCGATCGGTGACCTACTGGATGCATCGCACGTCTCGATGCGCGACGACTTCGAGATCTCGGTGCCCGAGCTCGATCTCGCCGTCGAAACCGCGCAAGCAGACGGAGCCATCGGCGCCCGCATGACCGGTGGCGGGTTCGGCGGTGCCGCGATCGCACTCGTGCCCGCCGAGGGCGTCTCGCGCATCCAAGTCGCAATCGACGGTGCTTTCGCGGAGCACGGATTCCAGCAGCCGACGATGTTCACTGTCTCGGCGGCCGACGGCGCCCACGCTGACTGAGTGGCTCTAGGGCCGGCCCATGCTGAGGTAGGTCCACCCGGCCGCCCGCCACGCCGCGGCATCCAGGCAGTTGCGTCCATCGATGATCGTGCGGGCCGCGACGAGCGCGCCGACGGCGACCGGATCGAGCTCACGATATTCGCGCCACTCCGTCACGAGAACAACGACGTCGGCGCCCGTAAGCGCAGCGGTCGTGTTCGCTTCGAAGTCGAGTTGCGGGTGGAGTCGCGATGCGGTCGGGATGGCCTGCGGATCGGTCGCGATCACGTCGGCACCGCGACCCTTCAGCTGCACGGCAACGTCGAGCGCGGGTGAATCCCGAACGTCGTCGGAGTCGGGTTTGAAGGCGAGACCGAGGACCGCGACGCGCTTGCCAAAGGGTTCATCGTCGAGCACCTCGACGACCATGTCTACGACGCGCTGGCGTCGACGCAGGTTGATCGCATCGACCTCTTTGAGGAAGGCGACCGACTCGCCCTTGCCGAGCTCCTCGGCGCGCGCAGCAAAGGCACGAATGTCTTTCGGGAGGCAGCCGCCGCCGAAACCGACGCCCGCGTTGAGGAAACGGCGCCCGATGCGCGCGTCGTGACCGATTGCATCCGCGAGCTGCGTCACGTCTGCGCCGGTCACTTCGGCGATCTCGGCCATGGCGTTGATGAATGAGATCTTGGTCGCGAGGAAGGCGTTCGCGGCGACCTTGACTAGCTCGGCCGTCGCGTAGTCGGTGACGATCAGGGGGGTGCCTGCCTCGAGGGCCGTCGCGTAGAGCTCGTTGAGCACAGTGGTCGCGCGTTCACCAGACTCGCCATGTCCGACGCCGTAGACGATTCGATCAGGGGATAGCGTGTCCGCGACCGCAAAGCCCTCACGCAAGAACTCCGGATTCCATGCGAGGTGCGATCCCGGAGCGCCCTGGACCACGAGATCGCTGAGTCTGGCTGCCGTGCCGACCGGGACGGTCGACTTGCCGACCACGACATCGCCCGGGGAGAGGAACGGCAGGAGCGCCTCGACCGCGGCGTCGACGTACGTGAGGTCGGCCGAATACTCGCCCTTGCGCTGCGGAGTCCCCACCGAAACGAAGTGGGCGGTCGCGCCCCTTACTTCGGAGATGTCGGTCGTGAAGTGCAACCGACCGGATTGCTGAAGTGCCAGAAGCAACTCCGAGAGTCCCGGCTCGAAGAACGGGGCAACGCCTCGGGACAACGACTCGATTTTGTCGGGATCGACATCGACTCCGACCACGTCGTGACCCAATTGAGCCATGCTCGCCGCGTGCACGGCCCCCAAGTACCCACAACCGATTACGGAGATCTTCATGAGTGAGGCCCAGGTTTTCTCTTGGTGCTGAGACAGTCCAACAGTTCGAGGCTAGTGGAGGTTTGCGTCGCGCTCCGCCGCATCGACGACATTCTTCAGCAGCATCGCACGGGTCATGGGCCCGACACCGCCGGGCACCGGCGACAGGTATCCCGCGACCTCGGCCACGGCGGGGTCGACATCGCCGACGAGGCGCGCCTTACCGTTATCGGGGTTGACCACGCGCGTGATTCCCACGTCGAGCACCGCGGCGCCCGGCTTGACCCAGTCCGGTTTGATGAGGCCCACGACACCGACGGCTGCCACGACGATGTCGGCCCGGCGCACGAAACCTGCGAGATCGCGAGTGCGCGAATGCGTGAGCGTGACGGTCGCGTCGAGGCCCTTGCGCGTGAGCAAGAGACCGAGCGGGCGTCCGACGGTAAGCCCCCGCCCGACCACGACGACGTGCTTGCCCGCGATCGTCACTCCATAGCGGGTGAGCAGTTCGACGATGCCCGCAGGTGTACACGGGAGGGGTGAATTCAGTTCGCCCGCGACACCGAGCACCAGTCGCCCAAGATTCATCGGGTGGAGGCCATCGGCGTCTTTGTCCGGGTCCATGAGCTCGAGCATCGCGTTCTCGTCGAGCCCCGCGGGCAGCGGGAGCTGGATGATGTACCCGGTAACCGCGGGGTTCGCGTTGAGCGCGAGCACGGCATCGCGAACCTGAGCTGCGGATGCGTGGGCCGGCAGGTCGACACGAATCGACTCGATGCCTACCTCGGCACAATCGCGGTGCTTGCCCGTGACATATGACAGCGAGCCCGGGTCATCTCCAACGAGAAGGGTGCCCAGACCGGGGACGATACCGCGCGCCTTAAGGGCCGTGATGCGGTCCGCGAGTTCGTGCTTGACGGTGGTCGCGGTGGCTATGCCGTCTAGGAGTTGTGCCGTCACTGCTTGGTCCTCAGTTGTGACAGACGCCCGAGACGGGCGTCTGGGCTGGCGTCGCAGTGAAGGCCAGAAATGGCCTTCACCCTCAGCTCCAGCGCCCCGGCGTCGCTGCGAAGGTCAGAAATGACCTTCACCCTTAGCTCCAGCGCCCTGGCGACTCGAGGCCCGGGTAGAGCGGGTAGCCGTCGGTGAGCTTGAGTACGCGGGCACGGAGG
>Ga0123336_10000945_pt1 | contig 27668 bp, 26 predicted proteins | sample SSSSmetaG_FD_96466 | JGI IMG/M metagenome (GOLD analysis project Ga0123336, IMG submission 96466) | Glacier valley bacterial and archeal communities from Borup Fiord, Nunavut, Canada, to study Microbial Dark Matter (Phase II) - ​SSSS metaG | ecosystem: Environmental > Aquatic > Freshwater > Ice...
CCTTTCTCTTTTGTTTTGAATAAGGAATGGCTGTTTTTCCGTTTAGGTAATCTGACGTTGTGCTTTTAATTTTTAGAAAATCTTTTGGCGCACCTTCACCTACAATCTGACCTCCATGTCTTCCCGCACCTGGACCAACATCGATAATATAATCGGAATCGAGCATCATGTCTTTATCATGCTCTACAACAACGACCGAATTTCCCAGGTCACGGAGATTTTTCAATGCGTTGATCAATTTTTCGTTGTCACGCGCATGCAAACCAATGCTTGGCTCATCCAGAATATAGAGCACTCCAACAAGCTGAGTACCTATTTGAGTTGCAAGTCGTATTCGTTGTGCTTCACCTCCGCTCAATGTTCTTAATGGCCTGTCAAGATTTAGATATTCCAAACCAACATCGAGCAAAAATCCAATGCGCTTGCGTATCTCTTTTAAAATTTCTGTGGCAATGATGTTTTGCTTGTTTGAAAGTCTATCTTCAAGTCCATCAAACCATTTATTGAGGGCATTGATGTCGAGGAACGACAACTCTGAAATATTTTTTCCGTCCACCTTAAAGTGGAGTGATTCCTTCTTTAGGCGTGAGCCATTACACTCCGGGCAGGTTTTAGTGATCATAAAATCCTCAACCCATTTCTTCAACGCTTCAGATCCATCATCGCGTTGCTTTTCCAGGAAGTTAACAATCCCTTCAAAACGCGTATTCCATTCAGTGCCTGGATATTTTACCGATGCGACTGCAACGGGGACATCATCGCCATAGAGTAATGTCTTAATTACTTCTTTCGGAATTTCTTTTATCGGTGTTGTGAGTGAAAGCTTGTGTCGCTTAAGGATAGCTTCAACTTTTTTGAAGATCCATATATCGCGATATCCCCCCAAAGGAAGGATCCCACCACGCGCGATGCTTAATTTTTTATCGGGAATGACCGAGTCTTCCGTGATCTCTTCAACGATCCCAAGTCCGTTGCATACAGGACATGCCCCGTACGGTGAATTGAATGAAAAAAGATTTGGTGCCGGCTCATCGTATGATAATCCTGTAACAGGATCCATTAAAAATTTTGAAAAGTGATGAAGCTTGTTATTGTCTTCAAGCAACATCATTACACCTTTACCTTCTTTCAATGATCGCGCCACTGATTGACCAATGCGATAGCGGTCCTTTTCATCAGCAATAATCCTATCAATGACTATTTCTATGTCATGGATCTTATATCGATCAAGCTGCATCTTGGCTGAAATTTCTTGTACCTCCCCATCGACACGAACTTTCGTAAAGCCGCTTTTTCTTATTTGTACAAAGAGTTCACGGTAATGTCCCTTTCGTCCTCTTACCAATGGGGATAGCAACGTAAGTTTCTTTCCATTAAAATGTTGAAAGATCCCATTCAATATTTGCTCTTCGGATTGTCGAACCATCTTCTCACCTGTTAAGTAAGAGAACGCTTCGCCTGCTCTTGCGAAGAGAAGTCGCATGAAATCATATATTTCAGTAACAGTACCAACGGTTGAGCGCGGATTTCTGGACGTTGTTTTTTGTTCAATGGAAATAACCGGGCTAAGACCATTAATCTTATCGACATCCGGGCGTTCAAGATTTCCAAGAAAGCTTCTTGCGTAAGCAGAAAAGCTTTCCATATATCTCCGCTGGCCTTCCGCATAGATAGTATCAAAAGCGAGTGAGGATTTTCCGCTTCCGCTAATGCCGGTAATCACAACCAGTTTATTTCGTGGAAAAGAAACGCTGATATTTTTTAAATTATGCTCTCTCGCGCCGATGACTTCGATGATGTCATGGCCCGTAAGGTCGCCTACTTCAGATTTTTTAGTGGTGGGTATCTTCGTCATGAGGGCCGGTTGCCGGCAAATGCGCGCAAAAATACTCCAACAAAATTGATGTTAGGAGAGTTCTTGGAGAATTAAGGCTACGCTTTAATCAAAAATCTCTCGAGATCCTTAAGTTTTAAAACACCTTCGTAGTAGGCCTTTCCAAAAATAACCGCAAAGATCCCCATGTCATTCAAACGCTGGATATCATCAACGCCACGAACACCTCCGCTTGCCAGAACTTTCAGATCCGGGTATTTGTCACATATTTCCTGATAAAAAGAAAAGTCTGGTCCTTCTAATACGCCATCGCGTGATATATCAGTGCATTTGGCATATTTCAATCCCTTATCATAAAAGAAGGTCAAATGGTCAAAAAGCTTCAAATCCGATTTCTTTAACCATCCACGAAAAGCAACCTGCTTTGTTTGAACATCTGTAACATCGGCGCCCAGCGTCATTTTTTCACGACCGTATGTTATGATCCACGCCGCGAATAGCTCAGGGTTTGTGATCGCAATGCTCGATGCCGTTACATAGTCTGCTCCAAATTCAAACGCAGAACTCACGTCTCCATCGGTGCTTACTCCGCCTGTAAAATCCAGTTTCAGTTCGGTATGGTTTGCAATGGCTTCCAGAACATGAAAATTCTTGGGACTGCCTCTTTCGGCTCCATCAAGATCAACCAGGTGAATTACATCAATTCCATGGTCTTCAAAACGTTTTGCGAGATCAAGAGGATTTTCATCGTACGCTTTTTCGCTCGTAGGATCGCCTTTACGCATCTTCACTACTTTTCCTTTTCTAATGGCGATAGAGGGTATTACTTGAATCATGTCCTAAAATAACTCAATTTTTCAAGTGATTAAAGTTTCGGGATAATTTTTCCACGGAACGTAAAAACGCCTGGCCGAAGTTTTGCAGGATAACAAAATGGTTTTCCTTAAATTTAAATGATGAACCGTAAAACACTTTTGCTACTGATTTTGCTTCCAGGCCCGTTCGTTCTCAACGGTCAGGCTAAGCTTCGAAAAATGCCTCCAAACATCAATCATACTTCTGTTAATAATTACGCACCTTTTTTAAGCCTTGATGGAAATGCTATGGCCTACGTTGCTGATGTTGCAGAAGACAATGTGCTTACGCTATGCTATGCGACACGAGATGGGGTAAACTGGAATGATCCTGTCATTCTTCCTAAAACAATTAATACGCGCCTCAATTTTTTAAAGGGATACGGTCTTAGTTCTGATGGACGAACTCTTTATATCTCAAGCTCACGCACAAACGGAATGGGTGGATTCGATCTTTATACAAGTCAGTTCAATGGAACTTCATGGACTGAACCTGTTAATATGTTATTGCCGGCAAATTCAAAAGGCAATGAAGCAAGTGCTTCTCTTTCACTGGATGGAACCATGATGTTTTACATGCGTTGCGATAAAATGGATTTTTCCAAAGCAGATAATTGTAAGATCATGATGATGATGAAAAAGTCAAATGGTCAGTGGGACGCCCCCGTTGAATTGCCTGTCTCAATTAATACCGGAAATTCCCAATCGCCAAGAATCATGGGAGATGGTGAAACGCTGTTATTCTCATCGAATAAAATTCAACCTTCCAAAGGTGGAATGGATCTATATTATAGCAAGCTCATCAACAATCAATGGAGCTCACCGTTGCCGCTTGATTTTGCAAATACACCTGCGGATGATCAGTATGTAAGCGCCTCTTCTATCGGACGATATCTCGTAAAGGATGTTAAGGGTCAACGCACCAACGAACTTATTGAAATGCTTTTCCCCATCGAGATTAGGCCTAAAGCAACCGTAAAGATAGAAGGTTCTATTACAGGACTTGATGATCCTTCATCAGCATTTGTCAGTGTCTTCAGTTTAAAAGATCAGAAACAGGTTTTTTCAACAAAGCCTGGAAAAGACGGAATATTTGTTTCCTACCTCAAAGAAGGTGGTTTGTATGATTTGTCTGTTGATCCCGCAAAGGATAATTACACATTCTTCTCAAAAACGTATGATCTTACCGGGGAGAAATTCCCTCTGACTGAAAAAGTAAGCGTAGCATTAAAGCCTGCCGGAGTGGGAGATGAAATTGCTTTGGATGGAATTTCATTTAATCCCGGAACTTCAGAGTTAGCTTCGTCATCTACCCAGGAACTTCGAAGACTTACCAGATTGATCAAAGGGAATCCTGATAAGTTCTTTTCAATTATGATAACACTCGCTGGGTATCAAAAAGATTCTGTTCGATCAAACCCAGATCTTACAGAAATTCATATTGACACTTTAAGATTTCCGGTAACATATAAAATTGATTCAGTCACTATCGGCAAGCGTGATTCATTGATTCTTAAAATAACGTATCACAATAATAGAACACTGAAACAAGCAAAAGCGATTGGCCATTATTTGTTATCTCAGGGAATTGCTCCCAACAAAATAAGCCAATCAGGCAAAGCACTAGAAGAAGCCGTTCTTGAAAAAAGAAAAACGTATGTAACCGTTATTATTCCTTGACCGTAAGTGGAACGGCGACTAATATTTTATCCCAGGCAAGAACCAGCTCAAGCATATCGTCTGCTTTTTCAACAGAGATCGTAAACTGTTCAAATTCCTTTTGAGTTTGAACAACAGTAACGTCGATAACGATAATATCTGTTAAGGTGTCGCGAGCAGCTTCTCCGTTATTCATCACGTCAATTCCCCAGTTTGGAATCGTTGCGTTAAACACCACTGACCAGCTTTGTTCATTTGGTACCGTCCACAATGAGTATTCGCCTGCAGGCAATAGCTTATTATTTATGATAAGGTCTTGATTTGTTTGGAAAACGGTTGCTTCGTTAGCACCGGTACGCCACGTTTTTCCGTAAGGCACAAGTCCGCCGAAAATTAACCTCCCTTTTTTGAAAGGGCGATTATAGAACACACTTACTTGAAGAGGTCCATCAGCGTAGAGAACAGTGCTTTCCGGGCTATATGACTTTGTTTTTTTAAAACCGTAAAAGAAAGCCAGTGCCCCCGCTACTATGATAAAAAATCCCGCTATGAGAAAAAATTTCTTCATTTATTTCACTTGATTAAGTGCGTTTTAAACCCAAATTAAGAGAATAATGTTTCCATAAATTTCAAATATTGTTAGAAAGCACAAAAGGAGTTTAATTTGAGTGTTAAATCAAATCCTTATGACAGGTACATTAGTATTTTATACGATCCTTTTTCTTTTTGCATTGGCAATCGCTTCTGTTTGGTTATTCCCAAATAAGAAGGTCAGTGACAATGAGCATGATATCAAACATTGATTTTTAGTCAAGCATGAATGTCTGTGTTTTTTGCGGATCCAGTGCCGGAAAAGACGCTGTTTATGCTAATGAAGCGAGAGAGATCGGACGACTTCTTGCCTCCTCCGGAAGCACACTTATTTATGGTGGCGGTAAAGTAGGGCTCATGGGAATCCTCGCTGATGCTGTAATGCAGAACGGCGGAAAAGTGATCGGCATTATCCCAGATTTTTTAATGAAACGGGAAGTAGGACACCGGGGTCTTACGGAATTAATTGTTGTTTCATCCATGCACGAGCGCAAGAAGAAAATGGCTGATCTTTCAAATGCTTTTCTTGCTTTACCAGGTGGATGGGGGACCTTGGATGAGCTAGCTGAAATTTTAACATGGCGTCAACTTGGCCTGATTGATCAACCAATTGGCCTCCTCAACACAAATTCTTTTTTCTCACCTCTTGTCAGCCAGATGAAAACGATGGCTGATAGTGGCTTTCTTAATCATGCCAACTTGAATTTTCTTTCTATTGAAAATTCTCCTGCCAAAATGCTCACCACGCTGGGGGTACTTACCGTATAAGTATTTATTGTTCCTAATTTTTCTTGTTAGTTTTATCTGGGGTAATTCCCCGTTATGCCTTTGCGTGGACTTTTTCTTCCTTTTCTACTCGCTATTCCACTCTGGTGTGAAGCACAGTTGGGATTTAATCTCACTGAAGGGAATCATCACATTACATTCCCAATTGAGATTTGTAATAATCTGGTTGTAATTCCAGTCGTCCTCAATGGGCAACTTCCCTTAAAATTTATATTAGACACAGGAGTTCGTACCACTATTCTAACAGAGAAAAGTTTCAGTGATATTCTGAAGCTCACATACGGTCGTCATTACTTTGTATCTGGCCCGGGTGGAGAAAAGATTGTGGAAGCATACGTCACCAACAATGTTACACTGGATATGCCAGGAGTTCATGGAGAAGGACATGCCATGCTCGTTCTGGAAAAAGATTATCTCGAATTGAGAAATTATCTTGGTACAGATGTGCAGGGCATTTTGGGTTATGAAGTATTCAGCAGATTTATTGTTACGGTCGATTATGAAAAGAGAACTTTGACCCTAACTCTTCCGGAATTCTTTCGACCCAAAAGAAATTTTCAGGCGATGTCAATTGAAATTGAGGACACTAAACCGTATATACAGGTTCCTATTGAGATGTCAAACGGAGAAAGGATAAATGCAAAGATGCTGATAGACACTGGCGCAAGTCATAGTATTGTATTGGATCCTTCCACTAATGCAAAAATTCTTTTACCTACAAAACATGTTGAGAGTTTGATCGGCCGGGGTCTTGGGGGTTTAATTATGGGCCAGATAGGCCGAATCAATTCGATTGATTTTGGTAAATATAAAATTCATGACGTTATCGCAAATTTTCCTAATGCAAACAGCTACTTTGATACGCTAAAAAATTCTGATGTTTTTCGCAATGGCTCAATTGGCGGGGAACTTCTTAACAGATTCACTACAACGTATAATTTTCCTGCCGGAAAGATCTATTTCAAAAAAAATTCGTCCTATAATGATCCATTCAACTTTAACATGAGTGGAATTACATTAAAAGCAAAAGGATCGCGTCTTCGCAAGTTTGAAGTTACTGACGTCAGAAAAGATTCACCATCAGAGAGAGTGGGCATTAAGAATGGTGACGAAGTGCTTTCCATCAACGGGTATCCCGCCGGCGAGTTAAGCCTCAATAATATTAATGGTCTTTTTAATTCAAGGCCTGGAAAAAGAATAAAGATAGAGATCCTTCGCGACGGCGAAAGAGTTACAAAAGTATTTGAATTGGAGAATCAAATCTAAGAGCCGACTTTTAGCATCCGCGCAAGCTGACCCTTACGTTTTTTATATGCTTTAACCCAATACTTCTGAGTTTCCAGGAAGCGGGTCGAGTTTGAAAGCTCATGGTAAAGCAAGTCACTTGTAAGATTGAATTTCAAAATATAATTCGTCACACCTGCTCCAATCGTTTCGTGATAATTTGAATTTTTTAATATCGTGATCGGGACATTCCTGGTCTTTTTCCCACTGAGCATATCCACCATACGGTGGAGTTCGCTTCTGCCAATGTTATCATCTATTAGAATATGTTGCGGCTTGAACAGGGTCAGACGATGTAAGATTGTTTGAAGGTCAAAGGCCATTTCGGTCATTACTATTTTTTCAGTAATGCCATGAAGGCGATCGAATATCGGACCCAACTCAATCGGATTATTTCCTACCACAAGTACTTTCCAATGCTCTTGCAATTGCTTTGATTCAATCATAGACTACAACACTATAACGTTTAGTACGCCAATTAGTAATGAGGTAACGCAGGAATATGTTATTTAATTAAGAAAGGACTTTGATGACCCTCTTTTAATGCTTAAATGGTTAATTTTGAAAGTGAGCAAGCAGAAAATTATCATAGCGGGTGGTGGATTGGCGGGATTAATCAGCTCCATTCACCTTGCCCGTGAAGGTGTAGAATGTCATGTAATTGAGAAAAATACATACCCTTTTCATCGTGTTTGTGGTGAATATATATCAAATGAGGTTGTGCCATATCTAAAATCACTTGACGTGTATCCGGATTCATTGCAGCCTTCTTTAATTCAGCAATTTCAGCTTACTTCTGTCAACGGGAAATCCGCATCACTCCCTCTTGACCTCGGAGGGTTTGGCATCAGCAGATATGAATTGGATCTTTTTCTTTATAAAAAGGCAAAGGAATTCGGTGTGATCTTTTCACTTTCCACAGAAGTGGAAAAGATATCTTTTGATGGTGATGCGTTTAATATTCAAACAAGTAAAGATAATTTTAGTTCGAATATTGTTATTGGATCCTATGGCAAGCGATCCAAGCTGGATATTCAGCTTAACCGTTCTTTTATTCAAAAAAGATCACCCTATGTTGGTGTAAAATATCATATTGAGTTAAAAGATTTTGCTAACAACCTGATTGCCCTTCACAATTTCAAAGATGGTTATTGTGGAATCAGTCACGTGGAAAATAATCGTATCAATCTTTGTTATTTGACACATCGAAATAATCTGAAAACGTTCGGGAATATTCCCGCTATGGAAAAAGCCGTCCTTTATCAAAATCCTTTTTTGAAAAAGGTCTTTCGTGAGGCGAGATTTCTTTTTGAAAAACCAGAAACCATTAATGAAATTTCATTTGAAACCAAGCAGCCGATAGAAGATCATGTACTAATGGCTGGAGATGCTGCCGGAATGATCACTCCTCTTTGCGGTAATGGGATGGCCATGGCAATACATTCAGCAAAGATTCTCAGCGAACATATTCTTCACTATTGCAAAAACGAACACTATTCACGTGCGCAGCTTGAAAAAGATTATGCAACAGCCTGGACAAAATTATTCGCAACCAGGTTACGCAATGGAAGAATTATTCAGGGCTTGTTTGGTAATGTGTGGACATCAAATGTTGCCGTCAACATGGCGAGATATACGCCAGTAGTTGCTAATTTCTTGATGAAAAAAACGCATGGAGTACCATTTGGCTGAAGAGGTTTCCCGAAAAGAAGTGGTGAATGCATCGATGGAACCAGCCATATAAAAAAGCCCGAAATCGTATGATTTTTATATAACTTTCTATGCTTAAACCCAACCTCTATGAATCCAACTAATCGCAGAGAATTTATCCGTTCGCTTGGTCTCATGACCGCAAGCTTTGGAATTGTCCCTGGAATAATTTCTTCTTGTTCACCAAAAAAATCTTCAGAAGCGGCTGCATCTGATTCAACTTCCATGGCATCATCCGTAACAAAAGATCTTTTTTTTAAAATATCACTTGCAGAATGGTCTTTCCACAGGGCATTGCAGGCCAAAACATTGGATAACCTTGACTTTCCAGCAAAAGCAAAGAATGAGTTTGGAATCTCTGCTATTGAATATGTGAATCAATTCTTCAAGGACAAAGCAAAAGACACAGGTTATCTTACTGAACTAAAAAAGAGATGTGATGATAACGGCGTTACAAGTGTGTTGATCATGGTAGATGGTGAAGGTGCGATGGCCGATCTTGACAACAAAAAACGAAAAGAAGCAATTGAAAATCATTACAAGTGGATTGATGCTGCGAAATTCCTTGGCTGTCATTCAATACGGGTGAATTGCTTTGGCGAGGGCTCACGTGAAGATGTAGCGAAGGCTGGTGTTGACGGATTGCATAGATTAAGTGAGTATGCACAGACCGCTGGCATCAATGTGATCGTAGAAAATCATGGAGGCATGTCTTCTGATGGTCAATGGCTAAGCGGCGTAATTTCGTCAGTGGGAATGGCTAATTGCGGTACATTGCCGGACTTTGGAAACTTCTGTACGCAACGCGAAAAAAAGGGAGATATGTGGACATCCAAGTGTGTTGAATACTATGATCGATACAAAGGTGTAACGGAACTTATGCCATTTGCAAAGGGTGTTAGTGCAAAGACATATGATTTCGATGACCAGGGCAACTGTGTTGAGACAGATTATTCAAAGATGCTTCCAATCGTAAAGGATGCGGGCTATACGAACTTCATTGGAATTGAATATGAAGGAGATACGCTTTCAGAAGAAGATGGTGTGAGAGCTACGAAAAAACTTCTTGAACGAGCAGGAATGGCAGTTTAAAAATAGCAAAGGCGCTGGATACCTCGGTGTGTCCGACACTTTAATTAAATGCACTGCTGAAATCAACAAAGAAATATATAAAGAAAGCAATCAGGCATGTTGCTGAAATAAAATTCAATAGCATTGTATAATTGAAGTTCGCTTGTTTGGGATCTTTTAAAACCCTTGAGAACCAAAAGCTAAAGAACACTACCACCGGACTCAATGCTAATAGAAATATCCAGCCATATTTTATATCATAATAATTCTTGAAGAATAGAATAAATCCTATTGCTGCAAGTCCGAAGAAAGCCCCGGCGAAATAAAACGTACCGTTGATTCCAAGCATACGGCTAAATGTTTTGTCGCCATGCTTTTCATCCTCTTCATGTTGATACACCTGGGTCATTGGATAATTCGCCCATAACATTATTGCAGTTATTACTGCAGCAGCAAGAACTTTGGGCTGAAGTATATTAGATATGCCAAAATCATTAATACCAACGTAGCACATCATGATGGTAAATGCACCTTGAAACAATCCGGTGACCAACAATCCGGTGAGGGGATATTTTTTTAAACGAATCCATGGATGACTGTATGCCTTTGATACAAGTCCATATATCAAAAGCATCCCTGAAAACACAAGTGATACTTTCAACAATCCAAGAATAATAGCAATTGCATCCAATAAAAGTGACATCCAGTAAAGGCCTTTGTCCACTGGCGGAGGATTCTTGAGACCTCCGATGCTACCTTCATCTTTATCAAAATAACTATTGTAACCATTACTCGCCGGGTACAAAAAGAAGTGAAGAATCACGAAAACCCACAACAATTTAGAATCACCGAGGTTTGGGGATATAGACGCCGCAAATAAAAATACAGGTAAGAGAAAATAGGAGAATGGAATACGTAAGTGAAGTAGTGTGGATTTCGAAAACATACAAATGAACTTAATGTTTAAAAATAACCTTTTTAAAGTATTATTGGGAAAATGAGTTATATCTCCTCCATTGGCGTCGCCACACCTCCGCATTTGCTGAATCAGAAGATGGTTGGTGACTTTATGATAAAAGCCATGGAACTTGGCGATGATGATGCCCACAAACTAAGGGTCCTATTTCGTGCCAGCGGCATTGATGTACGGTACTCAATACTTGAAGATTACGGCAAAACAGACGATTTTCATTTTTATGAGAATACGCACGGAATGGAACCATTTCCCTCAACTAAGCGGAGACTTGAGCTCTATCGAAGACATGCATTATCATTAAGTCTTGAGGCAGTACTTAAGTGTTTCTCGACATTACCTGACCTAAGAAGAGACTCCATAACGCATCTCGTGGTAGTGAGCTGTACCGGAATGTATGCACCCGGCCTTGACATTGATCTTGTAAAGGCGTTAGGACTTCGTTCGGATATTGAACGAACGAGTATCAATTTTATGGGATGTTATGCCGCTTTCAATGCATTGAAAATTGCACGCGCAGCATGTGAAAGTAAACCTGATTCGAAAGTGTTGATCGTCTGTACAGAACTTTGTACCATTCATTTTCAAAAAGAAAATACGGAAGATAATTTTCTTGCCAACGCACTTTTTGCTGATGGATCGGCGGCTGTTATTGTTGAATCAGTTCCAAACAAAGGAATCAATTTACTTCTCGAAAGTTTTCATTGCGAGCTTGCAACACAAGGCGAACATGATATGACATGGACAGTTGGTGATCTTGGTTTTGAAATGCGATTGTCATCGTATGTTCCGGAAGTTGTAAGAAGTGGAATTAAAAATCTTACCAGATCATTACTAACAAAAATTGATCGAAGACTTGAAGAGGTTTCGTACTTTGCGATCCATCCAGGCGGAAAGAAAATTCTCGAAGCGATAGAAAAAGAATTGGGGATCAGCAAAGATGAGAATATGTACGCATACGAAGTTCTGAAAAAATATGGAAATATGTCTTCTCCAACAGTTCTGTTTGTAATTCAGGAAGTCTGGAATACACTTAAAGACCAGGATGACGAAAAACGCATTCTAAGTTTCGCGTTTGGGCCAGGATTAACATTGGAAAGTATGCTAATGAAAGTAAAATACGTTGTATGAAAGTAATTGATTTGACAAATCGCTCGTTGGAAATTGAGATTATGGATGATCTCGATTGCAACGGTGAGGTTGTTGATCAGACATTACATGAGCTTGAATTTATAAACCGATGGCTTGGCGGAAATGCAGTGACACTTGAAGGTGTTAGAAATTTAACAAAGGGTCGTACCAAGGAAAAAATAAATATTATCGATCTTGGTTGTGGCGGAGGCGATATGCTGGTATTACTCGCTGACTGGGGAAGAAAAAATAGTCTTAATCTTCATCTTACCGGTATTGATGCTAATCCTAATATTATTGAATTTGCGAAAAATAATTGTCGTTCTCATCCTGAGATTACTTTTGAAACTTTAAATATTTTTTCATCTGAATTTCAGTCACGGAGATATGACATTGTGATGGGAACGCTTTTCTACCATCACTTCAGTCACAATGAACTCGTGCGTTTCTTTTCAGAATTAAAAGACCAGGTACGGATAGGGGTAATTATTAATGACATTCATCGCCATTGGCTGGCGTTTCATTCTATACGATTACTAACAAAATTCTTTTCAAAGTCTGAAATGGTAAAGTTTGATGCGCCACTTTCCGTATTGCGTGCTTTTAGCAAAAAGGAAATGAAGGACATTCTGATTGAATCAGGATTAAAGAATTATATCTTAAAATGGAGATGGGCTTTTCGTTGGTTAGTGATCTATCATGCATGAAATAATTGACAATGGGCAAATAAGTAATTGACAAAATTCTCATAATCATCCTTGTCTACTGCTTATTTACGAATTGCCTACTTTTCTCTCTTGGCACGCTTTGTGTATTTTCATCCTATATATTCAATAAAGAGCTATGAAAACAAGCATTCTGATAGCATTTACAATACTATTTGCCGGTTGTGCATCAAGTCCATTTGGCGCAAAGGTGAAAGAGCCTTTTCGCGGAAATTCTTATGAATCCAATAATCGCTTCTTCCGATCCACTGGAAAGGGAGAAAGTGTTGCGGATAATGTAGCGCGCAGCAAAGCAGATATTGAAGCCAAAACTATTTTAGCCGCGCAGGTAAATACTACGATGAAAGAAGTTGCTGATAACTATCAGGGGCAAACAGAAAATGACAGAGCTGCGAATGTTGAAATGAAATTCCAAAGTCTTTCACGGGAAGTTGTCAATACCAGTCTTGCAGACTTGCGCAAGATAGGCGAAGAAAAATATTACGATAAGAAAGAAAATAAGTATACTGTCTTCATTGCTTACGAAATAAAGAAAGCTGCGATGTTTCGCTTTATGAAAAAACAAGCGAAGATTGACCAGACGATTGATGAGCGTCAGCAAGCAGTAATTCAAAAGATTCTGGATGAGCAGATTGCAGAGGCTGAGAAAGAAAACTAGTTTGAAAATGGAAATTTGAAAGTGATGACAAATTTCTATTTTTAAATTTCACTTTATTTATTCTCTGTCATTTTCTCGGCTGTCTCAGCAATCTTCAATTGATTGATGAACTCATCCACCTCGCCATTCATTACAGCAGGAAGATTGTGTTGGGTATAACCAATGCGATGATCTGTCACACGACTTTGAGGATAATTATACGTTCTGATTTTTTCTGATCGATCTCCACTTCTCACCTGAGATCTTCTGGAAGCGCCAATTTCGTTATTTTGTTTTTCAACTTCTATTTCATAGAGTTTCGCACGTAACATTTGAAGCGCTCGTTCACGATTAGCATGTTGTGAACGTTCAACCTGGCACGTGATCACAATACCCGAAGGCTTATGCGTTAGCTGAACTTTCGTTTCGACTTTATTTACATTCTGCCCACCCGCACCACTGCTTCGGGCTGTTTGATATTCAAGATCGGCAGGATTAATTATTACATCTACTTCTTCTGCTTCAGGCAACACGACAACAGACGCAGCGGAAGTATGAACGCGACCTTGTTGTTCTGTATCGGGAACACGCTGAACACGATGAACACCTGACTCATATTTGAATATTCCAAAAGCCCCCGGCCCCTCCACAAGGGTAATTACTTCTTTGTATCCTCCGGCACTTCCTTCTGTAACATCCATCACAGACATTTTCAATCCTTTTCTTTCGCAAAAACGCTGATACATTCGCCATAAGTCACCTGCAAAGATAGCGGCCTCATCACCACCTGTACCGGCACGAATTTCAAGAATACAATTCCTGTCATCGTTTGGATCTTTAGGCATCAGCATTTCTTTGATCTCTTCTTCAATCTCATCACGCTTTGGAGTCAGCTCATCAATCTCCATTTTTGCCAACTCTCTTAATTCAGAATCTTTTTCTGTTTCAAGCACTTCCTTTGCATGCCTGAGATTGTCAAGCGCGTTACGGTATTCCTTGTATTTTTTGACTACTTTCTCAAGATCGCGGTATTCCTTGCTCAGTTCGGTGAATTTCTTCATGTCCGACATGATCCCCTGCTGGCTCAATAATTGTCCCACTTCCTCGAATCGGAGGCTTATTTCGTCTAATTTTTCAATCATATTCTAAAAGAGGTGCAAAGTTAAAAATTCGAATGGAGTATTGAGACTTCATTGAGTAGAAGTAAATTTGAAAAGATTTGAATGATCGCTTATGAAAAACCTGCTGATATTGATCGTGATTGTGGTGTGTTGGAGTTGTGGTGGCAAACTCAGTGATGAGCAGCGCAGAAAATTACAGGAGGGAATGGCCACACAGGATATCAAACGTGTTTCCAATGCAGATGTGCAAGCTGCGGCAATGGATTATGCAAAGTCAGTGTTTGCTGACGTTGAAAAAGTTGACAAATTCCTGAGGAAGAAATCTAAAATTGATTCCATCGCTTCCGCACGACAAGTAAAAATTTATACATTGATTCCGGATGATAAAATGCTTCTCGAAATTGAGAAGTCATTGGTTGATGCTTATGTCAACGGATCAGGAAACGGTCAGCCTGGGGATAATCTTCAACGGGTAGGAGAAGATTCACTTTTATACACAAAACCAATCTTCAAAGACCGTCCTGATGGTTCACAGCAATTCAGTCATGCCATTGGAATTAAAATGGCGAAGAGAACTATTATTCTTTCGATGCCGAAAATATGATTCGGCGATTCGTCAATTTGGTACTTTCGCGTCATCAACGAATAGCAGAATTAAAAATTAAAATCCATCATTTTCTTTCTTCTCCGTCTTTTTCTTAGGGTCCTTCTTTTCAGCAGACGTATTTCCTCCCAGATCGTAAGGAGATTCAAGGCCAAGGTAATTTTTGCGGAAGCGGGTTATAAAGGCAAGTGTTTCATCATCGGTGGCCGGAACGAATACCAGTTCACCCACTTTCGCTTTCGCTGCATTGGTTTTTTTATAGATAATGTTATTGAAGTCCACGTTGGAAGATTGGATTAATAGCCGGTTATCTTCAAAACCAAAATAGTACCAGGATTCAGGTGATGCTTTAAAGAAAACATGAAATACGGGAGTGCCGTCTTCGTTTTTCCGGATTTCCATAAAGCCTTCAAAGCCACCGTTTATATCCATTCGGAGACTATTGCTCATTCCTAAAATTCCCTCAGAATAAAAAGCCTTAAACTTCTGTGACCATTTAAGATTAACATTTGAAAATACAATTGGCTTTGCAAGTTCCGCGATCGTTCCAAGAGAAACATAGCCTTGTTGCGAACGCGTTTCGTAATCTTTTACAACACGCTCGCCAACGATATCAGCAATTTTGTAAAGCAATTCAGTCTGATCACCGAGTCCCTCTGCTACCGTTTCATTTTTAATAACGTTCTGAAGATCGGTAGCCATTATCTGATATGCCTGAATCGGCAAATTCATATCAGCCATAATGAACGAATTCATCTTGATGTCATTTGTCTCAAGATTACCGGATCCAAGTCCTGATGCGATGATGTTGAAATCTTTAAATCCCTTAAAGAAACTTACAGGGCCTTCAAAATGCACTTCTCCCTTTTCCTCATTATAATCAAAAACTTTTCCAGAAAGCTTTTCACCGGCTGCCTTCTGTCTATCTTCTATTTTAAATTCACTGCTTTCCTTATCAAAGAATAACGATCCGCTTGGAACGAAGAAGTCTTCGTCATCAGGATTTTTCTTTTCCGACACAAATGTGATGTAGAGACTATTATCAACTGCAAAATGCAGTCCAGCCTCTGCTTTTCGTCCTTCTTCCGTTTGTGCTTTGTCAAAATCGAGGTACACCTCTTTCTCATCACCACTCTGTTCGTACTGCAACCATGTGTTATAATTTTTTATTTTCTTGAGATCAAGCTTAACAAAACCTTTCAATTGAAGCGCTGGCTTTGACGCATACATTACCATATCTCCTTTATAAAATATTCTCGGAAAAAGAATCAAATTGGATTTTGAATCAACCGCTCCATTCGCTACTGTGTGCAACCGTGGGCCAACACCTTTATGATGTTTTGCTTTTGCCTCGTCCGTAAGAGGCTCCAGTCGGAAGTCGGTCATCTTAATAGCAAACGTATCAGAACTTGCATTTACATATTGATATGTGCCGTAACCGGTAAATTCCTTTCGTGATATAATATCAACGACACTATTTGTAAGACGGTGATATCCATTAAGTGTATCTAAAATAATTGTTGTGTTTTTCAACTGTCCAATTTTCGCATTTTCTAAAATAAGTACTTCATTATTTTCCGGAGTGATCTTGGCATCTGCAACGATAATATAAGGGATTCCACTAACTTTCAATTGCTGTGCTTTGATGTCATAGACAGCCTTCTCGGCATTGAATGAAAGTGAATCAAGCTCTTTTCTTGTTGTATAGAAATATGAATTCTCAATAGGAACATTCGCATCCTTGGTCATTGTAATTTTCTGCGTGTTCAAATCCCAATGAGCTTTAGGAATAGATGTTTTGAACTGGGCATACGGAAACTCAATAGCAGCAACACCTTCAATTTCAGGACTTATTTCCGCAAAGTTCTTTTCAAGATTAAACTTCAACTGAATATCCTCACCTGCCAGGGCGGGCTTATCCGGATTAGTTGTTTTTACCTGGAAGCTTGCGTGACGTGCCCCAAATTCTTTTGCAGAGAAACTTAATTCATCCGACTTGGCTTCAGATCCTCTTGTGATTAATTTTCCGGTACCGGAAACACCTGTCTTGGAAACTGTTAAACTTCCGTCAAGCTGCGCTGTACCAGTATAAAGATCGAATGGGACTTTTAAATTATGAAGCGTGAATCGATCCTGTTTCGGTTTCCAATTGAGCTCAAAATCCGGCAACGTAACCTGCGGAAACCAGATCTTGCCAAATTGTTTCTCTTTCAATTCACCCACTGTTCCTCTTCCTACAACGGAATCAGGATAAAAAATAAAATCTTTTGATTCAACAGTGGCAGCCAGGTAGTCTATTTTTCCCGCAACACGCAATCCGGCATTGTCAAGATTTATACCACCATATACTTTCCCGTCACCTTTAAAAAGTTGATAACCTGCTGATTGAATTGAGTGTGTAAATCCAAGTGACTTATCTGGCATCGTATGAAGTTTCTCTTTGAAACTCGGAAACATACCACTGGACACAAATGTCCCGTCAAAATTAATTGATCCCGGGTCAGCATCGTTCAAACTGTCAAGTTTGAAGGGAGGCACAACGAAGAAAACCGATCTGTCGTAAGCCCCATCAAGCACTTCACTTCTATCGAAATAAATAACCCCTCCTGATGTCGCGTCTAAACGTGGGTAATCGTTGACTTTGATCCTACCTGATTTATTGTTAGGAAAATTAATAAATAATGTGCCTTGTGTTTTACTTGTATTTGCCTGTAGACCTGCTTCAGCGCTCGCTGTTGAATCGGCACCTACCATGGCATTGTTTACACGTCTCCTGGTCATCTGGCCTTTTGCATTTTTCTCAGTCACGTAAAATCTGATTGAGTCAATCTTATTCAGATTTATAAAAAAACTGTCATACTTGAATGTGAAATCCTTTCCGTTTATTTCAAAGTTTCCTGCTGTGATTGTTCCATCAAACTTTATGTCTCTGTTTTGCAGAATTGTGATTGTGCTGCTATCCGGCTTTAGGATCACATTCAAAGAGTCACTTACATTTACTTCTTCAACACCGCGTACAATCATTTTTCTTTTAGGAAAATTGATTGTTGCGTTGGCAGACTTATTCGTTACAGAATGTATCTTAAGATTATCGTAATCAGCCTGACCTTTCTTTGCATCAAAGAAATGCATGGCTTTATCTTTCACCTGCACAAATCCCGTAGTGGTAGTATAGTTGATCATCCCTTTTTCTGAAAGGAACGTCATTGCCATTTTTATTTCTTCTATTCGTTTTTGAAATTTAGTGGCGAGGTCAGAATCATAAAATTCTTTGATGCCATTCTGCTCTGCATAATTAACTACCAACGCCAGCGGATGAAAACTAAATCCCTTACCTGCCAGAAGGCGATAATCTTCAGGATTATAAAAATCAATTGATTGGATAACCATAGGTGCCTGATTGTCGCCACCGTATGTTGTTACATTCATGCTGTCTGATTTTAGATCCCAACGCATAATGTCGGCGCTGAAATCAATATTAAAAAATGAAGAGGTATAGGCAGCATCACGAAGGGGCCCTTTCATGCGCTGAAGGGAAAGATATTGTTTGCCATATTCATATCGCAACTGAATACCCGGATGGAAAATAGAATCATTATCCTGAAATATCTGAACCATTGCCTGATTGGCCGTGATAACTGAATCCTGAAATTCGAATAACCTTGACCTCGCAATAAACTTACGGTCGACTCCTTTTATAACTTCAAGTCTTGCATAATCGCCATTTACCGAAGAGCTATAGATGCGATGACCATTGAGTGCAAACCCTCCCGTATATTTCATTTTATCATTGCTCATTCCAAGAATCGGAATGTTGCTTTTAAAAGACATGAATCGTGGATAGACCGCAGAAGCTTTGTCCTTATGACGGGCGCTTTTAAATTCGAAAATCCCGTCGACTTTATTATCTACTTTTCCAATGTATCGAAGCTTTCCATGTTCCGCTTTAACATTGGGTTTATTAACATTAAAATTAAATTCTTTGAATTCAAAATGAACAGAGTCAGTATTAAGTCCGGCCGAAGCCCAGCCAAACGATCCGTTTTCACCCACGAACGTTCCGTCCAATAACGAAACAGAACCCATTGTATTTTTTAACAGAGCAGAGTCGTATGCAGTTGCAAAATTAAATGAGACAATAGAAAATTTTAAAACCGGCCCCGAAAGAACTGGTTGCGGTGTAGGTTGCATCCAGGATGGCATCGCATCCACAACTTTTATCGTATCATCTTTCCAAACAGTGTTGTTATCACTTGTATTCTTATCCCACTGATTGAATTTATCTGTTGTTTTGGTTGTGTCTGGCATTTCTGCCCCAAGCTCTTCGATATAGCCAAATGTATATTCATCATCCTTTGCATAAAGTCTGAAAGATTTTTCATAGTGGAGAGCATGATATTCAAAAAAATCACGGGAATAATGAAAGAAGGTCGCGGTCTTAGAGCCATTCTCTTTTTCAATGACCTTACTTGCAACGTTTAAAAAAGCAGTTATTTTTTCTGCGTCTGCATGTTCTCGCTCGACAGCAAATCCTATCGAACCATAAAAATCAGAGTAAAGCGGGAAGGGCTTATATTTCTTTTTATGCAATGTTTTTGAAAGTCGCACGATCAACTCCTGTTGATCAGGACTGAGCTTTTGCCATGCCGTTGAGAACGCTCCGCCCACTGCTGCTGCCTCGGTACTTTGCCTGTCACTATTTTCCATAGTAACCTTCACGCTGTCCTGAAAAGTCAGCTTAAATAGTTCCGCTTTCTGCGCCTGTAGGGCAGAACTTGGAATCAGCAGAAATAACAGGTATGGAAGTATTTTTTTCACGTAGCCAAACCTTGAAATTCGTAAAATTATTTGGATTAACCCTGTTTTGGGGTGTTGCTATAACGCATGTCAGGCCAAATCATTGGCATAGCTGTTGATTTTAGATTGTTTTCATTAGCAAGAGCGATGCCCATGTTTCCCGCTCTTCCTGACGCTGATATTTCAATCCATGTTTTTCCGCCTCAACAAGAAGGTCAGGAATGTCATGAACATAGAATCCGCTGAGCAGTAAAAGGCCACCATCCATGAGATTCATTGAATAGGCTATCAATTCAGCCAGAAGAATGTTTTTATTAATGTTCGCAAGAATAATATCAAATTTTGTTGACCAAATAAAGTCGCTGATCGTTCCCCGGCGAATAGTGATATTGTTAACTATGTTAAGTGCTGCGTTGTCTTCGCCATTTTCAATACTCCATTCGTCGATATCAAATGCTTCAATATTTTTTGCCCCGCGTTTTGAGGCCATGATGGATAAAATTGCAGTGCCGCAGCCGGCATCCATCACTTTTTTATTTGTATGATCAATACTCAGTTGGTTTTTGATCATCAGGTACGTTGTTTGATGGTGACCTGTTCCAAATGACATCTTTGGCGTAATGATGATCTCATAAGGATATTTTTTTTCTATTTTATGAAACTCCGCACGAATGAGACACTGATCTTCAACAACTACTGTGTCTACATTTTTTTCCCACTCTTCATTCCAGTTTTGCTTATCAATTTTATCTTCTGTGAATAATAACGGATCAACGTGCTTGTATTTTTCTTTTATTGATTCAACCAGGGCAGTATCGACTTTCTTCTCTTCTGTGTACGCCTCGAATCCATTTTCATTTTCTAAAAATGTATCAAAGCCTGCTTCTGCAATTTCGGCCATGAGGATCTCAGAAAAATCAGGGTTACAAATAACCTGAAGACGTGTATAGTTCAATTTTGTTAAGTTCAGAGTGCAAAGTTTAAAGCACAGGGTTCTATGTGCAGCGTTATTCGACCTCTACTACCATCTCAATTTCAACAGCGATGTTCATCGGAAGGGCATACATTCCAACCGCTGAGCGGGCATGTTTACCATTCTCACCAAAAACAGCTACCATGAAATCTGAAAAACCATTGATCACTTGAGGTTGTTCAGTAAATGTCTCTGTACAATTCACCATTCCCAAAACTTTTACAATACGTTTCACTTTATTAAGATCTCCTATTTCCGTTTTTAGTGATGTAAGAAGATTCAACCCTACTGTTTTTGCTGCATCATAACCCTGCTTCGTGGTGAGGTCTCTTCCAAGTTTTCCGGTAATGTTTGTGCCGTCAGGATTGGATGGTCCGTGTCCCGATAAAAAAACAAGATTACCTACACGGACCGCCTTTACGTAGCTTGCAATTGGCTTTTGAGCCACAGGTAGTTGAATACCCATGTCTTTCAATTTTTTCTCAGCATCTATCTTCTGTCCCAAAGTGATTGTTGCCGATGATGTTAGTAATAAAACAATGATGAAGATTTTCATAAGCTTGTTTTTCTTCCAAGATAAGGCGTTACAATGAATTTTTTAACTTAGATCTTTTGTGATCTATGGATAATAAGATTCGCTGCCCTTGGTGTTTGAAATTTGAGAAATACATTCGTTATCACGATGAAGAATGGGGGGTGCCTGTGCATGATGACATGGTCCACTTTGAGTTTCTGGTCCTGGAGGGAGCACAGGCAGGACTAAGTTGGTCAACCATTCTAAACAAACGTGAAGGTTATCGTAAGAACTTTGCAGAATTCGATCCATCAAAAGTAGCGCGTTTCACCCCAGCACGCATTGAAAAAATTTTACAGGATGCCTCTATCGTGCGCAACAGATTAAAGGTTGCATCGACAGTTAATAATGCAAAGCGATTTCTTGAAATACAAATAGAATTTGGAACCTTTGATAAATACATCTGGAAGTTTGTTGATGGAGAAACCATCATCAACAAACCAAAGCATCTCGGCGCAATAAAACCAACTACGAAAGAATCGGACGCACTAAGCAAAGATTTAATTAAGCGTGGATTTAAATTTGTTGGAAGCACTGTGATCTATGCACACATGCAGGCATGCGGTTTAGTGAATGACCATCTTGTGGATTGTCATTGCTATAAAGAAACAATTCGATTAAAGTAATTAAACGAAGAAGTATCGAAAGAGGGCATAGAGTCCCAGTCCCAGCAACACAAGTCCAGGAATAATTTTCACCCATTTACTTCCATGCACATACGGAGCGAGCCGATTTGCAAAAAAGATAAGAAGTGCCAGCAACGCCATTGCGCCCAATGCTGTGCCAAAAACATATACATGCAGCATTAGTGGAGTGCTCAGTTCAATCCATCCATGAAGCTTCATATAAGCAGTAAATGCCATCCAATATGGAATTGCCATTGGATTGAGAAGACTTAATACAAGTCCTCTTCTAAATCCGCTTTCGCTGAATTTTTTTGCAAGGCCAGAAGATTCTTTTTTTGAAGGAAAGAGATTATATGCTGCAAGTCCGAGCATCACCGTTGCCGCGATCAATTCAAAATGCTGAACAATTACGGGTGATGATGAGATCAGATATTCAAAGTGAACGCCGATCCATGCGTATGGATATTCCACGATGGCAACAGCAAGTGCAAAACGAAGTGCAGTCTTTCTCCTTTGCTCCAATCCTAACTGAAGAATTGTGAGGTTGAGAGTACCTGGTGGGATTGAGCCAATGAAACTGAATATAAACCCGAGAAATAAAGCCTGAACGTAAGCCATGATCTAAGAAAGTACTGTCAATGCTTTAAATTTTTTATAAATTTTTTTTGCCTCATGGAACGAAATATATGCAACACCTCGCTGATGATTCTCTTTACTAATTCTATAAACATCACTCCAATGTCGCCAAAGTACTCCAACCGCTTTTATAAAAGAAAAATCCGGGTCATAAATATGCGCTGGCTCAGCTCCGCATCCATTGAGCTCCAGAATTTTCACATTTCCGTTTTCAAGATCTTCAACAGATGCAGTCCTCAAATCAAATCTTCCAAAATAAAATCCGTCGATTTGCTTGCTTATCGCATCAAAGGAAGCCGAGAGCTTATCTGTTATCAATGCGTTGTTATTTAAAAATTTCGTGCCAAGGCAATGATTGCCAATAGAAACCAATTCTTTTTTTTCTCCTAACGGAATTATTTCTGATAGCTGATCTTGATAAACTGTTTTCAGCTTGCCCCACTGAAGTCGCGCGCGATCCTTTTCAAGAATTAATTGCTCAAGTATTTTTCTGCCATCGCCAGTTACATATAACATTTCTTTCCCTACTATAGAATTTACCCTACCTGTTGGCTCACTAGGATACCTCACATAAAATACTCCGAACTCAAGTGGCATGTCAACTAACTCCTGCGCCAGGAAATCAATTTTTATTTCTGAAAGATATTTTTCAACATCACTTTCATTTTCTATTTTTCTCACCATCCATCCGCGCTCGCCAAGATCAGGTTTAAAAATTATTGGGAATGTCAGACCATTGTCATTCAGTCGTTCAATAACATTCAAAACTGTTACGGGCAACTTAATTAATATAGTCGTTGGTTTAAACGTATCCGGAATGAGTTCAAGCACTTCGAATTTTGATTCGCCAAACATTCCTCCCATAAGTATGGTGGGGTTAGACGCTGAGAAAAAAACAACCGAGCGTTCTTTTAATGAAAGCCACATCCAGTATGGAAATATGGGGGCTTGAAGTATGCCAAAAGGCCAATATTCCCAGCTTCTGACTTTAATAAAAAATTTGCGGTTGAAGATTGGCGAAAGGAAACTCATCAGTACTCCTCAACGGGAAGTCGCCACTATTTTCTGATGGCGAACGGTGCTCACAGCGACTCCGAAATCAGAAGCGACTGTAACATAGGGAGCAATTTCCCGAAGACCAATTTTCATCACTGCCATGTGATGAACTGCATGTTCGATGTTGTAGGTAAGCTCTCTAAAATAATTTGTGTCAATGGTCAAATTATCTTCACAGTCCTTTTCATAACCCACTTCAAGTTTCAATGGTTGATCCTGTGTTTGATTTGTGACAAAGTCTCGAATATTGGAAATAGCATCCAATGCGATAACCGTATCTGTTTCAATAAGTTTATCGTGAGCACGTTTGTCATAATTGACAATGCCATTTTTAAATCCATTTTCCAGACAAATAAAAAATTCAAGCGTATGTCTCGTGTGCTGTCCGATCGTGGACTTGCCAAGAGCCTGGGAAGGCTTTGAAAAGTCTGCATCATTGATCTGCTGAACGATGCCGGAAAGCTGGTTAAGAATTGAAATACACGCATTTAAAAGCTGCATGGCTATAAATTTAATTGAATTTTAACTATTTACGAGCAAGTGACGTCAGTGGTTTTAGGGTATTATCTGTTTCCAGTTTTGATCTCCTCTTGACTTAAGTGCCTTTTCATTTTTATTCCAGTCTTTCAGCGTATTGTTGGTCCAGAAATTATAAAACAGATACAATTTGCCGTCAATGATTTTATATGTCTCCGGATCAATTTTGACTTTTACACCTGACTCACCCATCGCATAAGCGCACCATCCTCCATACGCTGGCTCATATTTTTCGGGAGAGAATTTGAACTTGTTAAGATTGACAGCTGAAGAAAAGGTATAAACAATGCCTTTGTAATCCGTTTTCAATTCGGACTTTCCTTCTACTGGCTTGCCATCAAAATAGCTTACAGGATCGTAGCCTTCCAATGCAACGGATTTATAAATGTTAAAATTCTTTTTGCGTGCATCATCACTTTGTGCGAAAGCAAACGTATTTGCGGAAAGTAATAAAGCAAATAGCCAACCAGTGATCTTCATAACAGAATTTTAGACTTGTATACGGATAAGCCACAAATTTCGGCTGAGTTACCGATTCGCTTTGTCGCTAAGCTTACAATTTGATGTTAGGTCAAGTTCTTTCAACATTCCCCAAACCAGCTCAGATTCATAGCCTTTTCCAATGGCAAACCGCGCGGCTTTTTCTCGCTTCTTAAAGATGTTTTCTTCTTTTATAAGTTCAAGTTTTCTTTTCAACAAATTACGCAGCGTCTTGTTATAGTCGGCAATATCAATTTCCGTAAGACCTTTTTGAATGCATTTGGAGGTTACGCCATGCGATGCCAGTTCATTGACGATCTTATTTCTTCCCCATTTTTTGATTCTGAATTTACCTCCTGCAAATGCTTTGGCGAACCGTTCTTCATTAAGAAACTTTTCAGTGATAAGTCGCGAAAGAATTTCATCTACATCATTACGATGCAATCCGTATTCATATAATTTATTGCGGACTTCTTTGTGAGAGCGTTCCTGATAGGCGCAATAGCCCGTGATCTTTTCAAACGCCTGAGCGGGAGCATAGAATTTTTTCTTTTTCTCATATCCTTCATTTATCATATGCTAAATATCAGGAGAGGGTGACAAAACTTTCATCATTTTACTGAATCTGTCTTGATTTCTTACAAACCTTCAAACAGTGTGTGAAAACTATTCAACAGTTTTTCTGCCAGCGTTATGCAAAAAATCAAGTCATTCAACAAATCGATTTAGACCAATCATTACGCCTTAATCAAACCTTTTGTTCTGAGAATACTCGTCATGAACTTACGCTCATTATCCGTATTGAAAATTTTGAAAGGAAGGTGAATAAGCTGCGCCTTATTCACAAATAACAAGTAATAATTTTTGCCAATTTCAACACGTTTAATCTGGTCCCACTTCAACGGCATGCCTTCTCTTGCATTGAGCTTCATTAAAATCTGCTGACTATTGATCTCATACGAAAAGCGTTCGAAAAGCATTTTACCTTGTTCCAACTGAGTGACTCCATAAAACTGGATGAACCAGAAAAGAACAAACAGTCCATACGCCAAAACTCCTCCTATGATCCACCAAATGCTTGGGATCCAGAAATAAAGAAGACAAATACCTACTGCTATTGGAGCAGCCCACCACATCTTGATAAGAATGCTTTTAAGGGCCATTTTGATATATTCTTGCTTATCCAAGCGATAATTTCGTGTCTTGATGATCATAATAAATTACTAATAACGGCGCAAAGTTAGTGAAGCAATCCATATTTGCCACGTAGATAAAATGTGTTCACGTGTTAACATGCACTTGTCCAGATGTTGCACTACTTCTGACTTCTGTATGTTGACTTCTTTTTACTTTTATTCGGTAATCACCTTCAAGCTTAGATCAAGACTCTTCACCGAATGCGTCAGTGCGCCAATTGAAATGAAATCAACACCGCATTCTGCAACCTGGCGGAGATTAGTTTCCGTAATTCCTCCGCTAGCTTCGGTGGCAAATTTTCCATTAACAAGCTTTACAGCAAGCTTCATGTCTTCCGGTCCCATATTGTCAAGCATGATGATATCAATGCCACCAATCTCAAGGACTTCTTTTACTTCTTTGATGCTACGCGTCTCTACTTCTATCCTTAGTTTTTTAGAAATTGTCTGAAGGTATTTTTTTGTGTTTTCAATAGCGGGCCGAATTCCACCGGCCATATCTACATGATTATCTTTTAACATGATCATACTGTACAATGCAAAGCGATGATTCGTACCTCCGCCAATCAGCACAGCCCATTTTTCCATCATCCTGAAATTAGGAGTTGTCTTGCGCGTGTCCATCAGCCTGGCCTTTGTGCCTTTTACTATTTCACAAAGAGTATTTGTGTATGTGGCGATTCCGCTCATTCGCTGCATACAATTAAGCACAAGCCTTTCGGCAGAGAGTATTGACCTGGCTGAACCATGGACAATAAAAGCAACTTCACCTTTATTTACTCTGACCCCATCCTGTTTAAAAAACTCAACCAAAAGAGAAGGATCAACCTGGTGAAATATATTTTCTGCAAGCTCTACTCCAGCAAGAATACCATTGTCCTTTATCAGCAACCTCGCTTTGGCATTTGTTTCCTTTGGTATTGCGCCCAGCGCTGAATGATCGCCTTCTCCAATATCTTCAGTCAATGCAGACTGAATAAATAAATGAAGTAATTGATCGGTGATATAAGAAGGATACATGGTCGCGGTGCCCCGCCTTGATTACTCTTTTACAAAACTAATTTGCTGGACAAGGTACTCATCTCCCAATTGACGTAAGCGAATCAATACATTGTAGTTGTCTAAGCCACTGGTATACTTACATATCGAAAATTGAAGCCCCCCCTTTGAAGAACCGGTGTGTACAATACTGAAATCCGTTACAGGATGCTTCTTGAAGAAATCTTTTAGAATAAATTCAGACTGAGTTTTGCTGTACGCATTCGTGTTTCCCTCGATTTCAATATCTACGGTTTGTGCAAAGGTCTTCACAAGGCCAGTAGCATCGCTTGCCTTTATTGCATCCTTCATCGGGTTAAAAATCTCCGATTGGGCTTGTCCAACCATGTTGGTCGCGAGTATTATACCTAAAATTGCTAAATGCTTCATCGATCCAAAATCAGTCCAAAAGTATGCCATTAAATTCTTCCACCCAAGATGAGCTTTAAAGGGGTTAAAATCACTTAGCACGGCGCTATATTTGTTTAAAATTTACATTTATGAAGAGGAAGGTGATGTTGATGATCCTTGATGGCTGGGGAATCGCAACCAATTTGAAAGTGTCTGCCATTGACCATGCTAAGACGCCATACATTAATTCATTGTATAAGAAATATGCGCATAGTACACTTGAGGCCTCCGGACTTGCGGTTGGTTTACCTGAGGGCCAGATGGGAAACTCTGAAGTGGGTCACATGAATCTTGGTGCGGGACGGATCGTTTATCAGGATCTTGTTAAAATTAATAAAGCAGTCAACGATAAAGAACTTGACAC
>Ga0123336_10000946_pt1 | contig 27599 bp, 20 predicted proteins | sample SSSSmetaG_FD_96466 | JGI IMG/M metagenome (GOLD analysis project Ga0123336, IMG submission 96466) | Glacier valley bacterial and archeal communities from Borup Fiord, Nunavut, Canada, to study Microbial Dark Matter (Phase II) - ​SSSS metaG | ecosystem: Environmental > Aquatic > Freshwater > Ice...
ATCACGTAGCGATACAAGCCGCGCCGATTCGTGATCACGAACCGATAGCCGTGCCCCGCCGCGAGCTCTTCGATCGGCACGATCGCGGCATTCGAGGGTTCGAGCTCGGCCGGCATCACCTCGATCACCGTCGAGCACAGCGCCGGCACCCCACCGGTCCACGCCTGGCGGACCGGCACCAACAGCAAGCCCTCGGTCGACCCGCTGAGCGCGGGCCACACGCGCACGGTCGGGCAGAACGCCGCGAGCGAGCCGAGGTAGTGCCGGCTCGCGCCACCCTTCCAGGTCTGCAGCACGCGCAGCTCGGGCCACGCTACTTCGGGCTGAAACCGGCCGCTCGCGATCGCGCTCGTCAGCCGCGCCGCCGCTTCGGGACGCAATGCCGCGAGCAAGCGCGGCGCGAGCTGCTTCGCCTTGTTGAACAACAGCACGAGGCTGCTCGGGTTGAGAGCGCCGATCGTGCGCAGTGGGAGCTCGAGCGCGTGGCGCAGCAGTGCAAAGTAGCGCGCGTCCGTATCGGTGAGCTCGAACACCGCCTCGGGCGCGCCGTGAAAATAGGGCTCGTCGCGAAACGCGTCGAGGTTGCGCACAAACCCGCTCGCGGAGCCGATCGGGATGCCGTGGCTCGTGTGTGCCTCGGCATACGTCCCCGTGATAAACAGCACCTCGCGCGAGGCGCCGGGCTCGGCCTCTTCGAGTGCACTTGCCATCGGGCCGAACGCACCGATGTACTCGCGCGACACCGCGGCGGGATAGCCGACATGTTTCGGCTTGCCGGTGGTGCCGCTCGTGCGGCCGAAAAAGATCGGCTGACCGGCGAGCAGCACATCGGGCTCGCCGGCGAGCATGCGATCGACCCAGGGCGACAGCTCGGCGAACCGCACAAACGGTAACCGCTCGCGATACGTTGTGGTGTCGGTGATCGATGCGAAGGCATACGCGCGGCCGTATGCGGTCTGGGCATTCGCGGCGAGGATCTCGCGAAGTAGCGCAGCTTGTGCGACGCGCGGCGCCGAGAGGGCGGCCTCGAACGCTCGAACAGCCTCCGCTCGCATGCTTGCAGTGTAGCACCGCCGATGCGACATTCGGATGATGTGTGGCATCGTCGCGTTGTTCGCCCGCACTGGCGATGCTCGCATCACGGCGCCGCCGATGGAGCGCGCGCTGCATGCGCTCCATCATCGCGGACCCGACGGGCAGCGCACGTGGATCGCACCGCATCGTCGGGTCGGGCTCGGTCACGCGCGGCTCAGCATCATCGACCTCGAGACCGGCGATCAGCCGATCGCGAGTGCCGACGGCATGCATCAGATCGTCGCGAACGGCGAGCTCTACGATTACGAACGGATCCAGCGCGAGCTGATCGCACGTGGTCACCAGCTGCGCACGCGCTCCGATAGCGAGATCGCGCTGCACCTGTATCGCGAGCGCGGTACCGCGTGCATGACCGAGCTGCGCGGCGAGTTCGCGTTCGTGATCTGGGACGAGGCGAATCAGATGCTCGTCGCGGCGCGCGATCGCTGCGGCGCGAAGCCGCTGTATTACGCGGAGATCGACGGCACGCTGATGCTCGCCTCGGAGGCGAAGGCGCTGTTCGCCGCGGGGCTCCCTGCGCGTTGGGACGGCGAGTCGTTCTTCCAGAATAACCATGTCGGCTACGAGCAGGATCGCTCGCTGTTCGCGGGAGTGTATCAGGTGCCTCCCGGTCACTTGCTGATCGCGACCGCAGGGCGGATCGAGCTCGTGCGGTACTGGGACTTCAATTTCCCGCGCGCCGACGCGATGCCGCCGCGGCGCAGCGATGCCGAGTACGCGGAAGCGCTGCGCGAACGCCTTGATGACGCGGTCCGCGTGCGGTTGCGCGCCGACGTGCCGGTCGGGTTCTATCTGAGCGGCGGCATCGATTCGTGCTCGATCCTCGGCCTCGCCGCGCGCCATCGCTCCGATCTGCGCGCGTTCACGGTCGGGTTCGAGACACCGGAGTACGACGAGACCGAGATCGCGCGCGAGATGGCGGCGCGGGTCGGCGCGACGTTCGAGACGTTCGTGGTCGATGGCGATCGGATCGCCGAGTCGTTCGCGGACGCGGTCTATCACTGCGAAGATCTGGTGTTCGACAACAACACCGTCGCGAAATTCCTGTTGAGCGGGCTCGTGCGCGACCGAGGATACAAGGTCGTGCTCTCCGGCGAAGGTTCCGACGAGCTGTTCGCCGGCTATCCGCACTTTCGCCGCGACATGGCGCTGTACGCCGGCACGCAGACGCCGGAGGAGCGCGCGCAGATGGTCGCGACGCTCGAGGCGCGCAACCCACTCGTTCGCAACATGCTGCTCGGCGACCACGATGCACCGGTGCTCGAATCAGTGGTGCGCACGCTCGGCTTCGTACCAAGCTGGTTCGGCGCGTTCGCGAAGCATGCGGCAGCGACCCGCGCGATCCTGCGCGACGACTATAGCGCCGCGTATCGCGATCGCGATCCGTACCGTGTATTGCTGGATCGGATCGATTCGAGTCAGCTCGCGGGTCGCGATCCGCTCAACCAATCGCTGTACCTGTGGAGCAAGAACTGCCTGCCGAACCGCATGCTCGGCCGGCTCGGCGATCGCATGGAGATGGCACACTCCGTCGAGGGTCGCCTGCCGTTTCTCGATCATCCCGTCGTCGAGCTCGCGGCGCAGTTGCCGGTCGACCTCAAGATTCGCGACATGGTCGAGAAGTTCGTGCTGCGCGAAGCGGTCAAGCCGTTCGTCACCGATACGATCTACACTCGCATGAAGCACACGTTCCTCGCGCCACCATTCGCGCAGGCGGGGATGCAGCGCTTCCAAACCTACACGCAGGACGTCCTGCGCGGCCCCTTGCTCGCGGCGCAACCGTTCTACGATCCGGCGAAGGTGATCGCGCTGCTCGATCGGATCCACGCGGCGCCGGAGGTCGCGCGTGGCGCGAACGTGCTGTTGAACGCGATCGTCAGCGTGTGCGTGCTGCAAGACCGGTTCGACCTCCAGGCGCCCCCGGAACCATGGAGCTGATCCTCACCCGCCGCGGCGAGAGCGAGGCGGATATGGTAAGTCGGTTCGCCGGCCACGATGCCTGGCGCTGACCGTCGAGGGCCAAGCGGCCCTGCGATCGTCGACGCGCTGCTCGTCCAGCTCGATCCGGATGCGCGCGACCGAGGGCCGGATCGTCGTCGTGTCGCACGCGTTCAAGCTCGAAGTGATCTTGCGCGCGCTGCTCGGCGTCACCGCGCGCTGCATCGGCTCGCGCTCGCGCCGGGTCGCGTGCGCGTGATCCAGATCAATCACATCAGCGAAGCGAGATAGTCCTCGAACATCGACTCCGGCAGGCCGCGCACGAACTCGTTCGCGCGCTCGTACGATTCGGTCGACAGCGCCTCGTAGTGAGAGGGATCCATGACCAGGCGCTGGAGCGCCGCCTGCCACGGGCCGAGATCTTGCTCGGGAATCTCGCGCTTGATCCCAGGGCCGACGTACGGCGTCATCGGCTTGATCGGTAACAAGTACGGCACGCCGAGCTTGGATTCCGGAATCCCCGCGTGATCGGCACCGAGCACCGGCACACCGCGCAGCATCGCCTCGACGACGACGAGCCCGAACGCTTCGTGCACGATCGACGGCACAAGCAGTACACGCGCGCGCGCATAGATCTTATCCATTTCCTCGTTCGCGCACGGATCGAGCCACGTGATGTTCGGCAGCGCCGACAGTCGCGCGACAACATCGGGCTGCGTGTCCCACGAGCGCACCGCCGCGAACTTCACATCCGGCATCGCCTCGGCGAGCCCGGCGAACACGCCCACACCTTTGAACGGTGACGGATTGATCATCATGACGTAGCCATCGCGATCGTTGCACTTGCGAAACGGACCGGGCCCGTAGAGCGGCAGGTACAACACGCGCGGACTCACGCCGCCCCATTGCTCGAAGTACTTCCGTACGTAGTTGCTCGGCGCGAACGTGCCGCCAACCTGCGGCAACAGTGCGCCGAGCAGCGAGCCGTCGTCGATCCGGTCTGGACCGAACGGCGTGCCGATCGTGGCCAGGCAACAGATGATGATGTTGCGCGGCGATACCGCGGTCGTCATCACGCGCACTGTCGACGCAAAGCCGTGGAGGCCGAGCACGCCCCAGTCGGGACGAAACGTCTCGGCGAGCGCGGCGAGGTGCGCGGCCATCTCGGGCTCGTCGCGCAACAGATGAACCTCCACGCCACGATCGACGAACACGATCGGATAGCGCGAAGTCTCCACGGTCACGCCGTTATCGCGCAGCTGCTGCAGGCTCTCGGCCTCGGTATCGGCTTCCTTGCCGGAGACGGTCCAGCTCTTCGTCGTACCCACGTAGATGCACGCGTGCCCGGCCTTCGCGAGCTGCCGGAGCAGCGTGCGCGTCGTGACGAAGCCGCCACCGGTGCGGAAGTAAGGGAAGTTGGCAGCCTGAAGGATCCGCATCAGTCGAGTGCGAGCTCGGACGTCTCGACCTCGCGATACTTCGTCGTGCCGCGCAGCAACCGACCGAGCCGCGGCTTGCCGCCGTTGTAGACCTCGACCGCATCGGCGTCGCCGTAGCGCATGAACAGACATAGCCGATCTTCATCGGTCGCGTTGTGCATCGACTTGTGCAGCGTCAGCGCGTGGAACATGACTGCTTCGCCAGCGCGCATCGGGACCGGCACGCCCCGGCGATCGTCGACGCCGAGATCGAACTGTGCGCGCGTGCGCTTGACCTCGTCGGTCACCACGCCGGGAATCGGCACGAGGCCCTCGTGATGGCTGCCCGGCACCATCCACAAGCAGCCGTTGGCTTCGTCGAGATCGACGAGCGGCACGATCACCGAGATCGCGTTGTCGGGCGAGAGCTCGCCGTACGTGTTGTCTTGATGCCAAGCGACCGGCAGCATCGTGCGCTTCTGCTTGTTCGAGAGCTGGCTACCGACGCTCTTGAGGTTCGGGCCGATCACAGAGGCCACGATATCGACGAGCGGTCCGTTGAAGTAGAACCAGCGGAGGAACGCGGCCTGCGCCTGGAGGTGAGGCATGTACTGCAGGTGATCTTGGAGCGGGCCGACCGAAGGGTCGTGTGTCTTGTGACCGTCCGCCCAGACGCGCAAGAACTCGTCGCGCAGCTGCGCGATGCCCGCGGCTTGCAACACGGTGCCGACGTTGACGTAGCCGTCGCGGTCGTAGATCGCGCGCTGCGCGGCATCAAGCACGGGACGATGAACATGATCGACGTACATCACGATCCCGAGTGTAACGGCTTTTGGAAGCGCGGCGCGATGTGGGTAAATGCGAGCGCGACGAGCACCACGACCGAGGCAGCTTGGAACGCCAGCGCCGGGCCACCGATCTCGGCCATCGCGCCTGCGAGCAACGCACCGAGCATCCCGCCGATACCGCCCATCGCACTGAACAACAACGCCTGACCGGTCGCGCGGAGGCCCTCGGGCACCAGCACGCGGAGCTGACCGATCGCGAGCAGGATGAATGCCCCAAACGACAAACCGTGGAGCGCCTGGATTGCCAATAGCGAGCCGAGATTCGGTGCGATCGAGGTCAGCACCCAGCGAGCCGAGGTCGCGATCATCACGACCGACATCACACGTCGTGCGCGCTTCGGATCGTCCTTCGCCAAATTCAGGAGGTCGAAACCAAACCGCTTCGCGAACGTCATCACCAGGATCTCGGCGACGATCGCGACGTCGAATGCGTAACCGGCCGCGCTCGCGCCGTAGCCCATCGCGGTCGTGTGAAACGCGAGTTGCGTGTCGAACGCGCCCATGCCCGTCCAGTAGATCATCAACGTGATCAGGAACAGCTGGATCCGGCGGTCGCGCAGCAGCGCGACGCCATCTTTGAACTTCGGCCTGCCCGCGACCGGTTGCACCTTCGCGACGAGGACGAGCGAAAACACCGCCGTGATAGCGATCATCACATGGGTGATCCGCACCGCCCATTGATCGACCGCCGGCAGCTCCGAGGCGAGTAGTGCGAACAGGAACGTCGCGACGACCCAGCTGAGGCTGTTCGCGACGCTGACCGCGACGTACTGGCGCGAGCTCAGGTTCGACAGCGCGAGCGCATCGGCGAGCGGCAACACGCCGGAGCGGAACACCGCCATCCCGATCAGCGCGGCACCGATCGCGAGGCCGCTGGCAGCGACGTGAAACGCGGCGAACGTCCCGACGAGTCCGAACAGCATCACCCGCACGAGCACAAGGCGAATGCCAAAGCGATCGCCGAGCTGCGCCCAGAACAGCGGCAGGATCACCGTGATCAGCGGTGGGAGCGCGAGGAGCTGACCGAGCTCGTGGCTCGAGAAGCCGAGGCTCTTGAGGTACGGCGGGAAATAGACCTGGATGATGCCGCCGAGGCAGCCAAACAAGAAGAAGAACGTGGTGAACCGGACCAGGACGCTCGACGGTGCGTCGGGAATCGTCGGCGCGTTCGCGTCATCCGCCACGTGCGACCCGACGGTAGAAGCACTCCGCGTAGCGCGGCCCGCGCTCGATGTAGCCCGGCAAGCTACCGGCGAGCGCACCCGCGTGGCGGCGCATCACCTGATCCGCAGAGCCACCGATCAGGCTGGTCGACGTGAACAGTGCCGTGGCCTGCGAGACGTACGCCGCCGCGGCTCGCACGCGATGATCGAGAAACGCCGCCACGTCGACGAGTTCCGGCTGGAACGCGTCGAGCTTCGCCAACCGCGCCTGCACGAGGCCCGGCAGCGCCGCGTACGGAAAGTCTTCGTAGTAGAGGACCGGCAGGCCGGCGCGCTCGAGCACCGCACCCGCGGCGTGACACAGCTGGTGGTCGATGTGATTGCCGATGCCGAGCGGCATGTAGATCTGCGCGTTCGGCGTCTGTTGCCAGTGCGCGCGCAGATCGTCGGCGATCGTCTGAATCAGCGGATCGTTGGCCGCGAGCTCGGCGAACAGCGATGCGAACGTCGAATAGCCGCGATACGGCGCATCGCGATAGGTCAACCAGATCGGGCGCGCGCCCAGGATCGCGCAGCCGAGCTCGTCCTCGTGACGGCGTGCCAGCCATGCATCGTCGCCGAGTCCCCACCGTGTGTGCATCGTGACCAGGTTCTCGCTCAGCGGCCCGGGCGCGGGTGCAGCGCAGAACACACCGATGATCACCGGCTGGGCGCCCTCGCCCGCTGCACGCGCGACCGAGCCACCGCAGGCGAACGCGACATCGTCGAGATGGGGCTGCACGAACAGTGCGCGGGTCTCGTCGAGCACAACCATACCGAGACCTCATTGTATCAGATCGACGCGACGACGTAGCTCGAGCAATGTGGCGTGTCACGATCGTCGCGCGGCGTGGAGATGGCTGATCTTATTCGCTCTCGGTTGTCAGCAACGTGATTTGGCACGCCGCGGATGGCGTGGTGTTCGGGATGTGGAGACCGACGGCGCGAGACGTGTGGGTGGCGGGCCGGGTCTACAGTCCACGCTCGCTGCACTCGTCTCATGGCGCGGGCTCGCGGCATCATCCACCGACGAGGTCTACGTCGTGGGCATCGAAGATCGATCGCGCGCCGCGACAACGCGGGAGCGTGGAGCGCCCGCCATCAGTCGCTCACGCAGCAGTCGTTTCACGCCTGGATCGATCCCGATGGCGGCTTCTGGGGCGTGGGCTGCGAGTTCTCTTTACAACTCTCCTACGATCCAGGCTCGACGATCTAGGCTGTTGCGCGGTCGCCAGGGTCGCGGCCTCGTCCGAGGTGTCGTCCTCAGAGCGCACGCGAATGCCGCGCAGTGGCATGAGGCTGCGGTAGTGATCAGAGAGCACGTGGATGTCGGGCTGGAACAGCACCGTGACGCCACGCGAGACCAACGTCTCGACATTCCAGTCGATGATCTTCTTGAAAGAATCGGTGTCCTTCGTGATCCACATCGGCATCATGATCCGCTTGTTGTATTTGCTGACGGCCGCGATCACTCGGTCGATCGCTTCCATCACGACCGGACCACGCATCTTGTCGCCGAGCGAACGCGAGAAATCGAACGGACCGATCTCGATGAGCTCGACGTTTGGGACCGCGGCAATCTCCTCGATGTTGTCGAGACCTTCACGGTCCTCGATGATGGGAATGACCGAGACCGCGTGGTTCGCGAGATCGCGCGAGTCATCGAGATTCATGATGCCGTAGCTCGTGTAGCGGGCAACCGGGCACTCGCCACGCGAACCGACCGGAGCGAACCGCGATGCGGCTACCATCTCTTCGAGCTGTGCCGTACTCGTGATGTGTGGCACCAACACGAGCGGAGCGCCGTAGTTGAGCGTCTCCGAAACTAATTTCGGATCTGGATGAGCAAGCTTGACGATCGGAACGATTCGCGCGGCGTTTGCGGCGCGCATCAAGTTCTCGATAGTGGATTTATCGATCGCTTCGACTTCCGTCCCGATGCAGAAAAATCGAGTCCCGCCAACCCATACATCTCGACAACCTGCGGGCTCATGATGCTGTGCTGGGCGCCGAGACAAACGTGACCATCGCGGACGCGCTGCAGGAAACTCTCTACAGGTTGGCGGTATAACATCAGATTCTTTATTCGGATGATTGTCGATATCGTCAATCGAAAGCTGTCACTGCTCGCGACGACGAATGACTAATTTTCCGTCGCTGTTACATCCCTATTTGGTTCGTGCAACGGGCTTCGCATTCGAGCGACTTGAGAGTCTGCGATGTAGTCGCGCAGCTGACTTCACCAGACTTCTCGATCGAGCCGCGGCGCAACGGCTTCGCGCCGGCAAAGAACTCGACGCCGACCTTAGCGCGCGGCGGTACACCGGCAACTCCGCGTTCGACGAGCCGACGAGGCGTAAGGTGCTGTCTCGACACGTGAAGCAGCTGCGCGCGTTCGCGCGCCAACTGGCCGTCGCGCCCTTCCCTACCGCCGCGTTCGACGAGATCGCGAATGTGGTGCCGGAGATCCGACAGCTCGGCCAAGCGCTCGCGGAGCGAGACGTCGCATGGCGCAGTGCGCAAGCGGCGTACGCGAAGATCTTCGTCGAAGACTTCGAGGCTGCACGCGCCAATCTGCGCGCGCTTTACGCCAATGATCGCGTGCTCGAGACGGCGGCACGAACGCCGCGCGCGAGGGATCTTGGGCGCGCAATCGCGCAGGTCCAACAGCTGTTCGAGATGGCCTCTGCGGGCTCGGTCGCGGTTGCGGATCTAGAAGCGGCGCTCGCGCTCGCCGCGCCACCAACGCACGTCGCGTACATCAGCGTGGACATCATGCTGCGGCAACTCGCGGATCGAGTCGGCGTGGTGGTCAGCGAGGTCCACGGCCTCTTCTGGCTGCCGACAGCCCTGCTCGACGTGTTGCCCGATGGAGCACGCGAGCGAACGGTCGATCAGATGCGCGACGCGGTCAGCGCGATGGCGCGTGGGCGCCGGACCGCCGAGTGCATGTTTCTCTACACGCAGGCCACGGATCGTCGGTTCGCGCTCGCGAGCACCGATCTCCACTTGCTTGTTCCTAGCTCGCGGCCCGGTTCGATCGATCTAGGAACGATGGAGCTCATGCTCGTAGACGACGCCTTCGTGTTCACCTGCAAGGGCGAACAGATCGTGCCGCTGGTCGCCTTGAAGATCAGCGAGATGTTGCCCGCGCCCGACGAACTCCTCACACACGCGCCGGATGGCCTGCGGACGTCGGAGCTGCGGATGGGCTTCTATCGCAGCTGATCAGTTCGACGACGGTGCGATCAGCGTGACGGTCTTCTGATCCATCGCGTAGTGACCCGCCGAGTCCTCGACCTCGACGGTGACGAGCACCTGCTTGCCCTGCAGATCGGACTGCGTGAGCCCGTTCTGGAACGCCATCGCAAGAGAATGACCGAGCACATAGTCCGAGCCCGAGGAGACGTAGCCGATACGCGAACCGCAATGCCCCGGGTTGACCGGAGTCAGACATTGGCCGCCGAAGCAATCCGCCGGTACCGTGCAGGTCGTCGTGGCGTCGCACGTCCCGCTCGAGTCCAGAAAATAGACGTGGAAGCGCGTCCAAGGGTTGCCGCGCTCGAGCGCATCGAGCGGATTGCCCGGCGCGAGGCCCGAAATCTTCGCGTGCACCGGAAGATCGTAGCCCGCGGCTTGGGTTCCATATTCGAGCGCGACCATGTCGGGCATGGGCTCGTAGATCGAGACGCCCGTGCCGAGCATGACGCTTCCTCCTGGTGTGTGCTCGTCGATCCAGCACGGCTGAGGGGTGTAGGCGTCGATATTCGCGTCGGTGTGACTCGCACCGTCGTGACCGCAGGCAGCGAGCAAGAAGATCAAGTACGCGCGCAACTCAGCACCGCATCCTTTCCGTAACCGGCCTTGGTCGGATCGCCGCCCGCGACCGCCACGAGCGTGGCGAATCCGTTCTCGAGATAGATCGGCCGGCCGTGCTCTCTCGACGCGAGCCCGGTGCGGTAGTCGACATCGAGACCTTTGCCTCGATCGTCGAGCTCGCCAATCGTGATCCCTTTGGCGATGCCCTTTCCCATCATGAGCCAGCTGTTCTCCGGGAAGTGATCCTTGCCGCCCTGTGCATTGAGCCGCGGAAACCGCCCGAGCTCGCTGTAGACCGCGATCGTCGTTTGATCGAACAGCGGACCATGAGCGTTGGACGTGGATTTCAACAGATCGACGAACGTCGCGAGGTCCTTGAACGTGCTCGGCTGGCGCTCGCGTTGATAGCGCACGTTGTCCGAGTGAGAGTCGAAGTAGTTGACCAAACTGCCGATCTGCACGCACTTCGCCCAGTTACCGCGGATCGCCTGGAACGCGAGCCGAAAGTGGTGCGCCAGGAATCCCTCGAACTTCGGATCGAGCGTGCCCGCATCCTGGCACGTCTCGTCGAGAAACCGCTCGAGCACTGCGGACACGGCCGTGCTCTTCCCGAGCACCTTCGCGTCCGGCTCCGCGGCCGAGAGCGCGGAGAGCTGAGAGCGCTGTGCTTCGGCGCGGAGGTCCGCCCACGCGGGGCGCGGCGAATCGTGCAATGCGATCTGACCGTCGGCCGTCGCCAGATCGAGGGTCGGCATCGGCGCCGTTCCGACGAGCTGGTCCGCGAGCGTCGTCGCGATCTCGCCGGGTCGAGAGCTACGACTTCCGCGGAGCAGCATCGCGAGCCCGTCGGGATGGTTCGTCGTATCCGACCGCACGCCGTGAACGATGCAGAGCTCGTCGTCGTGGCGCACGAGGTCTCCGATCAGCGGACCGAACATGCGCTTGCTGCCGCGCACGCGTTCGTCGCCGCGGTAGCCGCAATAGATCTTGTCGCCGACCACATCCTGCTCCTTCGGCGCGATGCTCATCACGTTGTCGAACCCGCCGCGTAACGTGACCAGCACGAGGTAGTGAGGTGCCACCCCAGGTCCGGCAAGAGCCGGTGGGCGATTCGTCGTGGCGACCGGTTGGATGGCAGAGCGACGTCCTCCGCACGCAGCCAGGGCCGCGAGCGCCGCCGAAGATCCCAGGAAGTTACGTCGCGTGATCATCGTGCACTCCTGCCGACGTAGTCAGAGAATAACAACTTCGGACCGGAGAGCTCTGACGAACAGAGCGCAGCCCACGCTTCACGAGGATCGCGAATGCGGGTCTCGAAACTTCGCGCCAGCGTCTCCTCGGCTGCGAACTCGGTCGCCGTCGGTGGTTGGCCGTACACGGAGAGCATCAGGTGCTTCAGGGAATCCTCGCTGGAAAGGTCGGCGGTGGTCTTGCTCGCGACTGCGCGACAGACCGCCTCGCTCGCGTTCTCGATCGCAAGGAGATACGCCGGGGGAAGGCCACGCGCTGGCAGCTTGCCGAAGAAGCCGGTGTTTCCGGTCAGAGGCGCGAGCAAGGCTTCGACAGGCTCGTGGCCGAGCGACGGTTCGGCGAAGGCGCGCACGATCGATAGCCACACCTTGTGCGGCAGCCGCCGGGGCGGCGCCGGCGTGTCGAGCGCACTACCGAGGATCTGGCTCACCCCGGCCACGAGGCTCCGGCGATCGCTCGGATCGAGCGGAAACCGATTCGCGAGATCGTCGTCCATCTTCCCCGGCGGCATCGTCGAGTCGCCGACGCGCGTGAGGATCGCCTTCCAGGTCTCGGTCTCGGAAGCGGCGGGCAATTTTGTCAGATCGAGTTCGTGAGTCGAGTCGTGGCATCGGGTGCACGCACCTGCGATCACCTTGGCCACCGAGGCCGGAATCTCGTGTGGCCCTGGATCCTCGGCGACCACTTGGCCTTGGTGCAGATAGCCATCACTCAATAGCAACGTGCGGATCACCGGTGCCCAGCGATGGCCGTTGTCGTGGAATTGCTTCTTCAGGTCGGCGACCGTCTGCTGGTCCCTACTCGTGGGCGGCGTCTGCATGACCTGCTCGAACGCGCGGCGGACCGCACACGACTCGAACTCCGGTGCCGCGACCACGTAGCTCGAGAGCGACGCCGTGCCCGTGCCACTGCCCCTAAAGTCGTGATCACCGGAGACAAAGAATGCACCAGCACTTCGCTTGCCAGTGACGTACGAGCCGTAGATCGCGCCCTCGAGATCGCCCATGAAACCGCCGGCACCATCCATCGGCGAGTGACATCCCTTGCAGCCCGCTTGAAACCGCATCGGTGCCGCGGTCAGCGATGATAGGGTGCGCAGGTTCTCCGGGTGGTTGCCGACCGCCGCGAGCACGGCTTCGGTATCGACATTCGCCGATGTGAACGCCGTGCAGAGGTAGCGATCGAGCAGGTGATGCGCACCCGCGCGGATCGGAATCTTCAGCGCCTGCGCGACGAGCGCGGTCCACCAGATGCCGGTACCGCGATACGTGCTGGAGCGCTCAACCCACCGTGCTGGGGCGTAAACATCGATCGCAGCGAGTGTGTTCGTGATTCGGCGCGCGAGCGTCGCGTTCCAGCCTGTCGCTCTGTAATCCGCGAGCACTTCGCGTCGTGCATAGAGGAACGTGCCCAGCCCGCTCTGCCAGGTCCGGGTCGTGGTCAGCAACTCGTCAAGCGGTCGGTTCTCCTTGACCGTACGCGCGGCGGTCTCGAACCATTCGTCTCCTACCGCGGTGCGTACGAGCTGATCGAGCGCGACGTTGTCGCCGACGGGTGGCAGGCATCCCACGAGCATCGGCCCGCAGCCGCACCCGGAGCGCAGCGGCTGCGTCATCAACGGCTCCGCACCACCCGAGCAATAGCCGACCGTGTCGAAAATCTTTTCGGGCACGTAGCTCGCCTTGCACACGCGGATGGGAGCCTTGGCCCACCAAGCCTGGACCGTCTCGACATCCTCGAACGCACACGCCGCCTGATCGGCTCCCGGCAGGTAGTAGACATCGCCGGTTTTCGCAGTGCGGTGAAAGAACGACTCCGCATCCGGAGAGATCACGGCGAGCGGAGGAAACTTGAGATACGTCGCGACGAAGCTCTTGAGCGCGTCCTTCGTCAACCAGTTGTCGAGGTCATGCGTGTACAGCGCGCGAGCGGTGCCAGCTACGAGCGCGTGCGTGATCTCGTCGCGTTCGGAGTCGGCGAGGCGATGCCCCCGCAGGTCGAACGACAACCGCTCGAACTGCAGCATCGCGAGTGACGGCTCGGCACCGCCCGATGTTGCGGCACTTTGCTGCCACGAGCTCGCAAGCGAGATTGTAAGTAGCATCAACCAGGTGCGCATGAATCCCCACGATCGCGGAGCACTATAAACCGGATGCCCAAAGTGACAAATCTGAATGGCCACCGACGACGCGCTAGATGTAGGCGTCGCACCTGCTCGCGGTCATACGAGCATTTCTTCTACAACATGCTGCGCGATCGCGAGTGATGCCGTGAGCGCTGGCGAATCGAGCCCGATCAGGTTGATGAACCGTGGATTGCCACGACTCGGCTCGATCACCCAATCGAGCTCGTTCGGAAGGCGTGCTTGAATGCCGGCGTAGCCGAGCTCGAGGTCGGTCTCGCGCAGCTGTGGGAAATAGCCCGACACGCGCGAAACGTAATGCGCCAGTGTGTGGCTACTTCGTAGATCGGTCTTCTCGATGCCCGTCACGATCGCCGGTGAGACCGTCATCGTCGTCGAGAGTTGACCATCGGCATCCAGCGTCGGCGTGAGATGCACGCCGACCGTATCGACCACAAGGCCACGTGCGAGCAGGTCCTTGAACTCGGCGAACGAGACATCCGCCGCTTTCCCGGTGTCTTTGTAAAAGCCGTGCGGAGCGCGATAGACATTCATCCGCCGCACGTCGAGCTCCGCTCGTGTCGACGTGTTGAATCGCGCCGATTCACCACGCACGGGCATGATCGTGTACGGTGAAGTGGGGTCGATCATGCGTGCGACCTCGTCCGCATGTAGCCCCGCGGAGTTGATCACCCAGCGCGCGAAGAACTGCTCGATCCTGCCTTGGGTGCGCGTCGTCACCTCGAAGCCGCTGGCCGCGCGACGAATCGCCATCACGCGCGCACCGAACAGATCGTGACTCGCTGCGCAAAGGCGCAGCTGTTCGAGGTACGCGAAAGCATCGATCACGCCAGACGTCGGAACGTAGAGGCTCCTCACCGCCGCAATCCGCGGCTCGATAGCGCGGTGCTCGGCCTTGTCGAGGAGCCTCACATCGGGGACGCCATTCTCGACGGCGGTCTCGAGGACGTCGCGAAGATAATCGACTTCGCGCTCGGTCGCCGCCACAACGAGCTTGCCCGTCTGCGCGTGTGGGACCGCGAATTCGCGACAGAACTCGTACAGCAGGCGATTGCCGGCCACGCACATCTGCGCCTTTTTGGGCCGGGACGCGCGCTTGTAGTAAATGCCGGCGTGGATGACCCCGGAATTTCGCGTCGACTGATTCTCGACCAGATCCTTGGGGCACGCCTCGACCACCGCAACACTATTTTCGCCGCGCCTGCGCAGAGCGAGGCTGATCGCGCGACCGACCACGCCACCGCCGATGATCACGTAGTCGACGTCCGTCATGACTCTTCGAGGAACACTTCTTGAGCGGCCGAGATCGCGTTTACCACCTTGGGCAAACCGACGTAGAACACGAGCTGCATCAGCACCTCCACGATCTCTGCTTTCGTCAGCCCCGCATTGAGCGCGTTGCCGATGTAGTTCTTGAGCTGAGGGCGCTGCGCCGTCGCGGTCAGCGCGGCGATCACGGCGACGCTGCGCATCTTCAGATCGATCGTCCCGCGCGACCAGATCCGACCGAAGAGCACCTCGTTGACCAGCACCTCGAGGTCGGGCGCGGCCTCGACGAGCGGGGTGCTGGTTTTGCCCCACCGGCGGCCGTTGAGCTGCTTACGAAGAGCGAGGCCGCGAGCAAGGTCTGCGTTCGGTGCTTTACGCGACGCTTTGCGCTGCGTTGGTTTTTTCACGTTCGACCGCGGTTTGCTCGCCACGCGCAAAGTTTAGTCTAAGCGCGAATTCGCCGTCGATTGTTGTAGTCTGTTTCCGCGTGATACGAACTACGTCGAGCTGTTGGTGCGTCTTTGTGGTGGCTACGTTCGCGGCGCTCGGTGCGCCCCGCGCGCAGCCCGCCAGCCCTCAACCAACCACCCTTGCGCCCTACCTGCGCTTCGACCGCGTCAACGGGATGGCTAAAGGTGCGGTCAAGGCGATCGTTCAAGACAGTGCCGGCTTCATGTGGTTCGGCACCGATGAAGGCCTGAGCCGCTACGACGGGTACGAGTACGTGAACTACGTGCCCGGTGCGAACACCGAGGACACGCTCGCGAACTTCACGGTCACGTCGCTCGCCGCGAGCGAGTCCGCGCTGTGGATCGGGACCGTCAAGGGCCTCGATCGGCTGGACCTCGCGACGAAGAAGTTCACCCACTTCAAAGCAAACCCGAAGGATCCGAAGGCGCTCGGCAGCGACTACATCACGTCGCTCTTCATCGACAAAGGCACCCTGTGGATCGGCTCGAACGACGCCGGCGTCTACGCGATGGCCATCGCGAGCGGCGAGATCCGAGGCTACCGCAGCGACAAGGTCGGAGCCGACGCGGTCTCGGACGATGCGATCACGGTCGTTTCTCGCGTCGTCGACGGCAAAGTCTGGATTGGCACGCGCGAGTCCGGGGTCAAGGTCCTGGATCCGGACTCCGGCAAGGTCGTTCGCTACGGCAATGACAAGGCGGCGACATCGCTCTCGAGTGACGAGGTCACGTCGATCTATCAAGACCAGGAAGGGACGGTCTGGGTCGGCACGTTGAACGGCCTGAATGACTTTGATGGCACCACCCGCACCTTCAAGCGGCACTTTCAGGACGCCGAATCGACGAAGGCGATCTCGAGCATCGCCGGTGGCGTCGACGGCGCCTTGTGGCTCGGCCTGCGAGGCACCGGCGTGCTGCGCTTCGATCGTCATTCGGGCGCGGTCGAGCACTACATCCACGACGGCAACGACCCGACGAGCATCGTCAACGCCCTGACGTGGGTCGCGTACTCCGATCGCGGCGGCGTGTTGTGGTTCGGCGGAGACGCGGGCGGTGCGTCGAAGCTCTCGCTGACCCGCCGGCAGTTCACGTATTACCGGACCAACCCGGGCCTCGCCTTTTACGAGGAGGGTGACCTCGTGTGGCTCGGAACGCTCGGCGCCGGGTTGCGTTCGTTCAACACCAAGACCGGCGAGGTGAAGCACTATCTCGACGAGCAGCTCGGTGCGACCTACACGATCAAGATCGTGCCCGGCGGCAACGGCACGCTCTGGATCGGTACGACCGACGCCGGCCTGTTCCACTTCACACCTCGAACCGGGCAATTCGAGCTGTTCGACAAGGAGAACGGGGCGCTCCACTCCGACGCCGTCGTCGCGCTGCTCCCGGATCACGACAACCTCTGGATCGGCACGTTCGGCGGCGGCCTCGTTCGCTTCGATCCCGCGCGCCGAACCGCCGAGTACTTCGCGAACAATCCCGCGAACGCGGATTCGCTGAGCTCGGATGCGGTCTCTGCGATCTACCAGGACCGCACGCGCTCCGAGATCCTGTGGGTCGGGACCTCGGAAGGCTTGAATGCCTTCGACAAGCGCACCGGCAAGGTCGTGCGCTATCTCCACGATCCGGCGAAGCCCACGTCCCTGAGCCATGATCACGTCACCGATATCTATCAAGATCACGGCGGTCGCACGTGGGTCGCGACCTGGGGCGGTGGGCTCGACAAGTTCGATCCGAAGACCGGCACGTTCGTCGCCTATCACGCCAACAAGGGCATCGCGAGCGACGTCGTGTACGGCATCATGGAGGACAAGACGGCGGCCCTCTGGCTGACGACGAACAACGGGCTCACCCGGTTCAACCCCGACCTCGAGACCGCGACGACGTTTCGTGCCGGTGACGGGCTCCAGGACGACGAGTTCGGTCAAGGCGCGTTCTATCAAGGCCTCAACGGCAAGCTCTATGTCGGTGGGCCAACGGCTTCAACGTGTTCCTCCCCGAGAACGTGAAGATCGATGCGTACGCGCCGCCCGTGGTGATGACGAGCTTCTCGGTCCTCGGCGAAGCACGGCCGGTCACCGAGAAGGTGGCATTGTCGTATCGCGATCGGTGGTTCTCGGTGAGCTTCGCGGCGCTCGCGTTCGCGGATCCGGAGCTCAATCGCTATCGCTATCGCCTCACGGGCTTCCACGATTGGGTGGAGACCAAGAATCGCGTCGTCAGTTACTCGAGCCTTCCGCCTGGCAACTACACGCTGGAGGTCGTGGGCTCGAACGCGCACGGCGTGTGGGCGAAGCACGGGATGGAGCTCGCGATTCACGTGCCCCCACCGCCGTGGCGCACGTGGTGGGCATTCACGTTGTACGGCCTCGTGGTCTTGATGACGCTTGGCTTCTTGTATCGCCGGCATCGCGGCCAGCTCGCCGCCCTCACGAACACGCACCGCTTGCTGGAGCTCGAGCGCGAGCTCGCGCTGACGAGCGCGGTCCAGGAAGGGTTCTTCCCACCGGACCGATCGATTCGCGACCACAACCTCCGGGTCGAAGCGTTCTATCGCGCGGCCGCGCAGTGCGGCGGTGACTGGTGGACCTGTGAATCGCGACCCGGGCATGCGTTCGTGATCGTCGGCGACGCGACCGGCCACGGCGTCGGCTCGGCGATGGTCACGGCGGCCGCGGCCTCGTCATTCCGTTCGCTCGGCTCGAAGGTCGATACAGATACGCGCTTCAATACGATGAACGAAGAGGTGCTCCGCGTGTCCCGCGGCCAGTACCACATGACGTTGACGGCGGTGGACATCAACCTCGAGACCGGCGACTACACCGTCGTGAGTCTCGGCGGTGTGCCAGTGTTCGCGCTGGCACCCGATTCCCGCGTTCGCGTGCTGATGTGCCCGGGGACGCCGCTCGGCTCGGAGACCTTCGAGATCGGAAAGCTCCAGGATCGCCTCGCTCCGGGCGAACGGCTGCTGATCCTCACGGACGGCATCTCGGAAGTTCCGCTCGCGAATCAGCAGCTGCTCGGCCCGCGTGGTGTGGGTAACTTCTTCACCCAGACTCGCGATCAGGAGATCGAGACCGCGCTCGCGGCGCTCGTTCGCAAGGTCGAAGATGTCAATGCGAGCGCCCAGGACGACGACTGGACCGTCGTCATGATCCAGTGGGGTGCGAAGACCGTCGAGATCAGCGAGCCTTCGACGGTCGTCGGCAGCCAGACTCAGACACGCTCGGTCACTTAGTCGCAGCGCGCTGCGCGCCGAGCATCGCACGCGCTCGACCCGGGTGCTTCGCGAGGACGAGGGCGTACGCTGCCGCGGCGAGCGCCGGTTGCTTCGTGCGCATCAGCGCGTCCGCGATCTCCTCGTTGACGATGAACCCTGTCGGATTGCTCTCGCCCGCGGATTCGACATCCTCCTCGACGGACTGGCGCAAGACCGCCAGCAGGGCGCGGTCATCGCCCTTCGCGCGCGCGCGCATGGCCGTCCGCAACCGCGCATTGGCGTGCACGATCTTCGCGACTCCTTTCGCGGATTGCGTCGAGACCAGAAACGCGTGCAAGGTCGCATCGACCTTGTCGAGCTCGCCGAGGAGCTTCTCGACGCCAGCAGGTTGGTGGAGCATCGCGGCGGCCCACAGGTGAGCGTGGATGATCGCCTGGTGCTCGAGCACGATCACGGGTGACGAGGGATCGGCCGGAGCACAGTGGGCCATCCCGGATCCTGCACGCGCGGGCGCGGGATCCTCGGTGGCCGGTGCATCGAGAGGCGAGAGGAGCTCGTCCATCCGTTGCCACTCACCGGTTCGCATCGCGTACGACGTGACTTCGTTCGCGAACAGCACCCGCGACGAGTGCGAGAGACCGCCGCGCACCGCATTCGCGAACGTCGCGAGCGCCGCATCCGATGCCGCGCGCTGCCCGAGCTCGAAGTTCATCTCGACCAGCCAGCTGAGGCTGTGAAAATCACCGTGATCGGCCGAGAGGTGCTCGCGCTTCGCCGCCGCGACCGAGGCGTCCCACGCTGCCTGACAGCTCGCGATCGCCTCGCGCCACATGCCGAGGCGTACGAAGATGTGTGCAGGCATGTGCAGCGCGTGAAACGCCGCCGGTGCGATCTTCGCGTACGCGATCGCGTACGGGAGCGCGAGCGAAGCCAGCTCGGGCGTGTCGTACGCGTGAATCAAGTAGTGCGCCGCGCCGGGATGCTTCGGGTTGTGCTTGAAGACGCCTGCAGCAAGTGCGCCTGCCCGGTTGCGAGTCGTGGTCGGACTCGGATCCTCGGGCCGGATGGTCGAGAGCAAGGCGATCGCGAGAAACGTCGCGGATTCGTCGTCTGGATACGCTTGGTTCAGTTGTTCCATCGCCGCGGCAAACTTCTTGCGGCTCGTCCGGACGTCTTCATCGGTCAACAGCTCGACCAGTGCGAGGATCCACGCCTGCTCACGCGGCGAGACGTGATCGGGATCCGGCATCCGTGCGAGGAACGCACGGGCCGATGCCACGTCGTCTTCGCCCCAAAGCAGCTTGCACAGGCTCATGGCCGCACCCCAGTACGCCATGTTCATCTTCGGATCGGCCGCGATCGCTGCCCCGAACTCGCGCGAAGCTTCGTCGTACCAAAAGGAATGGAGCGCTAACAGCCCTCGGCTGAAGTGCGCACGTGCGTCCGGATTGCCTTCGCTGACCTGGAAGTCGAGTGCACCGAGCGCGTCTTCGGGTTTGCTCGATTTCTCGGGTTTGATTTTGCCAGCGTCGTGTCTGGTGGCCGGCGGGGTCGGAGTGGACCCCGACGAACAAGCCACAAACAGCACGCACAGACTTCGCGCCAACATCGCAGCGAGTCTAACGCATCTGCTCGCATGGAGTTGCGCACGCTTGCGCAGCGCGGTTGCGCTTGCTTGCGCAATGTTGCGCGTCGTTGCTCAACGCAGGGACAATCAGATCACGAAGATCCACGTGGCACGAAACGTTCATTGGTTCGTCTCGCGATCAACCTGGGGGTCAGATGCAAAGTCAGAAGTTCGTTCTCGGTCTACTGCTCGGCGGAATCTTTCTCGGTGGAAGCCTCGTCGGTTGTGCCGACCAGGTCGGAACCACCACGACCGAAACCACACAGGCGGTTTCGAGCGACCACGTCAGCGATGCGGTAATCCTGCAATGGAACCAAATCGCGGTCACGACGATCGGCGCGAAACCGCCGTTCCCGTCGACTCGCTTCATGGCGATCACGCAACTCGCCGTGTTCGAGGCGGTGAACGCGTGTACGCGCAAGTACGAGCCGTATCTCGGAACGGTCACCGCACCCGATGGCGCCTCGCCCGAGGCAGCCGCGATCGCGGCCGCACACGACACGCTCAAGGCGTTGTTCCCGGCCGCGGCTGCGAACCTCGATACGCAAGAAGCGATCTCACTCGCTGCCCTGCCCGATAGCCAGGCAAAGACCGATGGCATCGCGGTGGGCCAGGCGGCGGCTGTCGCCATGATCGCGAACCGCACCGGTGACGGATCGACGCCACCGGCGTTCTTCGTCCCGCCGAACAGCAACCCGGGCATCTGGCAAACCACGCCCAGCTGCAGTCCATCGGGCGGCGCCTTCTTTCACTGGCAGAACGTGAAGCCGTTCGGCGTCGACAGCGCATCGCAGTTCCGTGCGGATGCTCCGCCGACCCTGCCGTCGCGTGCCTATGCCGCCGGCTACAACGAGAGCCAAGCAGTGGGTGACATCAACAGCGCGAACCGTCCGCAAGATCGCACCGATGTCGCGAAGGTCTACGCCGCACAGCCGCCTCACGTCGGTTGGAACTCGATGGCGCGACAGCTCGCTGGCGAGCGCCACGACAACATCTCGCGCACCGCTCGCATCTTCGCGTTGATGAACATGTCGCTCAGCGACGGTCACGTCACCGTGTTCGAGTCGAAGTACTACTACAACCTGTGGCGCCCCGAGACCGCCATCCCGCGCGGCGCCGAGGACAACAACGCGCGCACGACCGCGAGTGCCTACCAGCCACTGATTGTCACGCCGTGCTTCCCGTCGTACCCGGCGGCGCATGGTATCGGCGCGGGGACAGCGAGCCAGGTGCTCCGCCACTTCTACGGCAACGGAGACCACAACCTCACGAACTCGACGCCGAACGTGCCAGGGGTCGTACTCACGTACACCAAGATCGAAGACATCGTGAAGGACGTCTCGGACGCTCGCGTGTTCGGCGGCATCCACTTCCGCTATGACCTCGACGAAGCGGAGAAGATGGGTCGCAAGATCGGCCGGTTCAACATCCAGCACTGGCTCGAGCGCGACCACGGTCACTCCCAGGACTACGGGAACGACGAGGACGACGGCGAGGATGGCGAAGACTAGCCCGTCGTAGCCCGCTCACCCCGTTCTTGGAGAACCGTGGAACCCGTGGATAGCACTCGCAAGCTTCATTATGTGTTGCGCATCGCCGCAGCGATGTGTTTCATCGGCCACGGCGCGTTCGGCATCATCACCAAGAAGGTGTGGTTGAGCTACTTCGCGGTGGTCGGGATCGGTCCCGAGCACGGCTGGCACCTGATGCCGCTCGTCGGCACGTTCGACATCCTGTGTGGCGTCTCGTTGCTCTTGTACCCGACGCGAGCCGTGCTCTCGTGGCTCTTGATCTGGGGAACGACCACGGCACTCATGCGGCCCCTCGCGGGTGAGCCGCTCGCAGAGTTCTTCGAGCGTGCCGGCAACTTCGGCGCCCCCCTCGCGCTGCTCGTCATCCACGGATTCGACCGCAGGAAGCTGTTCGAGCGCCTCCGCCCGGACACCGAGCTCGATCGCAGCGAGCTGCTCTCTACACTGCTCCGGGTCATCACGGCAACGCTGCTCGCCGGCCACGGCGTCCTCGGGTTGATCGAGAAGAAGGGCCTGATCGGTCAGTACGCGGCGCTCGGCTTCGCTCATCCCCAGCAGATCGCCCACATCATCGGTAGCTTCGAAATCGTCGCTGCGGCCGGCGTGCTGCTCGTACCAACCCGGTTGCGCGCGACCATCCTCGTGCTCTTGGTGTGGAAGATGGCCTCGGAGCTGTTCTACCCGCAGTGGGAGGTCTTCGAGTGGATCGAGCGCGGTGGCAGCTACGGCGCGCTGCTCGCGCTATGGATGGTGCTACCGCGCATACGCTCACACGTGGACGCGCGCGTCACCGGCAACGTCGCTCACTCGGTGCGCTGCACGACGTGAACTCCGAACTCGCTCTTCACGACGCCTACTTCTTTGACGCGTAGCCGCAGCCCGAGGTCCTTGAGCGGTTTTACGAGCTCGGACTTCGCGTCGACCGTATAGGACTTGCCGGCCTTGGCCGTGAGCGGGTCTTCGGATAGCTCGGCCATGATCGGATCGATCTTGTCGCCTTTGTTCAGGCGCGCGACAGTGGCCTTGACAAGCTTCTCGAGCGTCTCGCGAGCGCGTGTCGCGCCGCGCGGATCCTCGGTGTGGAGGTCCTTCCAGCCGAGCAAGATGTGCTTGATCTTGGTGTGTTCGAACGGATCGCGTTTGAGGATCTCTGTCGAATCGAGGGGATCCGCCTCGACCGGGGCGAGCCGTTTGACGACGTGCCAACCGAAGGGCGACTGGACGAGACCGAGCTCCTTGTCATTCAGGCGCAGCGCAAGCTTCGCGAACGGCATGCTCGAGTCTGCATCGACATCGAAGGTCTTGCCGGAGTTTTTCGAGCCCGGGTCCTCGGAGGTCTCTTGCATGAGCTTGGCAAAATCGGCGCCGTGCTTCGCCTTCTCGAGGGTCTCGGTCGCGAGCTTGTCTGCCTCGACCTTCGTGCGCTTCATCGCGCGTGGGTCGGCGAGCCGCTGCGCACCCGTGGCCTCCTTCCACCCGATCATCACGTGTTGGATCGTCGCGATGCCTGGTCGCGCGGAGCGTGCAAGAATCTCCGCCGACTCGAGCGGATCGATCGGCGGCGGCGCAACGCGTTCGATCACGTGATAGCCGTACAACGTCCTCACGATGCCGACCTCGTTCAGCTCGAGCCTGAGCGCGAGTTGCTTGAACTCTGGAACGAAATCGGTCTGCGCCGTGAGCTCGTACGGCACGCCATTGAGCGAGTTGCCGTCCTCGGAGTACTGCTTGACGAGCGAGTCGATCTTGGTCGGATCCTTTCCAAGTTGCGCTGCGAGATCCTGCGCGAGCGCAGCTGTCTCGGCATTGCTGCGCTGCTTCGCGCGTGGATCGATCTGGTTTTGCAGCCCCGGTCCGAGCTCGCGCCACGCGAGCAAGACATGCTTGACGTACACGTCGGGAGCCAGCTTCGCGCGCCCGAGGATGTCCTTGCGATCGAGGTCGAGCGCGGCGACCGCCGAGCCCGAGCCGCTCGGTGTGGATGCGATCGGCGTCGCACGTTTTTGATCCGTCAGTGGTTCGCGCGATTGGCAACCAGCTGCGACGGCGAGAACAGCGAGACCGAACTTCATCACGGGGTGAAACGTACATGGCCGCAAAGCCAAGGGGTATGATGCGTCGGGATGAAGTATCGAGCCCGGCCGATTCGATTTCTCCAGCACTGGACACCCGGTGAGTGGAGGCTGAAGGTCTACGGGATCTCGGCGTGGTCCAAGCCACCCCCCCCGGAGCTCGTGACGCCAGCGCTCGCACTCGCCGAGGGAACGCTGCCTGCGCGAGCGACCGAGGAGGGCAGGCACGGAGTCGGCTTCTGCGGAATTCACGAGGGAAAGAACGCGCGCTTCATGTTCGTGAGCTGGTGGGGAAAGCTGTACGAGCTCAACCACTACCTGTTTCGTTCGCCCCGCGGCGCTACCATTGACCTCCAGCCTGTCGAGCGCGGATTAATCGGCTGCACGTGGGACCTCCACATCATCAACTTCGAGCGCGACGCGTGGCTTGCCTCGATGATGGGCGAAGACGGCGAGCCGAACCTCGAGACTTATCTCGCGGCAACCTTCAACGCAGATACGTAGGGAGTGAGCGTGAGCGCACTGGCAGGCATTCGAGTCGTCGATTTTTCACACGTCATCGCAGGTCCGTTCTGCACGATGCTGATGGGCGACAACGGGGCAGACGTAGTCAAGATCGAGCGACCTACGACCGGCGATCACATCCGAGCGTGGGCTCCACAGTGGGAGGGCATCGCCGCCGCGTACCTCACGTTCAATCGCAATAAGCGCAGTGTCACGATCGATCTCAAGAACACGAGCGGACGCGACCTCGCGCGGCGCCTCGCCGCGACCGCCGATGTCGTGGTCGAGAGCCTTCGGCCGGGGTCCGCCGCGAAGCTCGGGATTGGCTACGCCGATCTCCACGAACTCAATCCTCGCCTGATCTACTGCAGCATTTCGGGCTACGGACAGAACGGACCCAAGGCCGCGCTCGGCGGCTACGACTTGATCGCGCAGGCGTATGGCGGGCTGATGAGTGTCACGGGCGAGAGCGGTGGGCCTGCGATGCGTGCCGGCTACTCAGTGATCGACGTCTTTGCCGGAATGGCGGCGTACGGCGCGATCATGACCGCGCTCGTCGAGCGACAACGCACGGGCCTGGGACAGCACGTCGAGACGTCACTGTTGGACAGCGTGGTCGCGAACATGAGCTATCACGCGACCGGCTATCTCGCGTCGGGCAAGGTCCCGACGCGCCTCGGCACCGCGAGTCCGAGCCTCGTGCCATATCAAATGTTCGAAGCCTCGGATGCGCCGTTCATCCTCGGCTGCAACAACGACCGGGCGTTCGTCCGGCTCTGTGCAGCGATCGATCGTCAAGCGCTCGCGAGCGATCCGAGGTTCGTGACGAACGCGTTGAGGCTCGCGAACAAACCGGCGTTGATCGAGATCCTTGCTACGATCTTTCGCGCAGGGACCTCGGCCGCATGGGTCGATCAGCTCAATGCGCACCAGGTGCCAAGCAGCCGGATCAACAACGTCGCCGATGTCGTCGTCGACGATCAGGTCACCGCGCGTGGCCTGATGCAGCCGATACCACATCCGACCATCCCGGCGCTGCGCGTCCCTGCGGCGCCATTCCGGACCGTTGATAGCGAAGCCGCAACCGCGGCGCCACCACCGGCGCTCGGCGAGCACACCGACCCGGTGTTGCGCGAGCTCGGACTCTCCGACGACGAGATCCGAGCTCTGCGAGCTAACGGAACGCTAGGTTAGGGAGCCGTCAGCGGGATCACGTAACACCACGTCGCGATGAAATCCATCCGCTTGTGGTTGTGCGTGGTGCCGTCGGTGAGCTCGCGAATGCGGTGCGAGACGATCGCGCGCGCCATGTTGCCGGTCTGGTTGCCAAGCAACTGTCGATAGTAGGTCACCAGGTCGACCGGGACCGTGAGCTGCGAGTGGACGAACGGGTTGTCATCGCGACACTCGACGACCGGACCGACACCCGGAACGATCAGCGCGACGACCATGCTCAGCGTGCCATCCGCAGGGCGGTTGGTGTCCGGATTCGGAGTCGCCCATTGGATGACCAGCGGCTGATTCGCCGGGATCGTCGCCGGACCGAACGCCGGGCTCACGACGTTCCACTGCGGTGCCATGTAGAACGCGTTGTCGAACTGCTGCGCCGGCCACGTGCTCGAGCCTGCGAGCGTCAGCGAGTACGGCGCATCGAACTTGTCGAGGAACATGGCGCCCATGTTCGCCGCAGCCGTGAAGTGATAGATGCCGTCGTGCTTGCGATGAAAGCCATCGAAGCCGGGGTTGTTGCCGAGCGGCGTGGCCATCGGATTCGTACCACCGGTGACCGTCGGCTGACCGACGTCGATATACGTGTGCTCGGCGGGAACGCCGTGGCCCATGCCCATCGGGAAGCGATCGTCCGAGTCATCGGCCGGCGTATCGAGGCCGGTCTTGTTGCAGCCCGGGTTCTCGGGCGGCTGATACCGGAGAGGGTTCAGCATGCTCCAGTAGTACGTCGTGAATCGACCCTGGACGTTGGTCGTCGTCGGGTTCACGAAGATCTTCTGGTACTCGATGAGCGTCTCGCCACCTTCGTCCCAGGTGATATCGGGAACCGCCGCATCGATCTCCTTCGGAGCATCGATCGGCTTCGCGTCGGCCGTTAGCTTGTTGTCGTCACCACACCCGAGGACGCTCACGCAACCAGCCAGAAGCCATGTGCCTAAATAACTCTTCATTTTTTTACCTCGCATGTGGTCTTTGCCGAACATTCTATGTGGAACCGAAAGTCGTGCGCAACAAACCCAACACGTCGGTTACATCGTCGTGTGTAGGTCTGCGTAGGCGCTGCGGCTACGATTTTCCGTCGACGATTCATGTTAGTTTGAGCTAACGACGAGGGGCAGTAATCCCGTTGCGCGTGATCGCACTCATCCCGTACCAACTTCGCATCACCTCGGTCGGTCATCCCGCGCGAGTGCGTGAATGTCCGTTCCGAGCTCCAAGCAACGCTGTCGGAGACAGTCGTAGAAGAGGTCACAAGGTCAAGAAAGGCGGCGCCGGATCGGAACCGGCGCTGCAGCTGTGTTCGAAGCAGGAACGCGACCGGAAGAGATCGCGTAGGGGAATCTGGGAGATCGCAAACACCGATCATGTTGATGGCGTACGGCTTAATCGTGCTTGGAGGTCTATTTCACGAGCTCGGTCACGGTGCGGTCTGTCAGCACCCCGGAGGCAACGTCACGGCGCCGCCATCGCGCTGCGATTTCGGCTCTGAGCTACCCGCGCGCCGACTTCGCCGAAGGCTTCTTCGCCGGGGTCTTGACCTCGGTTTTGGTCTTCGCCTTCGCCTTCGTACCGGTCTTCGCCGCGCTCTTGCCGTTGGTCTTCGCCGCGACGGGTGTGGCCGCAACGGGTTCGTCTTCGACCGTCCGGACGCTACGTAGGATCCCCATGCGCGTGAGGTGAACCGCCATGAACGCGCTGTCGATCTCGTACAGGCAGTTGATGCCGCGCGAGATCAGCTCGTCCATCTGGCGCGCGTAAACGGCGGGATACGAGTCGTCTTTGATCGTGTGCCACACCGGCGCGACGACGCCTTTTCCATGACGTTGCGCCGCTTCGCAGATCTCGAGGTCGAGCTCGGAACCCCGCTGATCGACAAACTCGCCCGGCCGCTCACATTGGTGCTCGCGAGCGCGCGCTGGTACACGCACGAAGTTGCGAGTCGCTTTCGCGCAGCGTTCGAC
>Ga0123336_10000948_pt1 | contig 27564 bp, 27 predicted proteins | sample SSSSmetaG_FD_96466 | JGI IMG/M metagenome (GOLD analysis project Ga0123336, IMG submission 96466) | Glacier valley bacterial and archeal communities from Borup Fiord, Nunavut, Canada, to study Microbial Dark Matter (Phase II) - ​SSSS metaG | ecosystem: Environmental > Aquatic > Freshwater > Ice...
TCGCCTCGACCGTGGCCAACAACGCAGCCGCGGTGGCATCGGCTGCGGCGGCTGCGTCTTCTCCAACCGCAGGCGCAGTCACTCCGGCGCGCCCCGACCCGACTGCCGCGCGGCCTTTCGACGAAGTCATCAAAGGTGCCACGCAACAAAGTGGGTTTGTGCCGGTCTGGCGCAAAGACGAAAAGGTCTGGCTCGAGGTGGCGGTAGACCGGTTTGACGAGCCCTTCAACTTGTCTGTGAATGTGTCCAACTCGCTGGGCGAGCGCGGTTTGTACGGCAGCCAGATGGGCCCCAACTGGATGGCGCAGTTCCGAAAAATTGGCAGTACGCAAGTTCAGCTGATTGCGTTGAACACCGCCTACGTGGCCAGTACCGCGGCAATGAAGGCGACGATCGAGCAGTCGTTTTCGCACAGTCTGTTGGGCTCGGCGGTGATTGCCAGCGCGCCTCACCCCACGCGCAAATCGGTGTTGATCGATGCCAGTTTTTTGCTGTCTGACATGGCCGGTTATTCCACGCAGCTAGAGCAAGCCTTCCGCATGCCGTACGGTTTGGACAGGGGCAATTCTTTTTTCGAGAAGATCCGCGTCACCGATGACTTGACCTCACTGAACGCGCGAATTCACTTCGCCACCGCGCGGATTCCTGCCTCACCCTTGATGCCCGGCCCCGTGCCTGTGCCTCCGCCGCCCAGCACCGTACCCGATCCGCGCAGCTTCTTTGTGGGCTTTGTCTACAGCTTCAGCAAGCTGCCTGACGTTGCCATGGCACCTCGCAAGACAGACCCGCGTTTGGGCCACTTCTTTGACTTGGTGACCGACCTGACTTCGGACCTCAAATCGAACCCGCGTCTGCACTACGTGAACCGCTGGCGGCTGGAGAAAAAAGAGCCCGAGCTGGCCATGTCTGAACCCAAAGAGCCTATCGTTTATTGGCTCGACAAGAACATTCCGCTTCGGTATCGCGCAGCGGTCACGGCAGGCATCCTGGAGTGGAACAAAGCCTTCGAGAAAATTGGTTTCAAAAACGCGGTCGTCGCCAAGCAGCAACCGGACGATGCCGATTGGGACAACCTCGATGCAAAGCACGCCTCGATTCGTTGGTTCACCGGCGCAGACGTGGGATTTGCGCGCGGACCCAACCACAGTGACCCGCGCACCGGTGAAATTCTGGATGCCGACATCGCCATGAGCGACGTGTTTGGCCGTGGCTCCCGTCGCTTTATCGTCGAAGACGTGGCGACATCAGCGCAGTTCAAAGCCAGCCCTTTGCAAGCAGGTGCGAAGCACAACTTGCACGCCGAGTACTGCGACTATGCGCATGAGGCCGCGTCTGAAATGGACTTCGCCCTCGACCTGCTGGAGGCGCGCGGTGACATCGAGCCCGACAGCCCTGAAGCCGAAGCATTCGTGCAAAGCGTGGTCAAAGACACCATCACCCACGAGGTGGGCCACACGCTGGGTCTGAAGCACAACTTTAAAGGCTCCACCGTCGTCAGCCGATCGCAGCTGCAAGACGAAAACTTCACCGAAGCCAATGGCATTTCCGGTTCGGTGATGGATTACAACGCCTATAACCTTCCGGTGGCAGGAGAGCGCAAGGCCAGCTTCAACAACTCCACGATCGGCCCTTACGACTACTGGGCCATCGAGTACGCCTACCGGCCGCTGGACGCTGCCACCGAGGCCGTGGACCTGGAGCGCATTGCCTCGCGCAGCACCGAGCCCTTGTTGGCCTACGCCGATGATGCTGACGCGGGTGGGGGCCGTGGCAACGACGGAATCGATCCGTTGGTGAACCGCTTCGATTTAGGCGATGACCCGCTGGCGTACTACCAAAAGCGTTTGCAGCTGTCGCGCGAGTTGTGGCAACGAGTGCAAGACCGCGCGCCGCGGGTTGGGGAAGACGCACAGCGCCAGCGGCGCGTGCTGCTGAGCGGTTTTCGCCAGCTCGGCCGCTCAACCGAATTGGTTGGCAAGTACGTCGGTGGCATGTACACCCAGCGTGATCAACCTGGCCCCAACCAACGCCCTGCTTATTCGCCGGTCGAACCTGCCAAACAGCGCGAAGCCCTGCAGTTCTTGGCCAAGGGTTTGTTTGCCTCTGACAGCTTCAAATTCAAGCCGCAGTTCTTGGCTGGTTTGACGCCTGATTACAACGAGTGGGACCGCGGCGGTCCGGTCAACATCCCTGCGGTGGTGCTTCAAATTCAAACGGTGGCGCTTGACCGGTTGTTGAGTGCAGGCACCGCATCTCGCTTGCTGGATTTGCCGTCTTATGTGGTGCCCGCCAATAGCCGCAACATCATCTCGTTGCCTGAGGTCTACAGCACGGTTCAGGGCTCAGTGTGGAGCGAGTTGAAGGGCGGTGCCGAGATCGACCGCATGCGCCGCAATTTGCAGCGCGAGCACCTGAAAAGAGTGCAGAGCCTGCTGACCCGAGGCTCGGCGTCGTTACCGCCCGATGCCTTAAGCCTGGTGCGCATGAACGCCACCGAATTGCAGGCCGATTTACGCCGTGCAGCCGGCAACGGCAAGCTGTCTATTGAAAGTCGCGCGCATCTGCAAGACAGCCTGTCGCAAATCACCGAAGCGCTGCGCGCGTCGATGGTTCGCGGTTGATTCAGTTCTTGACGTTGTCAGCGCGTTGGTCGGCGCGTTTACCGGCGCGTTTGCCGGTGATGACAACGCGCTCCAACTGATACACCGGCATCGCCTTGGCGTTGCTGGACTGAGCCACGGTTTGATCTTGGGCTGAGCTGGCGGCGAAAGCCAACGTGGCGGTGCTGACAACGGCAAACAGGGCAGCAAAAGCAGTGAGGCGGCTGATCATGGTGAGGCTCCTTTGGGGTCAAAACTAAGCGGTTCAAGCTTCGGTCGCTGGATGCGATGAAGCGAACTTTAGGATCGGCCCCGCCGTCCTCGAAGCGGCTTGCGATGAAACGCCTGCTTGCGACGATGAACTGCGTTCAGGGCGGTGCGAACGTGAGCCCACCCTTGACGTCTTTCCAGAGCCACGCCGCACCGCGCACGCCAGACGAGTCGCCGTGGCTGCTTCGAACCAGCCTCGTGCGCACCGGGTCTGCATCTGCTGCAAGGAAGGCACCGCCGAACACGAAGTGACCCCAAAGCTGGGGCACGTTGATCAACAAACGGTCAAGCTGCGACACGCCGCCTCCGAGAACGATGATGTGAGGGTCCAACACATTGATCACGCCGGCGAGGGCACGCGCCAGTCTGGATTCGTAGCGCTTCAAGGTGGCCTCACAGGTCGCGTCACCTAGTTGGGCTTGCGCTGCGATGGCCTGAGGCGTCAAGCTCGCACCCGTTGTAGATGCGTGGTCGCGCGCCAATGCAGGGCCGCTGAGCCAAGTTTCGACGCAACCGCGCTGGCCACAGTAGCAAGCCGGTCCAGGGCGCTCGCTGTGATCAGTCCAAGGCAGAGGGTTGTGGCCCCATTCGCCCGCCAAGCCGTTGGGGCCACTGAGCGGCGCGCCGTTCACCACCACACCCGCACCCACGCCGGTGCCCAAGATGGCCGCGAACACGACCTCGGCACCCGCGCCCGCGCCGTCGGTCGCCTCAGACAAAGCCAGGCAGTTGGCGTCGTTGGAGATGCGAACAGGGCGCTGGAGCAGGGTGCTCAAGTCGCGTTCCAAGGGTTGGTCGTTCAGGCACTGCGAGTTGCAGTTTTTCATCACGCCCGCAGGCGTGAGCACGCCGGGCGTGCCAACGCCGATACGTTGAGCGCGGCAATTCAGGTCTTGCTCAGCATGGCCTATCAAATCAGCGATGCGAGTCAGCGTGCCCGCGTAATCGCCCTTCGGAGTAGCAACGCGCTGCCGCCACAGCGTTTGGCCCGCGGCGTCAAGCACCACGGCCTCGATCTTGGTGCCGCCAAGGTCTACGCCGAAGGCCAGCTCGGTGCTGCTCAAGATGCGCTGATTGGCTCGGTGCGCGTCGTCAGCCATTGCAGTGCTGCACCGCTGACCAGCGGGCTCAAACGCTCGCGCACGACGGCGTGGTAGCTGTTCAACCACGCCAACTCATCGGCACGCATCAAGGACCTGTCGATGCAGCGCGTGTCGATCGGGCACAGCGTGAGCGTTTCGAACTCCAAAAAATCACCGAACACGCCACGCTCGGCGCTTTCAACCGGCTGGTTCATCACCAGGTTTTCTATTCGTATGCCCCATTGCCCCGGTCGGTACAAGCCCGGCTCGATGCTGGTGACCATGCCCGGCTCCATCGCCATGTGCGGCTCCGTGATGGCCTTGGAGATGCTTTGCGGGCCTTCGTGCACGTTCAAGAAGTAGCCGACGCCGTGGCCCGTGCCGTGGCCATAGTCCAGGCCGCGTTCCCACAGCGGCGCACGCGCAATGGCGTCCAGCATGGGCGACAAGGTGCCGCGCGGGAAGCGCGTGCGGCTGAGCGCCATCGTGCCCTTCAGTACCAGCGTGTAGTCACGCCGATGTGCTTCGCTGATGTGGCCGATAGGCCAAACGCGGGTGATGTCGGTGGTGCCTCCGAGGTACTGACCGCCCGAGTCGATCAGCAGCAAGCCGTTCCCCTCGATCACGGCGTGCGACTCGGGGGTGGCGTGATAGTGCGGCATCGCCCCATTGGCGTTGAGAGCTGCGATGGTGCCGAAGCTCAGGCCTTTGAAACCGGGCCGCCTGGCGCGTGCCGCGCTGAGTTTTTCGTCGACGGTGATTTCGGTGATTCGCTCTTGACCTAAGGCGGCTTCAAACCACGCGTAAAACTCACACATGGCGGCAGCATCCTGCGCCATGGCTTCGCGAATGTGTGCAGCGTCGGCGGCCGACTTGCGGCTCTTGAACAAGGTGCTGGGGTTGATTGCTTCGATGATTTTCACCGACGCCGGAACGTGCTGGCGCAAGCCCAGGGTCACGCGGCGTGGGTCGATCAACAAGGACGAAGTCGAGGGAAGGGCAGCAATGGCGGCGGCGGCTTGCAGATAAGGCCGCAGCGTCACGCCGTCAGCACCCAACAACTGGGCCAAGGATGGCGTGATCTTGTCGTCAGCGACGAACAGCGTGGCGCCATGAGCGTCGATCAAGGCGTGCGCCAGGAACACCGGGTTGTAACTGACGTCCGAGCCGCGCAAGTTGAACAGCCACGCGATGTCATCGACGCTGGAGATGGCGTGGTGGCGGGCACCTTGCGACAGAAACGCTTCGCGCACCAGAGACAACTTGGCTGCCCGACTTTGTGAGGCATGCGGCGCAGCGTGCTCGTAGACAGCGCCGTCCGGCAAACCCGGGCGCTCGGGCCACACCGAATCCATCACATCAAAGTCGGTGCGCAAGTTGACACCGGCTGCATCGAGCGCACGTTGCATCTGTTGCGCGGAAGCCAAACCCAGCACGTTGCCGTCAACAGCCACTGTCTCGCCGCGTTTTACATGCGTTGTCAGCCAGTCGATGTGATGCACCGCCGCACCGGTAGGAATTTTCACCAGCGCACAACCGCTGCCCGCCAGCTCGACTTCAGCTTGAGTCCAGTAGCGGCTGTCGGCGAACACGGCGGCCTCTTCCTGCGTCACCACCAGCGTGCCCATCGACCCTGTGAAACCCGATAACCACTGCCGACCTTGCCAGCGCTCAGGCAAGTACTCCGACAGATGCGGGTCGCTGGATGGCACCAGAACCGCGGCCAGGCCCTGCGATTTCAACGCGCCTTGAACGCGTTCGATGCGCAGGCGAAAAGGAGAAGTTCGGGTGTCCATGGGTTTTTCCTGAGCCGTCTGTGAGAGTGCATTTTAGGAGCGCGCGCACTTGGCCTGGCGTTGTCGATGGCATCATGCGCGAGTGCTTCATCTATCGCTTGAAATGCCATGAAATTACGCATCACTGCCAGTCGCTACGGCCTGCCTTTGCTGCTTTTCGCTGGGCTGTCGTTCAGCTTGAATGAGCCGTCGAGCGCTCAAACACAGAAGGCCAAAGAAGCTGTCAAAGAGCGCAGCTTTGGCAAAGGCAAAGCGACCGGCCCTTTGCTGACGCGAGCGCAGTTGCGCGAATGCATGGCCCAGCAGGATCGAATGCGTGTGATGACTGAAGAAGCAGTCACTTTGCAAACGCAGTTCATCGCCGAGAAAGCAGACTTGACGCAGCAAGGCGTTGTCCTCAAAGAGGAGCTTGCCTTGCTCGACCGCACCAATGCGCAAGCGGTGGAGCAATACAACGCCAAAGCAGCCGCTCGCGACAAGGCCATCGACGTGTTTGAGGCGGGCACCGATGCCTACAACAAGCGAGTCAAGCGCTTGACGATGGAGCGCGAGATATTTGTCAGCGGGTGCGAGAACCGCCGCTTTGATGAGAGAGACGAAATCGCTATCCAGCAAGGAAAGTGAGCTGGGTTCCAGGTTGAACTGACCCGGAATCAGCCCGCTGTCATCAGCTATCAGCCACTTGCAACACCAGCTTGCCAAAATTTTCGCCGTTGAAGAGTTTCAACAGGGTTTCTGGGAAGGTGCTCAAACCGACGACCACGTCTTCCTTTGACTTCATACGGCCGTCTTTCAGGTAGCCCGCCATTTCAGCCACGGCCAAGTGGTAGCGGTCTGCATAGTCAAACACCACGATGCCTTCCATGCGTGCGCGGTTCACGAGCAGAGACAAATAATTAGCCGGACCTTTCACCGCAGTGGTGTTGTTGTACTGGCTGATCGCACCGCAAATGATGATGCGGGCGCGCAGGTTGATGCGGGCCAGTACGGTGTCCAAGATGTCGCCGCCGACGTTGTCGAAGTAGATGTCCACGCCTCCTGCGCAATGCTGCTTCAAGCCTTCTCGAACAGCGTCCCAACGCGCTACACCTTCCGGCGTGGCGGCTTTGTAGTCGATGCAGGCATCGAAGCCGAGCTCGTTCACAACCCAGTCGCATTTGGCTTTGCCACCCGCGATGCCGACGACGCGGCAACCTTTGATTTTGGCCATCTGGCCTACGGTTTGGCCCACCGCACCGGCGGCACCCGACACCACCACCGTCTCGCCCGGCTTGGGTTGGCCTACATCCATCAAACCGAAGTAGCCGGTCATGCCCGGCATACCCAGCACATTCAGCCACTGCGTCAACGAGCCCAAATTCAGGTCAATTTTGATGAGGCCACTGCGTTTGATCTGGGCGGCCGAAATCAAGCAATATTCCTGAACGCCCAGCCCGGCATTCACGTGGTCTCCCACCTTGAAATTCGTGTTTTTTGACTGCACTACTACGCCTACTCCACCGGCTCGCATCACTTCTTCAATGCCCACCGCTGGGATATAGCTTTTGCCTTCGTTCATCCAGCCGCGCATGGCCGGGTCCAGCGACAACGCCAAGGTCTTGACCAACACGCCGCCGTCTTCCAGCGCACCTACGGCCTCGGAAGTGAAGTTCCAATTGGCGCGGGTCGGCAAACCGACGGGTCGTGAGGCCAAGCGGATTTGGTGATTGATGAGTGCGGTGCTGACGGTCATGGTGTCTCCTTAAACTTGGGGAGTCGCATGCTAACGACGGCTTCGCTGTCCTGCTACCGCGCAGGTGACAGGCCATGCGTAGACTCAGCGGTCAGCTGCATTGGAGCCCATCAAGATGAAGTCAATCTACGCTTACCTGATCTCATTCGCCGCGAGTGGTGCACTCCTGGTCACACCGGCAATGGCCCAAATGCCACCTGTTCAAAGCGTGCCGTCGGTTGACATCCAGCGCTATTCGGGCAAGTGGTTTGAGCAAACGCGCCTTCCGAACTTCTTCCAAAGCGGCTGCCTGGGCGATGTGGTGGTGAATTACCGAGTGAGGCCCGACGCATCCATTGAGGTGATCAACCGCTGCCGCGCAGCGAACGACAAAGTGAGTCAAGTGCAGGGGACGGCGGTGGCAGCACCAGGTGACACCAGCGGCGCGCGCTTGAAGGTGAGCTTTCTGCCCAGATGGCTGCAATGGGTGCCGTTCACCCAAGGCGATTATTGGGTCGTGCTGCTGGACGCTGACTATCGCTATGCCGTGGTGAGCGAGCCTTCGCGTAACTACCTTTGGGTTTTGTCACGCGCAGCGGTCATGGATGCTGTGACCTACGAAGCTGTGATGACCCAGTTGAAGGTCAAAGGCTATCCGGTCGACGATCTCGTTCGGACACCTCAGCGCCCATGAGGACCCCGCGTGAGTAAAACGCAGCCGGAGTTGCTGACCCAAAAAACGCAGCGGAAGCTGATCAGCTATAAAAAAAGCAGCCGAAGCTGCCGAATCATAAAAAAACGTAGCTGAAGCTGCCGAACCATAAAAAAACGCAGCCGAGGCTGCGTTTTTGTCAAAGCAAAAAAGCTATGAATTACAGCGGACGAATATTCGCTGCTTGCAGGCCTTTTTGGCCTTGCTTGACTTCGAATTCCACCTTTTGGTTTTCCAAAAGGGTCTTGAAGCCTGAGCCCGTGATGTCACGGAAGTGTGCGAACAGGTCAGCGCCGCCCGCGTCTTGAGCGATGAAGCCGTAGCCCTTGCTCTCGTTGAACCACTTCACGGTACCGGTTTGCGTCGTCATGGACGTTTCCTAACAAAGTAATTAATGCGCAGCACATGCTGTGCATGCAGAGACACTCAAGAGACGTTATTTGGGGGTTTCTAACGAATCCGTCTTGGAACCAAAGCGGGGTAGTAAAAGATCACTCACAACCACAGTCTTGCGTATATCTGTGCGTGTAATGTACCTGATGTTTTACCGTCCTCACAACCTTCGAATTCAAAACTCATCGGATTGGCGCATTCAAACGTAAAAAATTGCTGCCGGCGTAGGCAAACGTCGCTTGCGCAGCGTTAAAAGTTTGACATCACACCCAAGGAAATCACAATGACTGCAACACAAGTTCTGCTCGGTGCGCTGTTGGGCGCTGGCTTGATCGCCAGTGCCGTCGCAGTCCCCAACGTCAGCATCAGCGTGGACGGCCAAGTCGCACCCGGCGTTTACGGTCGCATCAATATTGGCAGCGGACCGGTGCCAGTTTTGGTGTACTCACAACCGGTCGTGATTTACCAACCCGTCCGCCCAGTGCAAGCATCGCCTATCTATCTGAGCGTTCCACCGGGCCACTCGAAAAACTGGCGCAAACATTGCCGTCACTACAACGCCTGCGACCAGCAGGTGTACTTTGTTCGCACCGCTGAGTACGAGCCTGGCTACAACGATGAACGTGGACACAAAGACAAGCGCGACAAGCACGACAAACGCGACAAGCACGAGAAACAGGGACGCGGACACGGCAAAGACCGCGATTGAGTTCTCGTTGCCCGCACAGGCAAACCGGAGAGGCCCGCAATAATGCGAGCACGGCGCATGTCCCTTCGCCGATTGGAGAAAGTAAGTCATGAAAACCCGTGCCGCCGTGGCTTGGAAAGCAGGTGCTCCGCTGACCATTGAAACGCTAGATCTCGACGGGCCCAAAGCCGGCGAGGTGCTGGTCGAAATCAAGGCCACCGGCGTGTGCCACACCGACTACTACACCTTGTCGGGGGCCGACCCCGAAGGATTGTTCCCTTCCGTACTGGGCCATGAGGGCGCGGGCGTGGTGGTGGAAGTGGGCGCTGGTGTGATCTCGCTGAAGCGCGACGATCACGTCATTCCGCTTTACACGCCCGAGTGTCGCCAGTGCAAGTTCTGTTTGTCGCGCAAAACCAATTTATGCCAGCAAATTCGCGCCACCCAGGGCAAAGGTTTGATGCCCGACGCCACGTCCCGCTTCAGCTTGAACGGCCAGCCTGTCTTGCACTACATGGGCACCAGCACTTTCAGCAACTACATCGTTGTGCCCGAAATTGCACTGGCGAAAATTCGGCCTGACGCTCCGTTTGACAAGGTCTGCTACATCGGTTGCGGCGTGACCACCGGCGTCGGTGCGGTGATTTTTTCGGCTAAGGTGGAAGCGGGCGCGAATGTGGTGGTGTTTGGTTTGGGCGGCATTGGCTTGAACGTTATTCAAGCGGCCAAGATGGTCGGAGCCGACAAAATCATCGGAGTGGATTTGAACCCCGCCCGCGAAGCCATGGCGCGTAAATTTGGCATGACGAATTTCATCAACCCTGCCACCACTGCGAACGTGGTGGACGCCGTTGTTCAACTCACCGACGGCGGTGCCGACTACAGCTTCGAGTGCATAGGCAACACCACCACCATGCGCCAGGCGCTGGAGTGCACGCACAAGGGCTGGGGTCGCAGTTTGATCATCGGAGTGGCCGCGGCAGGCGCTGAGATCAGCACGCGGCCCTTCCAATTGGTGACAGGTCGAAAGTGGGAGGGCTCGGCCTTTGGAGGGGCGCGCGGCCGAACGGACGTGCCGAAGATCGTTGACTGGTACATGGAAGGAAAGCTCAACATCGATGACCTCATCACGCATCGCTTGAAGCTGGAGGACATCAATCAGGGTTTTGACTTGATGAAGAGCGGCGAGTCCATCCGTTCAGTGGTGATCTTTTGATACAGGTACTGAGCGAGTACGCTTGCTTCGGTGGCGTTCAAGGTTTTTACCGCCACGATTCCACTGCCGTTGGTTTGCCCATGCGATTCGGAATTTTTATGCCGCCTCAAGCCCGTGCGCGCGCGATTCCCGTGCTGTTTTTCCTGGCCGGTTTGACTTGCAACGAGGAAACCTTTGCCATCAAGGCAGGCGCGCAGAAGTTTGCCGCCGAGCACGGCTTGATGTTGGTCACGCCCGACACCAGCCCACGCGATACGGGCATCGCGTCGGCTGACTCCGCATGGGACTTTGGCAACGGTGCAGGGTTTTACTTGGACGCTACTCAAGCGCCTTGGGCCAAGCACTGGCGGATGGAGTCTTACGTGAACGGTGAGTTGCGCGCTTTGGTGCTGGCGAATTTTCCAGCACGAGCCGATCGCATCGGTATCTTCGGTCACTCGATGGGCGGGCATGGCGCCTTGACCTTGGCTCTGAAGCACCCGGCTGACTATCGAAGCGTGTCGGCTTTCGCTCCCATCGCGGCACCGATGCACAGTCCTTGGGGACAGAAAGCATTCGCCGGATATTTGGGCGAGACCCGGTCGGCGTGGGCAGCCCATGACGCGACCGAATTGATCAGGGCCGGTGCACGGGTGCCGCCGCTGTTGATTGACCAAGGCTTGGCCGACAAATTTTTGACCGAACAATTGCATCCAGATCTTTTCGAGGCGGCGTGCACGCAGGGCGGACAAGCGCTGACACTCAGGCGTCAAGAAGGCTACGACCACGGGTACTACTTTGTAGCGAGTTTCATGGCGGACCACATTGCCCATCACGCCTCGTTTTTGAACGCATGAAGCTTTCCGTCCTGGACCAATCACCGGCACTCACCGGTCGCAGTGAATCGGAATCGATACGCGAATCGCTGTCGCTGGCGCATCTCGCCGAACAATTGGGCTATCACCGCTTTTGGGTCAGCGAACACCACAACATTCCGGCAATGGTGGGAACAGCGCCCGAGGTCTTGATGGCCGCGATAGCAGCCACCACGCGGCGCATACGCATTGGGAGCGCGGGCGTGATGCTGCCGCACTACAGCGCTTTGAAAGTGGCAGAACAATTTCGAACGCTGGAAGCGCTGGCACCGGGTCGCATCGACCTCGGCTTGGGGCGGGCGCCAGGCGGTGACATGCGCACCGCGCAGACGCTCAATCCAAATGCTCATTCAGCAGCCGATGATTTTCCGCAGCAGGTGTTTGATTTGCAGGCGTGGTCACAGGCTGGCCAGGATATGGCGCATCGGGGAATTCAGGCCCATCCACACGGCCCGTTCGCGCCTGAGATGTGGATCTTGGGTAGTTCCGACTACGGAGCGCAATTGGCCGCGCATTTCGGCTTGCCCTATGCCTTCGCTTACTTTTTCACCGATGGACAAGGTGCCGAGCAAGCCCTGGCGCTGTATCGACGTCTGTACAAGCCCACGCCGCGCCATCCACAGCCTGAGCCCACGCTGTGCGTGTGGGCCTTTGTTGCCGAGACAGAAATCGAAGCGCGCCATCACGCACTCAGCCGTGACCGTTGGCGAATGGATCGCCAGCGCGGCGTGTTTGGTGCGTTGCAGTCGCCCGAGGCCGTGGCTACGGTAGGATTTAGCGCTGCCGATCAAGCTACTCTGGATGCGATGCATCAGCGCGCCTTTGTAGGCAAAGCCGCGCAAGTCGGCGCGCAATTGCGGGCCTTGGCTGGTGAGTTTGAGTTGGACGAATTGGTGGTGAACACATGGTCGCATGACCCCGCCGCCCGTCGACATTCCTACGAGTTGCTGGCGCAAGAATTTGCCTTGCCACGCGCGCCACAATCAGCCTGATGCACATCATCGATTTTCAGCTCCGCGGCGAATTCATACCACTCGATGCCCTGCTCAAAGCCACCGGACTCGCTCCCAGCGGCGGCTTCGCCAAAGGCATGGTCGCCGACGGCAAGGTGCAGGTGAACGGTCAAATGGAGCTGCGCAAAACCTACAAAGTGCGAGCGGGGCAGGTGGTCAGCATCGCGGCTGTTCGCGTGCTTGTGCAGGCCGCGCTGACGCCCCGCAGCGAGGAACCGATCGGGCCGAGAGCCTTGCCCGAGTAAACGTCGCAACGAGCATCTGCTCACCCCTGACTTCAACTATTTCAGCGTATGAAATTTTCTCCCTCTTCGGTGTCGCGCTCAGATCTGGTCCCCGCGCTTCGGAATGATGGCCACGCGGTCCTTGGCCCGCTAGAGGTTTTCCGTCTGCTGAGAACGCCGCTCGACCAACTGATGGCGCTGAACTCCTCTTGGGACGATTTACCGCCCGACGCCTACCTGCGCGATGGCGGCCGCTATCGCAGACGTCGGCATGCCTGCTTCGTAGTGAACGGCGGCGATGTGCGATTGGCCCCGCACAGGGCGCACTGGCAGCCAGTGGAATACAACGCGCTTCACGGGGGTCTGCAGCGCTGGTTTGAACCGATCAAGCCGGACGTTGTGGCGCATGCTGCTTGGTCACCTGTGCTGCGAAATTTGGCTGATATTTGTAGCCAAGTGAAAGGCGCACAGCCCTGGTTCGTAGAGGCTCACCAGTTTCGCATCGACACCACAGACGGGATCGGTCGCCCCACGCCTGAAGGTGCCCACCGTGACGGCGTGGACTTCGTCGTCGTGGCGTTGATCAACCGTGAGGCTGTAAAAGGCGGCGAGACTCGGGTCTTCGATGCCGAAGGCCCGAACGGGATTCGTTTCACCATGACCGAGTCCTGGACACTGTTGATGCTGGACGACGCCCGAGTCATCCACGAAACGACGCCGATCCAGCCTTTGAATAAAGCACACGTTGGGCACCGCGACACGTTGGTGTTGACCTTCAGGGCCCGAGCCTTTCAAGGCCCGCACAGCGAGAACGCGCGTCCCTGACCGCGCTCGCCTGTTGACGTTCGTCGGCGCAGGTGCCGCCTCATGCCGTGTTGCTTGCGTTTCGTCGCAAGGCACTCGTCAGAACCCGCTCAAGCTCCGACACTGGCGCTATCAACACAGCAAAACCGTTGTTGAAACCCAACTTAATCAGGCGCCTTTCATGAACGCAGCCACCTTGACCCGTTTAGTGGAGTCGGGCGCTTTCATTGCTTCCATCGCCATCGCCATCGTCGCCGCCGTTGCCGACCTGATGAGTTTGCAAGCGTCGCCCGTGTCAACCATGCCTGTGTACGAGCTTCCTCGCGTGATGGTGACGGGGCAACGCATGACCAAAGACGACTCCGACCTCGCCCAACGTGTCGTCGGCAAACCCGCTGTTTGCAGCTGATGTTGCGGCGCTTCCAGTGGCTAAAACGGTACCGCTGAGTCGAATTGCAATGCTTGGCTGGAGACAGGATGAATCAAGCTCAAAGACGATGCGTGCAGCAACAAGCGCGGCGAAAGATGGCTTACCGCAGGCGGGGCGTACAGCACGTCGCCCCAAATGGGATGTCCTAGTTCGCGCAGGTGAATGCGCAACTGATGCGACCGCCCCGTCACTGGCTCCAAAAGCAAGCGGCTGTTTTTTGCCGCAGGATTTCTAGACAAAACGGAATAACGCGTCAACGAAGGTTTGCCGTTCTCGGCGTCCACTTTTTGAAGCGGTCGATTCGGCCAGTCAGCGAGAAGAGGTGAGTTGATTGCGCCCGATTCAACTTCAACACTCCCGTCCACCACCGCCACGTAGCGCTTGCCAATGGCGCGCTTTTCAAAAGCGATGCTCAGAAGCCGCTGAACTTCAGCTCCACGCGCAAACAGCATGAGGCCCGAGGTGGCCATGTCAAGACGGTGAACTGTCAGCGCATCGCCGTACGTCGCCTGGACTTGCGCCGACATGCAGTCCTGTTTGTCTGCGCCACGTCCCGGCACCGACAACAAACCAGCAGGTTTGCAAACTACTAAAAGCGAAGCGTCTTCGTAAACAAGTGCGGATGTGCCAAGTGTTTTCGGCACCTCGTCGAGTGTCATTTCAGACCAATAAAAAGGGTCGCCAAAGCGACCCGAAGAGCAAGTTGGAGATGCTGCGCGCTCAGTGGCTTTGTTCAATGCCGGCGATGGCCCATGAGCGACTGTCATCTTGTGGTTTGACCAAGTGCCAGACCTCGTCGAATCCAGTCGCGGCAGCGTCTTTTTCTTCACGGATCATGCCGTGGAAACGCACACTGACGATTTGCCGATCGGCCTCGGTGGCCACATCGAGGACTTGTGCTTCGACTTGCACCACGTCGGTTTCTTGCTTGACCGGGCCGCGCTCTTGCAACTCGAGCCGGATTGAAGCGAACATTTCTGGCGTTGTGAAGTTGCGCAGGTCGTTCAGATCGGCCGCGTCGTTGGCGGTCTGCATGCGGATGAAAATCATCTTGGCGATGCGCTCGAAGCCGGGCGAGTCGAAATCCGCAGGCACGTGATTGCGCGTGGCTGGGCTGGAGGCGGTGCTCAATCCGCCGTCAAGATTGGCGGGCGCGGGATTCTGAAACGGCGTGGCCGAACCGTTCGGCTCAGCAGTGCGCATCATGTTGTTGCGGGCTGCGATGTCATTGGCGCTGCCAGGAGCGTGTTGAAACGTACCCATGCCGCCGGAAGCCCCCATGCCAGCCAAAGCTGGCCTTTGGCCACCACTAAAACCACCACCGAAACGCTTCATTAAGAACCGAACCACGAAGAAGGCCGCCACAGCGAGAAGAGCCATGGTCAAAAAGTTGCCGAATGCTGCGCCCATGCCCAAATGACTCATCAATGCCGCAATGCCCAGGCCAGCAGCCAGACCTGCCAACGGGCCCATCCAGTTGCGCTTGGGTGCAGCTGCTGCGGCACCGGCGGCTGCCGGCGTTGCGGCCGCAACGGGAGCTGCTGGCTTGGCGGGCACGGCGTCAGGCGCAGACTTGGCAGGCATATTGCGCTGCATGCCCGAGGAACTGCCACCGCCCAAACGCTTGGCGTCAGCGGCGAGTGGAGCCAAGGTCGTTGCTGCTGCAATCAACAGGGCGGCGATAAAGAACTTGTTCATTTGTGATCCTTACAGAAGCTGACAAATCTAGCTAAGCGAGAGTGTGTCATGGACGAGCGTTGCTCATGCAAACCCACACAAGATATGGGGTGGCACGGCTGGCAGTTCAAGTGCGCAGGCGGTTGATTGGATGGGGCGGTGAGAATGCAGTTTTGGTAAGAATGATTTCACACTGGAATGAGCAAAGCATTCACACGCGAGGCCGAGGCCGAAGACGAAGACGAAGACGGGGGCAATCCTCCTGCTGCAATAGCTGCCTTGCCTGCTGGCGTTAAAAATTACATCACGCCGCAAGGTTATGCCCGGTTGCGCGCAGAACTGATGAATCTGCTTGACCTCGAGCGACCAAAAGTAGTGGACGTGGTGTCGTGGGCTGCCAAAAATGGTGACCGATCAGAAAACGGCGATTACCTGTACGGTAAAAAAAGACTGCGCGAAATTGACCGCCGCATCTACTTTTTGACCAAACGTTTGGAACTGGCCGCGGTCGTCGACCCCAGCGTGCACTTCGGTGGCACTCAGATTTTTTTTGGCGCGACCGTCATCTACGAGGACGCCAACGGAGCGCAAACCACCATCACCATCAAAGGGGTTGATGAATTTGACTCGGTTCTGGGTGAAATCAGTTGGATTGCGCCTGCTGCGCGCGCTTTGCTCAAAGCCAAAGTGGGCGACGAAGTGTGTTTGATGACACCGGGCGGACAGCAACAACTCGAGGTGCTTTCCGTCAGCTATCCGGCGCCGGTTCAGATCATCAAGGTCTAGATATCAAGCTTGAATACAAGCTCTGAAATCAAGGCTTCAGGCGAGTCACGCGCAGCGCGGCGGGAGAACGCTTCAGCTGACGCATCACTTCGGCCAATTGCAGCCGGTCCCTTACACCAAGCAGCAAGGTCAGCTCGGTAGACTCAGCTGCAGCTTCCGTACCCATGTCGATGTGGGTGATGTCGGCCTCGGCTCGCGCCACGGCGGCAGCCACTTCGGCCAAGACACCTTTTCCGTTTTTCAGCAGTATAGAAATCGCTGTTTCAAATGTTCGCACCGGTTGCTCTGACCAGTCGACCGTCATCCAGCGTTCGCTGTCACGTTCCATGAGACGTTTGCCCACGCCGCATTCCGCCGTGTGCACCACCAAGCCTTCCCCGCGGCCGAGGTAACCCAGGATTTCGTCGCCAGGCACGGGGCGACAACAGTGAGCCATCTGAACGCTGGCTCCTTCACTGCCGTCAATCACGACGAGGCTTTGCACGGAGGTGTGGGCATCGGCTCCGTAACGCCCTAGCGTGAGCGTGATGGCGTCGGGCCGGGTGCCCTTGTCGGCTAGCAAACGGGCCAAACGCTTGGCAACGATGGTGGCAATCTTGCGTCCCAGACCCAGGTCGGTCATCAACTCATCGCGATGACGATTGCCGCTCCATCGGATGAGTTGTTGCCAAACGCCCTGACCGTTCACCGCTTCCACGCCGTCGTCGCTCGGCATGTTCAAGCCTTCCGCCCGCATGGCTTGAGTGAGCATTTTTTCGCCCAAGTCTTGCGACTCTTCCAACTCCATCGTCTTCAGGTAATGCCGAATCTTTGATCGGGCTCGCCCTGTGCGAACAAAATTCAACCATGCCGGGTTGGGCTTGGCTCCGGGCGCAGTGACGACTTCCACCACGTCTCCGCTGCGCAACTCGGTACGCAGCGCCACCGGTTCGCCGTTGACCTTGGCTGCGACGCATCGGTCGCCCACGTCCGAGTGAATGGCATAGGCAAAGTCGACCGTCGTGGCACCTTTGGGTAGCGCCAGTATTTTGCTTTTCGGCGTGAATACATAAACCGCATCCGGGAAGAGATCAATCTTGATGTGCTCTAGAAATTCTCCCGAATCGCGTGTGTCGTCTTGGATGTCGATCAGCGACTGCAACCACATCGTGCCCAAGCGTTGCGCCTCATGACTGTTGCCAGACATGGAGCCCGCCGTGTTGGTGGAATGCGGTCCTTTGGTCTTGTACATCCAATGTGCAGCGATGCCTTTTTCAGCCACCGCATGCATGGACTCTGTTCGAATTTGAAACTCCACAGCCGTGCCCAGTGGACTCACCAGGGTCGTGTGCAGCGACTGATAGCCGTTGGCTTTTGGAATGGCAATGTAGTCCTTGAAGCGACCTGGCAAAGGCTTGTAGAGCTGATGCAATACGCCCATTGCCATGTAGCACTCGCTCAGGGTTGACACCACGATGCGGAAGCCAAAAATATCGCTGACCTGTGCGAAGCTCAGGTGCTTTTCGCGCATCTTTGCGTAGATGGAAAACAGCGTCTTTTCACGGCCGTGAACCTGAACAACCAGCTTGGAGTGGCTGAAACTCTTTTCAACTTCGCGCTGTATTCGCTCAACGATGTCGCGTCTGTATCCGCGCGCTTTGAGTACGGCTTTTGTCAGCGCGGCGTGGCGCCAGGGTCGGATATTTTGAAACGACAGCTCTTGCAATTCGCGGTAGGTTTGGTTCAAGCCCAAGCGATGGGCAATGGGCGCGTAAATATCCAGCGTTTCGCGCGCCACTCGAATGCGCTTGATGGGAGCCACCGCATCCATCGTGCGCATGTTGTGCAGGCGATCGGCCAGCTTGATGAGGATGACGCGGACATCGCGCGACATCGCCAACAGCATTTTTCGAAAGCTCTCTGCTTGTGATTGTTCACGCGTCGAGAATTGCAGCCTGTCGAGTTTGGTCAGACCGTCGACCAAGTCAGCTGTCGGCGCGCCGAACCGCTCGATCAGCTCGATCTTGGTGATGCCGCAGTCTTCCATGGCGTCGTGCATCAGCGCGGCCATGATGGCCTGGGCATCCAGCTTCCATTCGGCACACAAGCCAGCCACCGCAATGGGGTGCGTAATGTAAGGCTCGCCGCTGGACCTAAATTGACCCAGATGGGCTTCGTCGGCAAATCGATAGGCATCGCGCACGCGCTTGATGTCGGCGGCGTCGAGGTAATCGAGCCTGACGGTCAGTGCGGCGAACGATGCCCCCGCAGCATCTGCACCAGGTTTCGCAACGACGGCTCGATTGTTGGCACGGCCTGTCCACACCGAAGTGCTTTCGGAAGCACCGCGTCTTTTCTTGGCAGAACTGGTTCCTTCAGACAAATCGCCCATGCCCCGAATCTATCGTGGATTCATTACCGACAACTCCGCAGCCGATTGTTTGCCTATGGTTTGAGTCCGACAAAACAAAACGGCCCCGAAGGGCCGTGTTTGGAAGTTGCATCACCGACCGATCAAAGCGGTACTTTACGCAGCATCTCTATGCCGACTTCGCCAGCAGCTATTTCGCGCAAGGCAGTCACTCCCGGCTTGTTCTTGGTTTCGATCTTCGGTGCGTGGCCCTGGCTCAACATGCGGGCCCGATAAGTGGCGGCCAAAACCAATTGAAAACGGTTGGGGATTCTGTCTAGGCAATCTTCGACGGTTATGCGGGCCATTTGCTGTGCTCCTGAAAGGTCACGTAGAAGTTGAACCGACGGTAAACGGCGGCTTAACTGAGATCGAGGGCGCTGAATACAGCGGGCTTGCTTCGAAGCTGGGCTGCGTATTTGAGCCGCTGCGAGTGGACCACCGTTTTCAGGTCGAACACTGCAGATTCGAACAGTGCGTTGATTATAACGAAGTCAAAGTGTTGGGCTTGGGCGACTTCGATGCGCGCATTGCGAAGGCGCTTGGCAATTACCTCCGGACGATCTTCGCCGCGCCGATTCAAACGCTGCGCCAGCTCCTCCCAGCTGGGCGGCAAGACAAACACCAACACCGCGTTGAGAAACAGTTTTTTGATTTGCAAGGCACCCTGCCAATCGATCTCCAGAACCACATCTTGACCACCGGACATGCGTTCTTCGATCGCCTCTCGTGAGGTGCTGTACAAATGGCCATGGACCTCTGCCCACTCGAAAAAGTCACCAGCCGCAATTTTTGACTTGAAGCTGTCGTGATCGATGAAGTGATACTCGCGACCCTCTTGCTCCTGCCCACGCGGCTCGCGGGTGGTGTGCGAAATCGACACCACGAGGTGAGAGTCGATTTGCAGCAAGGCCTTGACCAGGCTCGACTTTCCAGCTCCGCTCGGGGCTGCGACGACGAAGAGATTGCCGGGGTACTCCATTGCCTCGATTATTCCACCCCAGCATCGACTGTTCTTTAGGGCGCTGTCTGAACAATTTCGAAATTGGCCATTCTTTCCAGTGCCTTGATCATTCCCGAGTGATCCCATTCGGCGCCGCCGTGAGCCGCACACGAATTGAACAATTCTTGAGCAGTGGCGGTGTTGGGCAATGACACCCCGATTTCGCGTGCCGCGCTGAGCGCCAAGTTCAAGTCTTTTTGGTGCAGCGCAATTCGAAAGCCTGGCGCAAAGGTGCGCTTGATCATGCGGTCGCCGTGCACCTCCAAAATGCGCGACGCTGCAAATCCGCCCATTAAAGCGTGCCGGACCCGAGCCGGATCCGCACCCGCTTTGGCCGCAAACACCAGCGCCTCGGCGACCGCTTCAATCGTGAGCGCAACGATGATTTGATTCGCTACTTTGGCGGTTTGCCCGTCGCCGTTACCACCCACCAAAGTGATGTTTTTACCCATCAATTCGAACAGTGGCTTGATGCGATCGAACAACGCCTGCGATCCGCCGACCATGATCGACAAGGTGGCATTTTTGGCACCCACTTCGCCTCCGGACACTGGCGCGTCCAGGTAGTCACAACCCAGCAGGTTGATTTTTCGGGCCAACTCTTTGGTGGCCAACGGTGAGATCGAACTCATGTCCACCACCACCTTGCCAGGCTTCAAGCCCAAGGCTACGCCGTGCTCGCCGAACAGCACCTTCTCGACGTCCGCGGTGTCGGGCAGCATGGTGACGATGATGTCTGCGCGCTGAGCCACGTCTGTGGCCGACTTGCACTGGGTCGCGCTGCTCGAAGCTATGGAATCGGGGACCTTGCTTCGGGTGTGCACGAAAAGTTGATGCCCGGCCTCGATCAAATGTGTGGCCATGGGTGCGCCCATGACACCCATGCCTATAAATCCGATTTTTAAGTGTGTGCGGGTCATGCTTTTACGCTTTCAATCCAAGAGGCCGGCAAGTTCCAAACCTTTGACGCCCTCGGGGTGGCGGCAATCGATGTCTTCGAATTCATTGACCTTGTCGATCTCGGTACCCATCGCGATATTGGTAACTTTCTCCAAAATAATTTCCACCACCACAGGCACTCGGTGTTGCGCTGCCAAAACGCGGGCTTGCGCCAAAGCGTCTTGAATCTTGCTGGGGTCTTTGACGCGCAAGGCTTTGCAACCCAGGCCTTCGACAACAGCCACGTGGTCCACCCCGTAGCTGCGCAAATTGTCCTCAGACTCTGGCACGTTGATGTTGTCAAACGCCAGCTGCACACAAAAGTCCATCTCAAATCCGCGTTGGCTTTGACGGATCAAGCCCAAGTAAGAGTTATTGACCAGCACATGCACGTACGGCAAATTGAACTGCGCACCGACAGCCAGTTCCTCCATCAGGAACTGGAAGTCGTAGTCGCCGGTGATGGCCACGACCGTTCGTGACGGGTCTGCTGCCACCACGCCCAGCGCTGCTGGCATGGACCAACCCAGCGGCCCGGCCTGACCACAGTTGATCCATTGCCGCGGGCCGTAGATCTGCAAGAACTGACCGGCTGCGATTTGGCTCAAACCGATGTTGCTGACGAAGATGGTGTCGCGCGGGAAGGCTTGGTTGATCTCTTCGTATACGCGCTGCGGTTTGATGGGCACGTTGTCGTAATGCGTTTTGCGGTGCATCAGGCGTTTGCGCTCGGCGCAGCGATTGGCCCAATCACTGCGGTCGGGCAGGGTGCCCCGGGCTTTGCGTTCGCGTGCCGCTGCGACAAATAGTTCCAGCGCGGCTTTGGCGTCCGACACGATGCCGTAGTCCGGCGTGAACACACGGCCAATTTGGGTGGGCTCAATGTCGACGTGAACGAACGTGCGGCCTTTGCAATAGACCTCCGTGGAGCCGGTGTGGCGGTTGGCCCATCGGTTGCCGATTCCCATCACAAAGTCGCTGGCCAGCATGGTGGCGTTGCCGTAGCGGTGGCTGGTTTGCAAGCCCACCATGCCTGCCATCAAAGGGTGGTCATCGGGGATGCTGCCCCAGCCCATGAGCGTGGGGATGACAGGCACGCCAGTGAGCTCGGCCAGCTCCACCAACAGGTCGCTGGCGTCGGCGTTGATGATGCCGCCGCCGGCCACGATGAGCGGGCGCTCGGCTTTGCAGAGCATATCCAGCGCTTTGTCGATCTGCTCGCGGGTGGCGGCCGGTTTGTAAACGGGCAAAGGTTCGTAGGTGTCAATGTCGAATTCAATTTCCGCCATTTGCACATCGAAGGGCAGGTCGAGCAACACCGGGCCGGGGCGGCCCGAGCGCATCACATGAAAGGCCTGCTGGAAGGCGCGTGGCAGTTGCCCCGGCTCGCGCACGGTGTAGCTCCATTTGGTCACCGGCTTGGAGATGGACTCGATGTCAACCGCCTGGAAGTCTTCCTTGTGCAGCCGGGCGCGCGGCGCTTGGCCGGTGATGCACAGAATGGGAATGCTGTCGGCGATCGCCGAGTACAGGCCGGTGATCATGTCGGTGCCGCCCGGGCCCGAGGTGCCTATGCACACACCGATATTGCCCGCAGCGGCGCGCGTGTAACCCTCGGCCATGTGGGATGCACCTTCCACGTGGCGCGCCAGGATGTGGGCGATTGACTGCCGCTCACGCAGCGCCGCATACAGTGGGTTGATGGCAGCGCCGGGCACGCCGAAAGCTTGTGTGATGCCTTCTTTTTCCATCACCAGAACTGCGGCCATGGCGGCCTTCATCTTTGCCATTTGGAGTCTCCTGTTGGTTTGCTTCGAACGCAGCCGGATGCTGGCTGCACCACTGCATTTAGGGAAGAGGTGCACGGTGCATTACGCTTATTCCATTTGAGAATGAAGCAAGGAGTCGCCTTGGACCGCATTCAAGCAGTTCGTCTGTTTATCCGCGTTGTCGATTTGGGCTCGTTCAGCAAGGCCGCTGCCGACCTAGGCATGGGTCAGCCTTCAGCCACCAAACTGGTGGCGCAGCTCGAGGCCAAGTTGGGCTCGCGTTTGCTGCACCGGTCGACGCACGGCGTCACGCCGACGGAAATTGGCGCGCTGTACTACGACAAATGCAAGCTCATTGCCCACCATGTCGACGAAGCAGAAACCGTGGCGAGCCTGTTGCAATCGCAGGTGCAGGGTGCCCTGCGCATCAGCACCTCCGTGGCGTTTGGGCGGCGCGTGTTGGTGCCCCTGGTCATGCGCTTTATGCGCGCTCATCCGAAGTTGCATGTTGAGTTGAGCTTCGATGACCGCTACGTGAACCTGGTGGAACACGGCATTGACGTGGCCATTCGCATGGGACGCTTGGCGGATAGCAGTCTGGGTGCGACTTACCTGGGCTTGAATCCGTGGATGGTCGTTGCCTCGGCCCAGTATTTGGCTGCCCGTGGAACGCCTCTGGTGCCGGCAGACTTGGCTGAGCACGACGCGCTGACATACAGCGCGGTGCAAGGTGATGCGCGCTGGCAATTCAGCGGCGCACTCGCTAGCAAAGCGTCCAGTCGCGCGAAAAGTCAGTTGCAGTCGGTGGTTGTCAAAGGGCCGTTGCGCTCGAATAATTTGTCAGCCCTGTTGGCCGCTGCACGCGGCGGCATGGGCGTGGCGGCGCTGCCGTCGTATGTGGCCTTCGATTCGGTGCGCAGCGGTGCGGTTCAGGTGGTTTTGGCTGACTGGACATTGCCCGTGCAAGAAATTCACGCCGTGTTCCCTTCGCCTCGTTTGGTGCCCAACAAGGTCAGTGGATTCGTGACGTGGCTGCAGGCCGAGTTGGGAGAAAACTGGTGGGCGCAGGCGAGTTGACTCGCAGCGCCTCACTCCAAATTCTGCACCTGCTCGCGCAATTGCTCTATCGCCACCTTCATTTCCACCGAGATGTTGGTCAGCTCCAGCGACGAGGCTTTTGACCCCATCGTGTTGGCTTCGCGCAGCAATTCTTGAATCAAAAAGTCCAAGCGCTTGCCAACTTCGCCGCCCGCTTTCAGCACGCGGGTGACTTCGTCCAAGTGCGCTCGCAGACGGGCCAGCTCCTCGGCCACGTCAATGCGGATGGCATAGGCCGCAGCTTCGTTGATGGCGCGTTCTTGCAAGGCTTGGTTGGAGATGGTTTGGGCGGCACCGACGGCGGTCAAGGCTTCTGCCCATCGATCCGAAAACTTTTGCTGCTGGCGCTGCACCGCAGCAGGCACCAAAGGTTCGGCCAAATCGGCCAATTCACGCAGTCGCGCAACACGCTCCATCAACACCGACACCAAACGCTTGCCTTCGCGAGCTCGAGCGTCGAGCAACCCTTTGATGGCCTCGCGCATGGCCTGCAGGGCGACCGCGTCGAGCTTCTCAGGCGTCGCACCTCCCTTGCACCACTGCATGACCTCATGCACTGACAGCCCCTGCGCCTTTGGCATCCAGACTTGCACGCTTGTCTCGAGGCGACTCAAGCGGTTCAGTTGATCGGGCTGAGGTTGGGGCCAAAGGGTGTCCGACTCGCCTTTGGTGTTCAAGCGCAATTCAATCTTGCCGCGCTTGAAGTTCGCAGCCAGCAAGTCGCGCAGGGCAGGCTCGAGGGCTCGCAATTCGTCTGGCAAGCGCAAGCTGAGGTCCAGGAAGCGGCCGTTCACTGAGCGCAGTTCAATGGTGACTGCCGCAGATGATTTCGTGCCGCTGCCATCACCGCTTTGGGATGAGATCAGGCTTGATTTGAGGTCGGCTTTGGGGTCGGCTTTGGGGTCGTTTTGCGCCCCGGAAGTGGCCGTTGCATAACCGGTCATGCTGTAGACTGACATACGATTTCACCTCTGAGAAAACATCGAGTATGTCAAAGCCAAAACCCGCCCCGCTGCCGTCGGGCTCGGTGGTGGGGGGGTATCAAATCATCAAGAAGCTGGCTGCGGGTGGCTTCGGTGTGGTCTACCTTGCCGAAGACACGGACAAGCGCCTGATCGCGTTGAAGGAATACCTCCCGTCTTCGCTGGCCGAGCGATCACCGGGTGAATTGACCCCCCGCGTCAAGCCCGATAAGCAGCCGCTGTACCGTCTGGGCTTGAAGAGTTTTTTCGAAGAGGGTCGTTCGTTGGCGCAGATCTCCCACCCAAGCGTGGTGAGCGTGCTGAACTTCTTCCGCGAAAACGAAACCGTCTACATGGTGATGAATTATCTGCAAGGGGATACCTTGCAGGATTTCATCGTCACGGCGCGCGACTTGAAACGCGACAAAGTGTTCCGCGAATCCACGATTCGTTCTTTGTTCGATGAAATTTTGCGCGGTCTGCGCATCGTGCATCAGCACAAGATGCTGCACCTCGATATCAAGCCGGCCAACATTTTTATCACCAACGAAAACAAAGCCGTGCTGTTGGACTTCGGCGCTGCGCGCGAAGTGCTGAGCAAGGAAGGCAACTTCATCAGGCCGATGTACACGCCCGGTTTTGCGGCGCCGGAAATGTATCGCCGCGATGGCACCTTAGGTCCATGGACTGACATCTACGCGATAGGCGCTTGCATCTATGCCTGCATGCAAGGCTACCCGCCGAACGATTCGCCTCAGCGCATCGAAAAAGACCGTTTGTCGTTGAGTCTGTCGCGCCTGCGCAATGTGTACTCTGACAACCTGATTGAAGTGACGGAGTGGTGCATGTCGCTGGACCCGTTGTCGCGTCCGCAAAGCGTGTTTGCTTTGCAAAAAGAATTGGCGCGTGAGATTGAGCGTCGCTACACCAAGCTCAGCTTCAGCGAGCGTTTGAAATTGCAGCTCGAAAATTTGACGGCCAAGGCTTGACAGCAAATGCCTCAGTGCCGAAGCATGACGGACACAGTCTGAAGGCCGAGGCCTGATTTCCATCTTTTTTTGATTGATGTTTGCGAGACCGCGAATGCGCTTTACCGTCTATCAAGTCAGCCGCAAAGGCGGCCGAGAAAAAAACGAAGATCGCATCGGGTATTGCTACACCCGAGACTCCGGTCTGTTCGCGTTGGCTGACGGCATGGGCGGCCACCCCGAAGGTGAAGTCGCATCGCAACTGGCGCTGCAAACCATCGCGGCTTTGTTCCAGCGGGACTCCAAACCGACCTTGGCCGATCCGCTTAAGTTTTTACAAGAGGCCATCGTTGCCGGGCATCACCAGTTGCTGCGCTACGCCACCCAAAAGGCGTTGATCGACACCCCACGCACCACGATGGTGGCCTGCTTGCTGCAAGGTAACTTCGCTTACTGGGCGCACTGCGGCGACTCGCGGTTGTATTTGGTGCGCGGAGAAAAAATGGTGGCGCGAACTCGTGACCACTCGTATTCCGAACTGCACCACACGCTGAATCACGTGGTGCCGCTGAACGGCAAGTTCAACCGCAATGTGTTGTTCACTTGTCTGGGCAGTCCGGGCAAGCCCGTGATCGACACCATCGGCCCGGTGCGCCTGCGTCCCGGCGACAAGTTGCTGCTGTGTTCTGACGGCTTGTGGGGCACGGTCAGTGATGCCGTCATCGTCGATTTGTTGGGCAAGAAAACCATCGAGCAAGCCGTGCCTGAATTGGTGGAACAGGCGCTGCGTAACGGCGGCGCGAAATGCGACAACGTCTCGGCCTTGGCCGTTGAATGGGAAGGCTCAGAAGACAGCGAGCCCCTGCAGGCCGGCGTGACCACCAACAGCTTGGGCGACGAAGTCTTCGCTTCCACCATCCAAGCCAGTGTGCGCGGCAACGACGCGCCCGAAGAGCTGGACGAAGCGGAGATTGAGCGATCGATCAAAGAAATCAACGAAGCCATCAAGCGTTCGTCCCTAAAAAAATCCTGAATCCTGAATCAAGAATCCTGAAAGCCCTTTCGATGACCTTCGTTCGAACCCAAGACCGCGCGGCCGATGCGCTGCGTCCCATCTCCATCACCCGCCACTTCACTCGTCACGCAGAAGGCTCGGTTCTGATTTGCTTTGGCCATACGCAGGTCTTGTGCACTGCCTCCGTCGAAGAAAAAGTGCCGCCGCACAAACGCGGCAGCGGCGAAGGCTGGGTGACTGCCGAATACGGCATGCTGCCGCGCGCTACCCACACCCGCAGCGACCGCGAAGCTGCACGCGGCAAGCAAAGTGGACGCACGCAGGAGATCCAGCGGCTCATCGGCCGCTCATTGCGCTGCGTGTTCGACTTGAAGGCACTCGGCGAACGCACGATTTCCCTCGACTGCGACGTGCTGCAGGCTGACGGCGGCACGCGCACTGCCGCGATCACCGGAGCCTATGTGGCCGCGCACGACGCCGTGACGTGGTTGATCGCGCAGGGAAAACTGACCGAGTCGCCGATACGCGACGCGCTGGCGGCGGTGTCGGTTGGCATCGTGCAGGACACGCCTTTGCTCGATTTGGAATACGTCGAAGACGCGGGATGCGACACCGACATGAACGTGGTCATGACGGGCAGTGGCGGCTTTGTGGAAGTGCAGGGCACGGCTGAAGGCGTGGCCTTTTCGCACGACGAGATGGGCTTGTTGCTGGGCTTGGCCGACAAAGGAATTCGCGAGTTGGTACAGGCCCAAACGCGTGCCTTGGGGCTTTGAGCCTTATCGCAATGAGACTGGTGCTCGCGTCCAACAACTCGAAGAAGCTGGTCGAACTGCAAGCGTTGTTTTCGGCCCTGGGACTGGACTTGGTGAACCAGGCAGCGCTGGGAATTGACGAAGCCGACGAGCCCCACCTCAGCTTTGTCGAAAACGCGCTGGCCAAAGCGCGCCACGCCGCGCAGCACGCGGGAGGCGCCGCTATCGCCGACGATTCCGGTTTGTGTGTCGATGCCTTGAACGGAGCGCCGGGCGTTCTGTCGGCGCGCTACGCGGCGCTGTTTGGGCAACCGAAGACGGATGCCGACAACAACCGCGTGCTCCTGCAAAAAATGCACGGTGTGACTGAGCGCAGCGCGCGCTTCGTCAGTGCGCTGGTGGCCGTCCGA
>Ga0123336_10000949_pt1 | contig 27562 bp, 42 predicted proteins | sample SSSSmetaG_FD_96466 | JGI IMG/M metagenome (GOLD analysis project Ga0123336, IMG submission 96466) | Glacier valley bacterial and archeal communities from Borup Fiord, Nunavut, Canada, to study Microbial Dark Matter (Phase II) - ​SSSS metaG | ecosystem: Environmental > Aquatic > Freshwater > Ice...
CATCTTGGCAATCTCAGTACGCCGTGGCAGCGCATGATCCTGATCCTTCAGGAGTGCGGCATGAGAATCAGCGAACTCCTGGAGCTTCCTGTCGACTGTCTTACGCAGGATGCTCGCGGCGTTCACTATCTGCGCTACCTGCAAGGAAAGGTTCGACGGGAGAACGCAATACTGATATCGCCCGTAATCGCAGGCATCGTGCAGGAGCAGCAGGCCGCAGTACGCGCGGGGAGAACAGAGTCGGCGCTCCTCTTCCCAAACAGCAAAGGAGGCGTCTTCAAGCAGGCCAGCTTCGCTCACAGGATCAATCGCCTCGCCTACGATCACGACATCCGCGGCGCGGATGGCAAGCTCTTCCGCTTCCAGGCGCACCAGTTCCGCCACACTGTCGGGACCCGTATGGTCAATCTCGGAGTTCCTCACCATATCATCCAGCGATACCTCGGCCACAAGGGGCCTGAGATGACGAGTCGCTACGCGCATATCCACGACGCCACCATGAAGGACAAGCTGTTTGAGTACCTGAAAGGCACGCTGATCGATGTCTCTGGCAAAGTGGTTACTGAGGATGGGGTCAACGACACCGCCGATCTGCAGTGGTTCACTCGAAGCGTCCTGGCTCAAGCGCTGACGAACGGATACTGCGCGATCCCCATCGTGGCGGGTCCGTGTCCTCATCCGAATGCCTGCCTCAACTGCGCGCACTTCCGGACGGATGCTACCTTCCTTGACGTGCACCGCGCTGAACTGCTTGAAACCGAGCGAATCATCGCCAAGGCGGATGCTAACGGATGGATGCGACAGAGCGAAATGAACGCGCGGAAACGAACAAACCTCATCACCATCGTCACGACTCTGGAGGCTCATCATGGTTAGGAACCTGGCAGGTCTGAAGAGCAGTGCTCAATCGCGTAGCAATGAAACGATGTCGCGCGCCACCTTGGCGATCCGGCAGATGAAGTCGGAGGAGGTCGAGATCAACTTCCGCAGTGTCGCAACTCAGGCCGGCGTCTCGACGGCATGGCTCTATCGGACGAAGCCGATGCGGGACAGGATCATGAAGGCGAGAACCACCTCGCCAGCTGCCGCTGGCGAGACGCTGCAATCTCGTCAGCGGCTCTCACATGAGCGGATCGTGGCTACGCTCCGTCTTCGTATCAAGACCCTGGAGGACGGCAATCGAGAACTAAAGGAACAACTCGAAGCTGTCTACGGACGGCTTGCTGTTGCTGTGCCGAAGGCAAAACCCGCACGTCGTTTACATGGAAACGACGTGCGACCCTGCGTCATCAAAAAGAAAACGCTTGACGACTATAGATAACTCGACTGCTGCCATTCAAGCGCCTTCGCATCGTCGATTTCGACGATACGGGCGGGAACGGAAAACAACTCGGCAAGCTGGGCGGCGCGGTAACGTCTGGCTCCTGCGACAATCTCGAAGCCTTGGTTATTCGGTCGCACGGTAATGGGCTCAATCAAGCCGTTGTGCTTGATGGACTCGGCGAGTTCGTACAGCTTGGCTTCATCGAAGGTTCGGCGGGGGTTGGTGGTGGACTCGTGGATGGTATCGATTGCGAGAAATTGGAACGCTGAAGAATCCTGCATGGCTGCTCTCCTTGAGCGGTTGCACTGCACTAGGGTTTTGGAGCGGACGCGCTTTCCCATCCGCTCCGGGGCGGGAAGGGGTTTAGGGGCGTGTCGTCTGCTGCTGTTGCTCGAAGGCTTCGGCGAAGCCCTGCTGACGCAGGTTGTTGTCCCACAGCTTGGCGAATCGCGCGTGTTCGTTGTGAAGCGCGGTATGGAAGACGTAGTTTCCATCGCGGATGAACCGCGACCATTGCTCTATCCCGGCGTAGTCGTTCCGCCAGTAGTAGGGCTCAAGGTGCGCTCCTGCCGCGAATCCAAGCTCAAAACACATCTCCGGGTCGCGCATGAGGTCGCCGTTCTGTTCGCCGTAGTGCGCGACAGAGATAGAGGGCAAACCGCACGGACCTGATTCGTCGGTCGCCTCGATGACCAAAGCCATATAAGGCGGGTTTTCGATCTTGAGATACAGGCCGTGGTGCCAACCTCCGGCCTTTTTGAGAATGCGGAGGATGGTCTGCATTAGGCCACCTTTGCCAGTTCTGCATCGGGCATCTCGGCCTCTGCCGCGGTCGGCGGCTGCAAGGCGGCAAGGATGACACCGGAGGTCTGCTGGATGACTTCCAAGCGCTCGATCAAGAGTGCCGCGTTGCCGTGGTAGAGGTGGATGTAATCCGCGTTATGTTGAGCTCAACATAACGCCGATTATGTTGTCTTCGCAGTTATGTGACGTTCAGCCCTTGAGTCCCTATGAACACTGGGGATTGGCGTTGCCGAACGTCACATAAGCTGGGCTAGAGTTGAGCGAGGAAGGTCAGCAGGTCGGGATTGTCCCGCCAACGTTTTCGTCCAGGTATGTTTTGTTCGCACATGCCAAGCGCCTTCGCTTTCATATCGAGATCGGTCTCGGCGTAGACGTTGGTGGTGTCGAGCGAGACGTGCCCAAGCCATGCGCGGATGGTGTTGATGTCCACTCCGGCTCGGAGCAGGTGGGTTGCGGTGGTGTGGCGGATAGTATGCGGGCCAACCTTCTTCTTTTGCATCTCGGGTACGTACGCCGTCGCAGTTCGTGCGTGGCGGGTGACGATGTCATGCACGCCGAAGCGTGTCATCGGCCTGGCAGTGCGCTGTCTTCTCAAGATCGGAGAGCAACCTTGATGTGTCGGCGACATTCTCGTCGGGCTTGCGCCGGAACGCCTTTGCCTGGGAGGGTTCCAGCGTCAGGCACCAGTGGAGGTCGATACGGCGGAAGGCTGCCGTCTTGTCGAGATGGGTGACACGGTCGCTCGCGAACGTCTCCGTCACCTCGTTGCCGTATTGCTTCTGACGGGGTAGATCGAACCCGGACATCACGCGCGTGTACTGATAGAGGCACGATCCTCCGGGCAGTCCGCGCAGAGCGCCTTCGACCTGACGAACGCGGGCTTCAAGCTCCAGATCGGTCAAAGACTCTTCATCTAATCCCGTGAGAGAGAAGAGGCACCCGTAGCCGCCGCCCTTCAGCGCGAAGATGCTCGGCCCTACGAAACGGGAGATCGGGACGATGCTGCACGCCGCTCCTGCTTTCGCAAACCAAGGGGTATGTTTGATCTGTTCAGTATTTGCGCGGGTCATAGTAGCTCTTCTGGCCGAGGCTGAGGCCCCACAGGTGAAACATCTTTGGGTGTTTACGGACGATCAACCATGCGGCGCCCGCCAGTGTTGGAAAGCTAAGGATGGCCAGCAATCGAAACCCAACGAGGAAAACCGTCACCGTGACGAATACGATCGCCATCCATGCTGAGAGGTCGAGGCCGAGCTTGGCCCTCGGTCGGTTCAGCGCCTGATTGATTGGTAACGGTTCTCCCCGCTTGGTCGTATGCATGGCAGCTCCTACATCGTTTGCCCGGTGAGAGAGCCAATCCAGCCAGCACCCCACCCAAGAACCCCGGCACCGAACAGCGCACCAAAGAGTCCTGGAATAGCGTCTTGAAAGCGCCCGCTCATCATCCGGACTCCGGCGAAGATCAAACCGCCGAAACAGATGACTGCCCCCGCATAGACGGCGAACGTTTTGAATGTCCCCATGAGCGTCTGAGCGCCGGAGAAGTCCATCGTTCCTTGGGCATGGGTGACGCTCGCGAATGTGAGCGCAAAGAGGGTTGGTGCCATCACGCGGAGTGCGTGGGCAATTCTGGAGCGAGACAGGGTTGATATCCGCCGCATGGCGGGAAGAATAGGCGACCGATTGGGGCGCTTCGCCGATCGGACTGTGGTCGAGAACTGGTTCACTTTGCACCTCCGCTGACTTGGGCGTTCGTCAGCTATGGCGCAAAGTTATTTCCGTTCCGAACCGCCCGTCCAATTCCTTTGAGGATGGGCATTATTCCGTGGCGTTATACAGTAGGGGCTCCGGAGGGCTTTGCAGAGCTACTCCAAGGGCAAGCGATGCAGGACTTCCGGCTCCCCGGGGCCACCGAGAATCATCAGACTTGCATCCGTTGTCTGGCGACTCGCAACGCAACACGAGAAACTGGTGCCATCCTCGAAATCGATCTGGATTTCAGTTCCGTCTGTGGGGTCGCGAAAGATCCGTAGTGCCTGGATCGTCTTGCCAATTACTTCCGGACACTCGACAGGCTCTTTATCTGACTTCATACCGCTTCGACCCTCCAACAACTTCCACTTTGTCCCTTATTAGGGAAATCGTCAAGGCTTGCACAGACTTGGAGTGTGAGCAAGTCAAATCCTGCCGAAACCCGCAAATCACGTAAGGCACGGACGGCTGTCCACCAAGAAACATACGACATTTTCCTACAGCGGCTGATTAAAGCGAGAGAAGAGTTAGGGCTAAGCCAGCGCGATGTCTGCGAACGCATGGGGATGCCGCACTCTTTCCTCTCGAAGTGTGAGATTGGCGACAGGCGGGTCGATGTGATGGAGTTTTTGCAGCTTGCGCAGATATACGGCAAACCCCTTCAGTTCTTTCTGGATTGAAGGCAAATAGAAACTGCCTTCACACCAGCATTACATCTAGGCGGTCTGCCAGATCCAAGACTTCAGAGCGTGCGCTGCCGTCCGGCATCAGGAGAGAATGCGGACCGCTAACCGGGATGAACGACAGTCCCCGAAGCCGCGTCTCAAATAAGACGACCGCCTGAGCTCGGTCGTCCTGGCGTGACGTCCAGAGCAGTCCTTCCGCATCAGTGTGATCCTCGTAGAGCCGAACTGCCCACTCCCTGGTGATCGGGTATTCAGATGCCTCGGTGTCGATGAGATCGGCGCGGCGAAGGCCGAGTTTTTTGAGAGCAATCGAAGTGAGGTCAATTAACCGGAGGGGCCGGGGAGAGCGGATCGCAGAAGAAACCTGGCCATCAACGTTTGAGGCCTTCGACAAGACTTTGAATCCGACGTGGAAGGGAACATCGTGGAAGACGGTCTCCATCAGAGCGCAATCAAGGGTTGTTCCAGCGTAAAGCGTGGGAATAACGGTACCGCTGCCGTGCGACAGAGGACTGAAGCGGGCATCGCCCTTAGTAGATGGATTGAATTGGTCTGGCTTGTAGAGCGAAGAATGGACCCGATGCAGCGTCTGGCCCTCGCCCCATTGGATCAATGTCGTCCGAAGCGTTCCTGTGGGAGGAGGCTGTGCACCCTTAGCCATGCTGTAGACCAGTCGCCTCGGTCATCGCGGCTTTGAGAACGGCCTCCGGTTGGGTCGCAACGATCTCTTTCGGCGTGTGCCCCCCAAGATAACTGTTCACGCCGGCGAACCAGAATGCAATCTCCCATCCGTTCCTGCCTTCGAGTACACGGAGAATTTCCGCGATAACAGGTAGCGGTCGTACTCCGTCCCTCGTGCTCAGGGCGTACAAGGGATAAAGATCGATCCCCTTATGGGTGAGGGCGAAAATCTGTCGCCCCTGCTTCCAACGATTCGGCTGTGAGCTGGGATTCTTGACACTGAATGAGCCTAACTCTGCGATGGCCGATGCTGGCGCGAAATCGCCGCTTTCCAGAACCGTAGACCGGGCTGCGCTCATCATCTTGGCTTCCCGTAGTTTTGTCGGGGACAGTTCAAGATCGGGCGTCAACGCCTCGACGACCGCATTCCACTTTTCAGTTCGCCGCACGTCAAGGAGATCATCCATCAGGACCGCGACCTGTCTTAGCATTGCGAACTTCCTCTGCCTGGTTGCGTCGTCCTCACCCACCACGACGAAGGCCAGAACCTGGGCATGGTCGGTTTCGAGACCGGAGGCGATGTCGGCGGAACTACCCTCTCGGACATCCCATCCTCCGCTACGCTTCTGCCGTTGAACCATCATAAAGAACCTCTGCGATATACATTACCATAATACAGCATCTTGTATATCGCATAGAGGTCGATACTTTTCAGCTTTCGAACTTGGTCATCCGTCATTGCCCGGCAACCCGATTGCGCAGAACCCAACTGTCAAGACAGACTCCCGACAGACTCCCGATAGACTCCCAACAAGCTGTCTGGGCCGTACTTTTCCGTACTCCGGGGTGGCTAGAAGTGCTGCAAAGTCTGTAACTTACGCGAGCGCCCGGTCGCTCATAACCCAAAGGTCGTAGGTTCAAATCCTACCCCCGCAACCAAATCAAATTAACAACTTCGAGTCGACCAGAAAACGGTTCGGCTCCCGATATGTTCCCGTAAGAAAAATTGGGTTTCAGGCGCTCGCTTTCAACGGCTTTAGCACCATCTCCACAACCTTCCCATTCGCTTCCCGCTTCGATGACGACATTGCTTGCCCATAGACATTGATTGTCGTCCCGATGGAAGCGTGTCGCATCAATTCCTGCTGCAATTTCATCAGTGCTCCGGTCTCGTCCAGCCACGAACGATACGTGTGACGGAACGTGTGCCAACCCATCGTTGCTACCCCTATCTTGATACCCATAGGCTTGATGTAACGCTTCTCGATCTCGGATGGGTAGTAGGGCCGGTCGGAAACTGGATTGGCAAAAACCCATCCCTCCTCTGTGGGTGGGCAATCCTCACTCCAGTTGAGCATTTCCTGCAGCAGTGAGTCGTGCACCGGAACGTGGTCCTGAGAGTATTCCGTCTTCACTCGTCTATTCGTCCGTTCACAAAGCTACGTTAAAGAGCAAAAGATTCCGGTCAAAGTCGAAGTCCTTCCATTGAAGCGCCACTATCTCGCTAACGCGAAGACCGAGGCATTGGCCGACCAGGACCATCGTGCGGAACGGCTCTTTGAACTGTGACACGATGGCTTGGAACTGGTCCGCAGTCAGAATCGCGGAACGTTGTCGGCGTTTCGAGCCGCCTTTCACGCGAACCAGCGCAATCGGGTTTCTCTGCTCGTTGAAGAGCTCCCAGCGAGCGGCACACTGAAACATCAGGTGCATCACGCTTCTAAAATGCGCCTTGGATTTCGAGGCCATAGGGAGATTCTTCAGCCAATCCTCGACCGTCATCGGTCGAATCTTTTCGAGTAGAAAATCGCCCCAGCGCGGCTTTAGATGATTTTTGATGTTGGGTCGATAAGACTTTGCAGGAGTACCGCTCGGGCATCTCTTCCTGCACATACCGATCACAGATTGCACCAAAGGTCAGTGCCGTCAAACGCTGCTGAGGAGTTTCAGAGTTGAGGGTTTGGAGAAGAGCTTCGACGGCCTTCTGTGCGTGAGCTTTGGCTGGTAACTTTTCGACTGTGCCTACGATGCAGGACTTGCGTCTGCGCTCGCCCTGCTCAGTCGCTTCGTAGTACCGAAACTCCCAGGTATCTGTCCTTTTTCCCGCTTCTTTCGTGTGAGACTTCCGGATTGATAACATGCGCGTGGTCTCAAGATTCCTCCTTGATTCACGGCACGAATGGCTACCTCAAGGTTAGCCGGTAGTGTGCCGCAAAACCACAGAAATCGTGTGATTTCGCCTGTGCAGAAAGCTGTTCAACTGGCCTCTTTACATGAGATTCAGGCGTCAATCGCAGACGCTCTGAACCGCCATAGTTTTCCGACATAGCCACCGGATATTTCACCGCGAAGGACCATTCGTTGCAGCGTGCAAGGATGAACGCCAAGCATCGCGGCTGCCGTGTTGCTGTCGAGTACAGGCTCAATGCCGTGCCTTCCTTGTATCGGCAGCAACGTTCGAAAGCGGGCGGCTTTTTCTGGTCGTACATGGCGTACCTCCAGTAGTTGCTTTGAAGGTGCGGCTAACGTGTCCGGTCTGTCCAATGAGTCCTGAGAATAGCCCTATGCTTGGCGCGCATAAGAGCATCACAGTGTCTCCGCCAAGTCAGCGGGTCAAACTGCAAGAGCTGCAACGACGCAAAATTGACATCAGGTTTCCTGACCTGTGAATAATTCGGTGTCGGCGGGACTGGACGCCTGCACGAGCCGCGCCGACGCTATCCCATGTTGCTGTAGAGATTGATGGGAGGCCGGGCCACGCAGAAACCAACCCTAGAACTTCGTCATTTCATAGCGATTGTGACACTGGCGGAAGAGTTGAGCTACACCAAAGCAGCTCGACGGCTCGCGATGAGTCAGTTGGGGCTGAGTCGGTTGATTCAAGACGCAGAGCGTCGCCTCAATCGCAAAATCTTTGAGCGAAATCGCTCACGGGCTGAGTTCACCGATGCCCGTCGCGTTTGTGTCGCTGAAGCCCGTCTCGCGATCGAGCACTAGAAGCGCACGATTCAGTTCGCGAAGACCGTTGCTCATGGCGTGAATTCCACGTTGATCGTAGGACGGTCCCAATACACACCGATCCTGTGCTGAGCGAACGTATTGCTTTCGCTCCATCTGCCACTCCATCCGAATCTCGATGTTCAGTTGCATAGCGGGTTCGCGCCTGAGTTGAAGCATGGCGTTCTCTACTCACGACTGGACCTGGCGCTCATTACTCATTCCAGCGAAAATCCTCGTCTTTAAACGGTAAAGCTCACGGAGGCACCTCTTCACATTGTTATGCCAGAAGATCATCCTCTTGCCCAGAAATACTCGGGCAATTTGGAGGACCTAGCTGGAAATCGCTGGACCGTCTTCTGCTCGATTAGACTACGAGAATGCCAGTTTCAGTTACGTAACGATACGCAACAAGCGGTGCAATCCGAGAGTATTCACGAGAGAGCGCTGGGCGCAACTCAATTCACATAGCCGTTCGTTGGGGAGATAAGGACGCTATCTTGTGAGCTTCCAGCCTTGCCTCGGATGAATGTGAAAACATCCAAAACTGTAGCGATATTACGGATGTTTCCTGCGACACTCATCAATTCGTCAATACCGGGATGTGTGTCAGCCAAAGTTTCAAGGCGTTCACTCACGCTCCTCAGTTGGTCAGCTTCCAACAAAATATCCCTGAAGGGTCCGAAGTAGCTGGCGCCTGTTGCGGAGTTGCTCGTTGAGGTTGCGCTCAACTTCACTTTGGCCTCGACATGAAGGGGCACACCTTCTATCAAACGCTCCGTTGCTGCCTCACCGAGAAGGTTAAGGAACAGTCCAAGTAACTGCGCAATCAGAATGATTCCAATCTCGCCATCTCCATCTAGGTCTAGTTGCAATTCCATTTCGCCAAGACCGCGCAGACCTCCGTCCGCTGCTACTCGCACTGCACTTAGCTTTGGAGACTGCGACTTGGCCAGAGACAAAGCACGAGTAGCTAGTGCCTGAAAACCGTCCACTCCGATTGGTGCGCATAGTTGTCGGCGGAGATTCTCATAGACGCGAAGAGTCGCAGGCTCGACCAGCGCGGAAGGCGGATCGGAATCAAGTTCGGAAGCGATGAGCCTGCGAGCCCAATCGTGAATCATTGCTGGAGGAAGCACTGGTTCTGTCCTTTCATCCTGCTCACTTCGAATCGCGAGAATGCCACCGCGGCGATATTTCTTACCGGCTGCGGCAGTGATGCACTCCCCGCGTTCCACCGACACCGCATGACCCTACACGATACAAACTACTCGAAAGATTCCTTACAAGGCGAGCACAATTGACCAGGATGAGCCCGCCCGGTTTAAGCCGGATGCGGATGTGCTGGTGCATGATGCCAGTGTGAGTCATGCAAAATCGGAATTGCGGGTGGGCTTGGACAGCGAACCTGGAGGTCCTCATTCGACGCCTTCGCCTTCCAGGTGAGAGCTAACGCACGACGAATCGTCGGGACGCAGGCCTTTACGCTATGCAGACATCTTGGACCATTAGTGTATATTTCAACGCATAAACGACATGTATGACCTGTTTTGTACTGCAAGTAAGTTTGCGAGGGAGTAAGCTGTGTATTCCAGATGACAGATAGAGTGTTCCCAGAGAAATGATGCGAAGCGCAGACGCTCCGACAACACGAGAGCTCGCCCAACGTTTAGTCGCTTACGAAGGGGTCGGGACAGGCTCTGCCATGGCAGAAATGCCCGCAGTTTTTCGTGTGTGCGACAAGCTACGCCGTCCTATAACTATTCTTGCCGGGGCTGCGGGATTTCGCTCGCTCCTGGCGCGCGCTTTGACCTTGGCAAAGCGGGAGTCTCCGGTTCTCGGCGCATGGGAAGTCCAGGCTGACGGCTCACTACAGGGTCTGAATGGCGAAGCTGCGCAATCCGGTGCGGTGCTCATTGCGCATTTGATCGGGCTGATGATCACGTTTATAGGGGAAGCTCTCACCCTCCGGCTGCTGCACGATGTGTGGCTAAACTTGCCCGACCCAGAAGGAAAGTTTGAAAGGGATCAATCAGAATGAATGAACAAAACAGGGTCAAGATTAACCAGTTACCGACCGGAGTACCGGGGCTTGATGAGATACTTGGAGGCGGTCTGCCCGAGTTTTCGTTCAATATCATCGCCGGCTCGCCCGGATGCGGCAAGACCACACTGGCGCACCAGTTTATGTTCGCCAACGCCACAGAAGAGCGGCCTGCCCTCTACTTCACGGTTCTGGGCGAGCCCGCGATAAAGATGCTGCGCTACCAGCAGCAATTCACCTTCTTCGATGCTGCGAAATTGAACAAGTCCGTGCGCTTCGTCAACCTGAGTCAGGATCTCGTCGAACTCGGGCTGCAGGGAGTTTTAATAGAGATTTCGAAACAGGTCGAAGCCGCCAACCCGAGCATCGTGGTCGTAGACTCCTTCCGCACCGTGCTGCGCAGCGAAATGCACGACGGCAAAGATATGGCTGTTCAGACGTTCGTGCAGCAGTTGGCGCTGCTGCTCACCAGTTGGGAGGCAACCACCTTCCTGATTGGCGAGTACTCCGAGTCGGAGTTGCGCGACAACCCGGTCTTTACGGTAGCCGACGGACTGCTTTGGCTCTTCCAGCAAGTTGACAGGAATTCAGTGGTTCGCAAGATGCAGGTCATGAAACTGCGCGGGCAGGCCTCCGTGCCTGGACTGCACACGTTCCGCATCACAGAAGCCGGTTTGCAGGCCTTTTCGCGAACTCTTGGACTGATGGGCCAGAGGAAGTCGTCTAGGAGCGCGAAGCGCCTTTCCACGGGGATTCCTGCCCTTGACGAGATGATGGGCGGAGGTGTTCCCGAGGGGGACAGCTTGCTAGTCGCCGGTTCCTCGGGTACTGGAAAATCGCTGATGGCAACGCAATTCCTCGCCGCGGGTATACGCGCTGGTGAGCCGGGAATTGCGGCGGTCTTTGAAGAGCGGCCTAACGAATACGCCGCGCGTGCCTCTGAGTTCGGTCTCGATCTCCAGACGCCGCTGGCCGAAGGAACCTTGGAAGTGATCTACCTCCGGCCGCTTGATTTATCAGTGGATGAGATGATGCAGGAGATCCTCGACGCCGTGAAAAGGACGGGAGCAAAGCGTTTGGTGATCGATTCGCTGGCCGGCTTCGAGATGGCCTTGGCGCCCTCCTTCCGTGTCGACTTTCGCGAATCGCTTTATCGCATGATCCTGGCCCTTACCGGTATCGGTATTACCATCCTGAGCACGCTGGAGATGTCGGAGACCTTTACGGAACTCCTCTTCAGCAGCTATTCCATCTCCTTTCTCACCGACGACATCATCCGCATGCGTTATGTAGAAATCGACGGTGAACTCAGCCAGATCATGATGGTCGTGAAGATGCGCAGGGGCGCGCACAGCCGGGAGATCCGGCAATATAAGATCACCACCGACGGAATCGTCATCGGGGAGCGCTTCAAGAATTACGTGGACCTCATTACGGGAATCCCACAACCGCTGGCGGCCTTGCGCTCAGAAGAGCTGTTACTCAACCGAAAGATTTGACCCCTGAGGCAAGATGACAATTGAACCGGTCGACAGTGTCGAGCAGGAGATGAAGCTTCCTTCGATCTGCCGCGCCGTTGCCGACACTTCCCCCATGCCCATAGCTGGTTTGGGCGGTCCCGGGCACACCCTGCGCTACGTCAACCTGGCCTTTTCCCTGCTCACCGGCAAATCGAAAGATGAATTGATCGGTACGCCTTTCTGCGGCATTACTCCGGGTACGAACGAATGCATGTTGTTGCTTGACCGGGTTGTCAAGACAGGTCTGGCCGATAGTTACACCGAGCAAGAGAGGGCCGGCATCCATCCTCTCTATTGGTCGTATACGATGTGGCCTTTGCTCAGTGCGGACCACATCCATCTTGGCATTATGGTTCTCGTGACCGAAGCCGCCGAGGTTCATCATGATGCGGTCGCCATGAATCAGGCGCTGCTACTAGGCTCGATTCGCCAGCATGAACTTACGGAAGCGTCGAACCTGCTGAACGTTCAACTGCAGGCCGCAATCATCCTGGCAAAGAAAGCAGAAGAGGCGCTGATCGGCAGTGAGAAGCTGGCCTCTGCCGGTCGCATGGCTGCGGTGCTCGCGCATGAAATCAACAACCCTCTGGCCGCCATTATGAACCTCCTGTTTCTGGCGCAAGCCACAGCCGACGTCCCTGCACCGGTCCTTCAGTATTTAAAGATGGCGGATGATGAACTAAAACGTATCGCCCATATCACCCGCCAGACGCTGGGCTTCTATCGGGAATCCTCTGTGCCGAAGACTTTTCACGTTGCAACTTTACTGAATTCCGTCATCGACCTGCTGCAAGCGAAGATGGTGTCCACACATGTCATCGTGGAAAAGCAGTGCGGCGATCTCCTGCAAATGACCGCAATCTTCGGCGAACTGCCAAGTGATTTCAAACTTGATGCTCAACAGCCTGGATGCACTTGGCGAAGGCGGCAGGGTTACGCTACGGGCTTCCTCATCGCGAAATCCCCTGGATGGCAGTTCACGCATTAGGATAACAATTGCCGACAATGGCCAAGGTATCAGCGCGGCCACGTTACCGCGGATTTTTGAGCCGTTTTTCACGACTAAAGGTTCAACAGGAAATGGCCTGGGGCTGTGGGTCTGCAAGCAAATCATTGAAAAACATGGCGGCTCGATCTGGGTTCGTTCTCGCACACACGAGCCGCACGGAACAACATTTTCCATCGTCGTGCCAGAGCGCGCTCCTTGACCACTTCCTTTTGTGATTACAAAGAGCATTGGAATGTGAGCTTCCACTTCCAACTACGCTATTCATTCCTAACGGTGTTCTGAATATCGTTGCTCGAAAGGATACTTATCCGATCGGTCCTAACTCCGGACAACTGAATCATGCTTATTGCGATTTGATCGTAAGGTTGATCACTTTCTCTCGATTGCTGTCGAAGAGGCTGAGATTCTTTGTCACGGCGTGTCTGTCATGCCAGGTTGCGGAGATCTTGTAGTCGCAGTCCCCGTCGAGCCGTTTAAAGCTGTACCGACCATCCTGACCCGTGATGAAGGAAACTACCGTCCGGGTGTAAAGGTTGTGTGCCTGCACGACGGCCCCGCGCAATGGCTCATGTTGCCTATCGCTGATAATCCCGCTTAGACTGCGGTATTCATGTTGCGCTTCTATACGTGACGAGCATGCGAAAGCAATCCCGACCGTTAGTAGGCTGAGAAATCTCAGACGGTGATACATAGATTCGGGCTCCAACGAGAATCATGGCAGGAGCTTATTGCGAAGACTGTGTCCTCTTGCACACTTCAGCGATTCGTTTACGGTTTGGCTTCGACTGGCCTTACTACGGTCGAAGCGGAGAAACGGCTACACCAGTATGGCCTGAACGACGCCAACGCGGCGAAGCAATCACCAGCCTGGTTGCGGCTTGCGAAGCCTCTGGGAAATCCGCTGGTCATCATTCTGCTGCTGGCGAGCGCACTCTCAGCCGCCACAGGAGACCTTGCCAGCTTCGCCACTATCGCCATGATCGTCCTGCTCTCCGTGCTGCTCGACTTCGTGCAGGAGGCCAAGGCCCAGGCCGTCATCGACGCGCTGCGCGGGCAGATTGATTTGCGGGCTAATGTCTGTCGCGACGGTGTCAAATCCAGTCTGTCGGTCGCACAGGTTGTTCCCAGCGACATCGTGGAACTAAGTAGCGCTCGGAAGAATGTACGAATCCAAGCCACTCGCCGACTTTGGGCAGAAAGGAAAGGGCAACGGCTACCGCAATTGTACTGACAACGAGCGCAAGGACTAATTGTCCTGGTCGACTGGCAAAGACAATGACGGCGGGTACGCAGGGATAGAATGATGAGAATTTGGGTGACGAGGGATTCCAGAAACCAGCCCGTACGAAAGAACGACTTCTCCGCATGAAAGAGGAAGATGAGTGCGGCGAAGGTCATCCCATCAAAGATGGAACTGATTAGACCCATCATGAACATAAAGCGCCCGATGAGGCGGATGTTCCAGTGGATTGGGCGCGCGATTGCTTCCGGGTCGACATTGTTGAGTGGAAAACCAATTTGCGCAAAGTCGAAGATGAGCTTGGTGAGTAGCACCTGAGTGGACAGAAGAGGGAGAAAGGGAAGGAAAGGTCCGGCAATCACGATGCTGAAGATATTGCCAAAGTCACGTCGCTCGCCATAAGGATATACCTTTCCCTATTGACGACCGTGCGGCGTCCTTCCAGAACACCCTCATGAACAACGTCGAGGTCCTGCTCCAGCAGGATGATGTTCGCGGCTGCCTTCGCTACGTCGGCTGCGCTATCCACCGAGATACCTACATCCGCAGCATGGAGCGCGGGCGCGTCGTTAATACCGTCGCCCAGGAAACCGACCGTCTGGACGAGATGTTTGAGGGCAAGAATGACGCGCAACTTCTGCTGCGGGGTGACGCGGGAAAAGAGTCACGTTTCGGGAAGCTTGCCAAGCAGGGCCTCGGGACTGAGAACGGTCAATTTCGCGCCATTAATAACTTGACCCGGATCGAAGCCAAGCTTGGCGCATAAGGACCGCGAGACCTGCTCGTTGTCTCCAGTAAGAATCTTGACCGTGACGCCAACAGCCGAGAGTGCGGAGAGGGCTGGACCGGCGGAAGGCTTGGGAGGATCCAGGAAGATCGCGAAGCCGACGAAGGTGAATTGAGCTTCGTCGCCAAGTGCGACCGTGGCTTGATTCTCCGGCTCTTGTCGACTCCCGAAACCCAGCAGCCGGAATCCCTGCACACTGAAGTCGTTGAATCGTGCGATCGGTCCGGCGCGAAGCTCATCGGTAAGTTCGCCGGCAGTTCCATCGCCGCGCTCGATGTGAGTAGAGATGCGAATGATGTCTTCCGGTGCGCCTTTGACGATCAGCGTGCGGACCATGTCCCGCTCGATGAGAACAGATACGCGCTGGCGCTCGAAGCCGAAGGGAACTTCGTCGATCTTGGTCCAATGCGTTGGATCGATCGCCGTGTTGGCCAGGATGGCGTCGTCGAGAGGACTCTTCAAGCCGCTCTCGAAGTGACTGTTCAACCACACGAGTTGGAACACACGATCGCTGGGATTGCTGCTGGCGTCGATCGACTTCGTCAATTCGATGCGGACCTGCGTGAGAGTTCCGGTCTTGTCGGTGCAGAGCACATCCATGGCACCGAGGTTGTGAATCGCGGGCAGGCGCTCGACGATGACATGGCTGCGAGAAAGTCGAACGGCCCCACGCACCAGGGTGATGGTCATGATCATCGGTAACAGTTCAGGCGTCAGTCCGACGGCAAGGGCCAGCGCAAAGACCAGCGACTCGATCCGGGGACGGTGGAACACCATGCTCTTCGCCATCACGAGCAAAACAAGCACGGCGGTCAGTCGCAGGATCATCATGCTGAAGTTGCGCAGACCACTCTCGAAAGAGGTGTGTGGCGGTTTGGCGATCAGGGTGTCGGCCAGTTTGCCGAGAGTGGTCCGACGGCCGGTCAAACACGGGAGAAAGGTTGCGCTGCCGGAGATCACACAGGTTCCGGCGAGTACGGTGTCGACTGCGACGTTGATGCCGTCGGCCGTCTCGCCCTGTTCTGACGGTTGCTTCTCCACAGGGAACGCTTCGCCGGTCAACATTGCCTGATTGAAAAAGAACCGCGTGCAGCCAATAGAATGCCATCGGCGGGAACCAGCTCGCCGGCACTTCGGCGTTCTGGCTATCATTGTCGGTGCTCTTCTACTGACCACTGAATTCGCAAAGCGCGCTTTCTTCTGACATATGGAGCGAATTGACGGCTCTCAAAAAGATCGGGCATGACTTCAAGCACCCAGCTGGCAGCTTGTCGGGTTTAAGGAATCAGGACGACAGACCCATGCCCGCTTTCTTCTTTCGCCGCAAGCAACGCGTCGTTGGCCTGTGCTAGAGGAAAGAGTGTCACCTTGGGTAGGATGTGGAGTGACACAGCAAGCAAGAGGAAGTCGGTGGCGTCCTTCCGCGTCATGTTCGCGACGCTACGCAGTTGCCGCTCTCCCCAGAGAAGAGTGTCGTAGTCAAAGGCGGGCATCCCGTCCAGATGGATCGCGTTGATAGCCACCACTCCCCCCTTTCGCAGGCTTCGGAGCGGATCCAACACAACCTTCCCCGTAGGCGCAAACGTGATCGCTCGGTCCAGTTTCTCAGGCGGTTGATCGTCTTCATCGCCAGTCCAAGTTGCGCCGCTGGATGTCGCTTCGCGGCGGTGCGCCTCTCCCCTGGTAACTACATAGGTCTTACAATCTCAGGATTTCAGGATCGGCATCACCAACGATGCGGAACGCCAACGCCGAAACGCCCGACGCGCTCGCCCTCCTGAACGCCAGCAACACGGAGACTGCGGAATCCGATGATGCCGGCACAATGGGGAGGTGCGACTTGATGGTCATTAAAGCCGCTCGGGAGAGGAAATACGAAGTCGGATCTCACGAGGACGAACTCCGCAAATCCACCATTTACCGCGTAGCCAGTAATCGTGGGACGGTCGCACAGGTTTTCCTTTTGGTGCAAGCAATACCAGCAGTTTCCGTCGACCCCTCCCATCCAACTGGCCCCAACGCGAGTCCCATCGGGTATGGCCGCGGTGCCGCCTTCGACCATGTGGCCGACGATCTGGTGCCCCGGAATGAGTGGAGGGTTTAGCCTGGCGAGGTCGCCCTCGACGATATGCAGATCGGTGCGGCAGACTCCGCAGGCGAGAACACAAAGTACCACAAACCCGGCTTCGCTTGCGGTCGTGGTGCCCTCACGCGCCTAAGAAACGGTTCTCCCCTGCTTCTTTCAGACTGGAACAGCGCAGCGTTCATCAGTTGTGGCTTCGTTCGTTCTCATGGAAGAGAATCTCCCCTTTCGGGAAGCAGACCTCTATCCCGATCGAGGCGTAGACCCGGAGCGCAGCTTTGTCCAGGTTGCAGAACGTCCGCAACGTGCGATGTTCGCAATCGATGCTATCCAGGCTTTCTTTCTTTAGTGCGAAGACGTTTTGCACGGGTGCCTCGATCCCAAAAGCTCCATAGTTGCGAAACAATACCCCTGCTACACCATCATGGTCAAAAGAGCACTAAAAGGAAGCCGGGCACAGGAAATTCGGGTCTTATTTCAAGCGCCGCAACAGGCCAGGTGTTTGAAAGCAAGCGGAATGTGGTTCACTCTGGCCTTACAGGTGGCACGTATGCGGCAGCGAACGCTTACCAGGCGCACGGATACTCGGTCTCGAATTCTTCAGAGTGCGAGAATGGTACATGCTCGTCCTAACTCCTGATCGCAGGTTCACGGTCGACACGCACAAATCAACCACTCAGATACGCAGTCGAGGTTGCGAGATTCATGCAGGATGAGAACGTTCTAGAGAAACAATTGGAACACCGGCTGGGACGTGTACGTGCATCGCAGCGCCTCGGAATCGAAGAGGATCACGAAGCTGTCTTCGGCCACGGGATCAACTTCTTTCATCCTGAGAATTGGTATTCCACTCACACGATGCTTCGGTTTGCTCTCAAGCTATCTGGTTTCTATGGCCGCGGTCATATGAACACTTCCCTAATTCGAGTGCAGCACAATGATGTGCATCTGTCGAACCTTCCTGTTGTCTTTGAGGGCTACACCCTACTGCACATCAGCGATATGCATTCGGATCTGAATCCGAACCCGATTCAGCGTTTGATCGAGCTTCTCGACGGACTGCAATACGATCTCTGTGTCCTCACCGGCGATTTCCGAGGCCAGACGTTCGGGCCGTTCGAGGCGTCGATGACAGACCTCGCGAACGTTCGCAAATATCTCCACGGACCGATTTATGCAGTCCTCGGAAACCACGATACGATTCGGATGGTGCCCGAGATCGAAGCGATGGACATTCGTGTGCTGCTCAACGAGTCAGAGACTATCTGCCGCGGAGACCAGCGAATTTACCTTGCGGGAGTCGATGATGCTCATTATTACCGCGCTGACGATCTTCAAAAGGCAGCACAATCGATTCCCCGCACGGCGATTTCGATCCTTCTCTCTCATACCCCGGAAATCTACCGGCAGGCAGCCGATGCCGGCTTTCAGCTCATATTGAGCGGACATACCCATGGCGGCCAGATCTGTCTGCCAGGTTCAATTCCGATTACGCTCGATGCGAAATTACCGAGGTACATGGCAGCCGGGTCGTGGCGCTATGGCGCAATGCAGGGCTATACCTCGGTCGGCGTTGGCTCCTCAATCGTTCCGGTGCGATTCAACTGTCTTCCTGAGATCACGCTTCACCATCTGCACCGCATCACCATGCCGCCGTCTGTTTGAATCTTTGTCTCCGTCTATGAGGTTCTGGCGACTATTCCGGGCTGACTAGTAGGGTCGCTCTCGAATGTGAAGCTTGAATAACCATATCGATAACAGCGCTTCTCCCACGAAGAAAACAACAACGATCACGGTGATCTCCCGTGCTGTTAAAGCCAGCGCATGACCGCAGGCTAGTAGCGGGAAGAGAGACTCCGGGATCTGATCCAGGCCTGTTGCTTTGTCGCCCGCAACGAAATGGAGGCGGCGTTTTAGAAAGCTGGAAAACAAATCGCCTCCCATGGCGACAGTTCCGAACACGAATCCAATTTTCCAGGACATACCGAATAAAGTTCCGACGGCTGTCGTCATTGAAACTGCAACCAGAATGCCACGTATCGTTTTCGACGAACCAAACAAGGGTTGCCCATCAAAGAACTTGGCTCCGCCATCCAAAGGATACGCAAACCGGGTGCCCAGCAACTTGTTTACGAGTACTGGCGTACCGTTCGCGATGGCCAGCAATGACAGCAGTTCCAGCATCAACCGAAAGGGCACTTGGTTGTCCTCCGCTCCCTCGTCACCGTCTTGATTTTCCCCTTTATGCCTCGCCCTGAGTTGATTACTTCAATCAACAAGACAGATGACAGAATTCTACAGGCTGCTTACCTAAACCGATTTTCGATCTAGCCACACTATGATTGCAGCTTGGCCGACCGCAAAAGCAGCAGCGGACATTGCACCAGCTTCACCACCTTCTCCGCAATCGACCCAAAAACAATGGGTCGCCATCCAGACAATCCATGAGTAGAGATGACGATAAGGTCGGTTCGTTCGCGTTCGATCATCAGCATGATGCTTGCTACGACGTCATTCCCTGTCTCAACGCTGGAATTGATCCGGACGCCACGTTTTCTGAGGGGCGCCACGTTCTCGTCCAAGCGGCTTTCAGCGCCAAGCTTAGCTTCCAGAAGGAACTCTTGCTGCGGAAAGAAGGCGGAGGGGTATTTGATTCCCGTCCTTTCCGGAAGCATGAAAAGCGCGTGAAACACATATAAATCCGCGTCGAAACGTATTGCTAGATCTGCTGCAGCCTCTAAAGCTGCCTCAGAGGAAGCGCTGAAGTCGGTCGGCAGCAGGATTCGCGTGGGATGAAAGCGTGATGCACTGGTAGTCAACATAGTGTCTCCCGAGAGTGACGTGACTGATCTCGATCGATGATCGCGACCATCTTTGCCACTGCTCATTAGTACACCCATAGCTGCGGGCCTGCCTTGGACTGTGCCCCTCAAACTTGAAACGAAGTCATCTGGCTCCATCGTTATACCCACGGTGTGTGGAGTTGTCTACAAGTGAAGCTTGCCCTCTGGCACGTACCTTGTGACGCAGATCACCATCAATTCAGGTGCAAGCGCGGAAGCTTCCTGAACAGGAGCATCTGTCTGACAACGCTCAGCTCATTGATGAAATTGCTTAGCCGGTCGACGACGCACGTCGCGACGGCAATCTTCATCGCAACGGACATGATGGCAGCACTGACGATGAAGGTCCTGACTCATCAGCAACATGCTGTTGCTCTCCTACTTTGGATCGCCGTCGTCGGTGCAAGTGTTCGACTGCTTCTCTCTCTCTCGTTGCACAAGTGTCCAAGCGAAACTTCGGGGTCGACATCTTGGCGCTGCTTTCGATTGTGACGGCGCTGCCACTTGGACAAGTTTAGTTTGTTCGCGAGGTAACTGCGAGGGCTCGAACACTCTATCTGGGGGATGGACTCAACGATGCGCCAGCGATGATGGCAGCGACAGCTGGGATCGCGCTCGGAGTAAACAGCGACATAACCTCCGAGGCTGCGGGGGCGGTGATCCTCAAGTCATCGCTAGAGAACGCCGACGAGTTGATCCATATTGGCCGCCGGATGCGAACGATCACGTTGACCAGTGCAGTGGGAGGAATGGGCTGAGTTTAATCGGAATGGGAGCCGCTAAATTTAAACTTACCAGCCCACTTCAGGGAGCGGTCGCGCAGGAGGTGATCGACCTTCTTTCGATCTTGAACTCCCTGCGGATGATCTTACCTACAGGCCCATTCAGCGACTTTCATCAAACTGGGTTAGTGTAACCGTCACGTGCGCTGCGCAACTCGACAGCCTTGGGCAGCGCTTGAAATATGGCGATCGACCGGGGTTTTAACACATAAGTCAGAGATGCAACGATGGGGGCATTGCAGGGATCCATAAAGTCGTCTGGTGTTGGCAGTGAGGTGTCGACGATTCGGCTCCAGTCTTCGGCCTTACCCTCCTGAATGGTGAATGCGAGCGGCTGCCAAAAGGCGTTAAGCATGACGTAGATATTGCTATCCTCCAGCGACTGTCCGTGAAGACAGTAAGCAAGGCTTCGTGACTCATAGGACTTGTCCACTTCACGGCCGACCCCATACCACTGAACTTCATCGCGCCAGAACAGCGATCGACCTAGCGAGGGATGGTCTTTCCTGAACGCAATCATCTTCTTGAAGAATCGGAATACGTCACTATGTCTCGCAAGCAGATCCCAATTCAACCAACTTTGCTCGTTATCGATGTTGTAGACGTTTCCATTTCCTTGCTGTGATTGCATGAATTCATCTCCGGCGCGGAACATGGGCGTCCCGTTGGATAGGAGGAGCAGGCAGAGGAAATTCTTCACCTGGCGCTTGCGCAGAATCATGACATCCTGAAAACTATCGGTCCCACGGTTTGGCTCGGTACAGTTCCAACTTGCGGGAGAGTCGTAAGCAACCAGGTCATACAGGGTCAGGCCGTCATGAGAGCTGATATAGTTCACGCTCTGCCAAGGTCTGTATGCCTCTCGGATAGCATCCGGAAACTTGTCTGAACTCCCGTATATTCTTGTCATGAGATCTGAGACACAGCCAGGATCGCTCTTGATGAAGCTCCTCACAGTAGTCCGAAATCTGTCGTTCCATTGGCGCCAGTCAGTCCCCGGAAACCCACGTTGAAGCGCGGTCGCTGGAGCTTGGCTTCCTGAACTGTAAATCTCACCGCCGAGCTGGTAATTTGGATATTGTTGATTTCCCTCCCAGGGCTCCGCGATGAGGCGAACGCCCTGTAGATCGGGGTGGCCCGAGATGTCACCAAAGATCGGCGGATCCGCCAGGTTGATTGAGCCGTCGGTGTTGCGTGAAAAGATCGACGCCATATCGAATCGGAAGCCGTCGACATGCATCTCGCGAAACCAATACGACAGGCTGTTGACTATCAGTTGCCGGACGGCACGATTGGCACAATGCAGCGTATTGCCGGTGCCGGAGTAATCTGCGTAAGGATGCTGAGCGTCATCGGAGGACATGTAATACGTGCTATTGTCGATTCCCTTCAGGCTGTATACAGGACCGAACTCATTTCCTTCGCCGGTGTGGTTATAGACAACATCCAGAATCACTTCGATCTTTGCCTTGTGTAATGCCTTGACCATCTCCTTGAACTGGTGGCAGGCATCGCCGACTGCACCTTGCGAGGCGTATGCATCGTGCGGCGAGAAGAAGTTTAGGGGCATGTATCCCCAATAGTTTGGTTCGGTTGCATCGAACTGAAAGACCGGCATCAGCTCTACCGCGGTGACACCCAACTCGTGCAGGTAGGGTATTTTCTCGATCACGCCGGCGAAGGTTCCCTGTTTTTCTAAGCTCACTCCCGAATTCGCGTTCCTTGTAAATCCTCGGACATGCATCTCATAAATGACGAGGTCGCTATCGTGCTGCGGTCTCTTACTGTCACCCCAATCGAACTCGGCAGCGCCTTCGCTTGCGGGCAGCACAGCCAAGGGTGCTTTCCCTGCGTTGCTGGACTGGCCGAAAGCTGCACTACGATCGAACCCCAGAGGGAAGAAGATCGATTTTGCGTATGGATCCAAAAGAATCTTAGCGGGATTGAAGGCATGCCGTTCAAAGCGATTGGTCGACTGATGTGGCCCATCAATCGAATATGCATAATACGTCGCATTTTGCATCAGGCTCTTGGGAATGCGAGCATGCCATATGCGACCAGTTTTGTTTTTGCGGACCTCAAATTCATAGGCAAGAACAGGATGAACGAGGTCGCTTGACTGATATAGGAGCACGGATACGCTTTCGCCGTACTTCGAGTAGACAGCGAAGTTGTACGATTGTTCCTCTGACATCCAGGTAGCGCCTAATGGACTTGGAGTACCTTCTCGCGCTGCCCACGTCGCCATATGTGTCATCAGGTGCCTTAGTTGAAACTAGCTTACTTGGTCTTGGATCAGCGGATGTTTCTCAAATGAGATCGATACGAAAACTCGCTGGACCGACACAGCCAGTTCAGATTTTCCACCAGAGGGTCGAGGCACTTGACTTGGCGATGGTGGTTGCGCGAGCGTCCCCGAAGAAGAGCTTCGTACACGATCTGCGCACTACTGCAAGATGCGTAGAGGCGCAATTGACGCTACTTGACCTGTTGGACCAATTGCCGCCGCACGCGGAGGAGGCTTAGGAAGTCCGAGAACGACTCAAAAGAGTCCGGCGGGCGACAAGTTCGGTGCGCGATCGGGATGTTCAGCGAGACTTGGTTCAGGAAGAAAGTTCCGTGAACTCCAACAATAAGTCTATGCGCTCCGACGCCAAGCAGTTGCGCCATCATCTGAAAACACAACGGAGGCACAGAGCCACCGAATTGGTCCGAGTCCTACGCGAGGAAAAGCCGCGATTGGCGTGCGCGCTGCTGCTTCTCGAAGCAAAGCTGGAGCCGGCAAAGAACCGCATAGTGCCCACGAAGCAGCTGACTACGCACATTGAGAGATGGTTCTTCATCAATGCCAAGCGTTTGCCCCAATCCGACTCCACGCTCGGCAAGCGACCGGGTAATCTGGAGAAACTTGTGCAATCGATCAACCTGTTGAGCGAGCGGTCACTTCACGATCTTCGCAAGAGAGCTAAGTTGTGTCGCTACATGGCGGAGGGTTTACCAGCAAAGTCTTTGATTGCAAGGAGGATGGCAGTTCGGTTCGAGGCTATCCATGAGGCCGGAGGGGCCTGGCACGATTGGCTGCTGCTTATGGACATCGCAGCTAAGGGCGGAGGTAACCACGCTCGATTGACAGAACAGTATGCCGAGCGTCAAGACGTGGCCCTGACCAACTATCGTTTACGGCTAGTGGCTCTGCTACCGATCCTTGATGCGTCTGTACCGCGTCGAGCGGGTCGTCCGAGTCCGGACCTGGTTGCGAAGAGCGGTTCCCCAGGGTCCCCTAAAAAAGGCAGGGGCAACAAAAGCACCTCTCCACGTCCCTGACGAGACACCGCAGCTAAGCGTATAGTCGGCCCACGTTCGGGCGAACCTGAAACTGACGCCTCCTCCATGTTGATCTTCAAGCCAAACTCTTGGAGTTGCTTGTTGCCTTAGTGTCGAAGGCTCTTCATGTGATGTTCGTCACAGCGTTGGTCGCGAAGAAAGCGTACTGTTATTTCTCAAGAGGTACTTGGTGCTTAACTTCCTGCAAAATCCAGGTGCCGACACGCGCGTAAAGCTCCTGGGCGGTGGTGGTAAGTTTTCTCTCTGCCAACTTGTCCACTTCAGAGCGCTGGGGGACGCGAAGAGTCAAAGACCTTCTTGCAATCCGGAGATTAGCATGCTCAAAGTAGATTCAGTCGTAGCAGTTTATGAAAAGCACGAGGAAGCCGATGAGGCCCTGGGATCTTCAGCGCGCAGGAATCAACATGAAAACCCTTTCGATCGCTGCCAAAGATACCCACCTGAATGAACAGGTCTGCGGTTACTACACGGTGGGGAACCGCATTTTGCATTGGGGGAAGCTAGGTGCCTTCTGGGGTGTTCTCTGGGGAATTCTTTTCCATTCAGCGCTGTTTGCAATACCAGGTATCGGCCCAGTCCTCCTCGCAGGTCCGCTGGTGTCTTGGGTGGCGGCTGTTCTTGAAGGTGCAATTGTCTTCGGCGGAGTCGGTGCCATTGGCGCCGGCCTCGTAAGCATAGGAATCCCCAAGGACAGCGTGATCGAGTGAGAAGGCACTGAAGCGCGACGCGCAGATCGAAGCGAAGAACGTGACAGTCGAAACGGCTGACAATATCGTCACCCTTCGAGGGCACGTTCACTCATGGAGAGAGCGTGAAGATCCACAGCACGCTGCCTTTGGCGCACCTGGCGTGACCGGCGTCGTCAATCTCCTGACCGTCAGCCACTAGACTGGGGTCCTCTCCAATAAACGGATCAGATCGACCTCACGAAGCAGAAGACCTCTTCTGCCCCGTGTTCTTGTGTCGGTGCATCGTGGCGATCATCGCAAATCGAAATGAAGCGCCATCTATCTTTACGGCGCCGGCACGAAGGTGAAGTCTGCAACCAGAGGCAGATGATCGGAAGCGATCAGTGCTTCAGGGGTTCGCACAAGATACATATGCTGGAGGTGCAGAGCGGGATCGAAGTAGAAGTGATCCAGATGCAGGATTGGAAAAGATCCGGGGTAGGTGTGGCGCTGCTTCAGCATGGTCTTGGGTTCGAACGTGTTGAAGCTTCGCGTCAGGGTTCTTGTCGCCAGGCCACGTGTCCATTCATTGAAGTCCCCTAAAAGGATGCGCGGTTCGACCAAGGCCGATTTTTCAAGATGGTCAAGGAGATATCGGACCTGGTGGCGGCGCTCTATGAAACCCGTTCCGAGATGCAGATTGAATGCGTGAAGCGTCGTCACGTCGTTTAGTCTAAGCTCGGTGCGAAGACATCCGCGCGGCTCGCGATGCTGGTGGGTGAGGTCGTAATTGTGGAAGGACGCAATAGGCAGGCGGCTGAGGGTCATATTCCCGTAAGCACCACCATGCAGAATGCGATTCTCTCCAACGCACCACGAGTATCCTTCAAGCGAGTGGGCAAGATGTCTTGCCTGATCGAGTTCTGGCAGGCCATCCCGTACATCGAGGATCTCCTGAAGGCCGATCACATCGGCGTCAAGCGTTTGAAGAATGCGGGCAATGCGCTCCGGACTGGTTTTGCGGTCCATCCCCCGACACTTGTGGACATTGTAAGTTACGACTCGAAGATGAGTGAACGTTGGGGTCATTGCTGCTGCTGGATGATCCAGCCAAAGAACTCCGGTGCGCGCTCGACCCACGGTCGCCTGAGCCACTCGTCGTAGGACAACTCTCGGCTATCGTTCAAGTCATTGATAAAGTCGTCTTCAAGTCGCTGGTTCAATGCAGGTTCCCTCACGGCCATGTTGACTTCGTTATTGATGGCGAATGAGCGCTGGTCGAAATTGGTGGAACCGACAACACTCCAAAGTCCATCGATCAGCAAGATCTTTGCGTGCATCATCGATGGCTGATACTCGAAAACCTGGGCACCGGCTTTGAGCAGAGGGCCATAACCCCGGCGGCTGGCGCTGCGAGTCAACCAGAGATCGCTCTTCGTGCCAGGGACAAGTATCCGGACTTGAACGCCGCGCTTCTTGATAGCCTCGAGAAGGGCTTCGGCAAGACTACTGTCCGGGAGAAAGTATGGAGTAGTGATGTGGATGGTTTTTGTCGCTGACGCAATCAGCGTCTGAAAGAGTATTCGCGCCCGACTGGCACCACCGTAACTTGGCGTGCTGTTCACGACCATGGCAATCGAATCTCCAGCCGGCCGCACCTCTGACGCAAACAAGTCCTGAGAAGCCAAAATATCGCCGTGAGCTTCCAGCCATGAGCCTGCAAACGTGGCCTGGAGGTGAGTGACGACATCGCCTTCGATCCGAACAACGGTATCCCGCCAGCGAGTCAGCACACCCCGCCTCCTGTACCACTGATCGGCAATGCCGGCACCACCGATGAAACCGATACGGCCATCCACGATCAACAGTTCACGGTGAGTGCGGTTATTGATACGGGCGAGACGGTACCAGCGTAACCCGTTGTACCAGGCAATCGTTCCTCCGGCTTGGAGGAGGTCGGCGAAGTAAGCATCGTTTACGCCCATGCTGCCAAAGGCATCGCAGACGATTCTGACCTCCACTCCAGCACGTGCCCGCTCGGCCAGCGATTCGATATACCGCTGGCCGATCTTTCCTTTGTCGAAAATATAAGCTTCGAGATGTACGCTCTTCTGCGCTGTAGCGATGCTGGCCAACTGAGCCTCGTAAAACGACTCTCCGTTCGTAAGAACTTGGAAGCTGGAGTTCCGATTGGCCTTGGCGTCCGTTAGAGCTTCCAAGAGGCAAAGGAAGGGCTCCGAGCCATTCAGCAGAGGTTCGCTGGAACGAATGCTGTAGCCAAGGGTAGGCTCAACAAGACCACCGAGGATCATTAAGAGGACAGTCGTGAACGAGAGCGTCCCGATGACCGCGAAGGCGATTGGAGCCGTACTCACAATCATTGCTACGGTGTGCATTTGCGCCCCTCGTCATGCACGCTGAATTATATGGGCTGGGGAGATTTGTCGTCTCTAGCCGCAGCCGAGGACCACGCGCTGCCGTGATCGGCTGCATCGATGCACGTGCCGATCGCACCTTAAGGCTCGCTCTTCGAAATTATAGTGAGACCGGCATCGCCGTAGCGATTATGAGGATTCCACAGGATCCAGCCATCCGAGTCAGCGTCGTTGGCCCCTCGAATCTGGGCGGCAACTTCACCCGGGCCAAATCTCTTTCCGCCGAAAGCATAATCGCGGAATGCCTGGAGCCATGGACGAAACTTCTTTGGATTTACGCCAGTTCGCAGGATGCAGTTCTCCAGCGTCAGGTGAATGATCTCGTAGATATCCTCGTTGGTCGCCATGGGACTTCTGTGTCCGGGGATGCCGAACTTAAAGCCAGAGGGATAAAGCATCGGACAAATGTAGTCGACCAGAGTCACGATACTTTCAAGCTGTTGGCCAATCCCCGTATCGTTGAGGTTCCATCCGACATAGCCGAAGATGTCGACAGACAGGTATGTATTGTAGGGAGCTAGAGCCGAGTGGGCTTCCCTGAGAAACTGGTTCAGGGCGCTGA
>Ga0123336_10000951_pt1 | contig 27546 bp, 24 predicted proteins | sample SSSSmetaG_FD_96466 | JGI IMG/M metagenome (GOLD analysis project Ga0123336, IMG submission 96466) | Glacier valley bacterial and archeal communities from Borup Fiord, Nunavut, Canada, to study Microbial Dark Matter (Phase II) - ​SSSS metaG | ecosystem: Environmental > Aquatic > Freshwater > Ice...
GGCCGCTGCGCCGCATACAGCACCGCCGCGCCGGCCAGCAGCACCCCCACCCGCACGTAGCTGAACCACAGCCAATGCTCCAGCCAGGCCAGAGCAAAAAAAGCCACTAGCGCCAGCACCACCGCGCCCGGCGGCAGGCGGGGGCGCAGCAGGCCGTCGAGCACGGCGAAGGTGAACCAAGTGGCGGCCCCCAGCAAGCCGGCCAGCAACACGCCCAACCACGGCACGGCGGGTGCGGCCCCAAACAACGCCGCCAACACCTGGCCGTACCCGTGAAAATACAGCGGCACCGCCGGCACCGGTGCCGCTGCTGCCACCCCCGAAAAGAGCCAGGCCAGGGCCGTGTCGTCGCTGGCTTCGTAGTAGCTTCCCAGGCCCGCCACGGTGCCGGCCACCAGCCCCAGCGGCAGCAACACCCCGCGGACAAACGGGGCAAAACGGGAAGAATGCGGCAAGGCGGTCACCCTAGTTAAAAATTAAGCGTTAAGCCGTTAAAAACTGGGACTGAGTGTTTTTTACTTCTCCGTTCGCAATGCCCCTTACGCTTTCCAGAAGCGCATTTCGAGCGATACGCGGGTGGCGTCCTCGTTGAGGTTGGCGGCGGCGCCGTGCAGCAGGTAGGGCGAGAACACCAGCACTTCGTCGGGCCCGGGGTTGGGCCGGATGAGGTCGAGCGGGCGCACGGGCCGCAGCACGCCGGGCACGGTGTAGGGCACGCCGTGGTACACGGCTCCGCCCTCGGTGCGCACCACGGCGTTTTCGGGCCAATGGTGGCTGCCGGGTACCAGCGTGAGCGACGAACGGGCCGTGCTGCCGGCCACGGGCAGGTAGATGTTCAAGCCGTCGCGTAGCTCGGCCAGCCACACGTCGCGGTGCAGGGGGTTGTTGTCGGGGCGGCCGGGGCGCACAATGCGCAGGTGAAACACCCGCTCGTCGGCGTGGTAGTTGTGGGCCCGCACGGGTTGGCCGCAGGCCGCGCTCAGGTAGGTTTCCATCACTTCCAGCGGAATGGGGAAGCGGCTGATGTCATACGACTTGGTCTGCGCGATGACGGCCAAATGCCTTTCCATGTCGTTGCCGACGAGGTGGTGATACTGGGTGCCGTCGAAGTCGGCGGGCCGGGGGCAGCCGGCGGTGCGCAGGGCCTCGCGGAACAAGTCAAGCAAGCCCGCCTGCAGTTGGGCATGGTAGGGCGCGGGCAGGCCCGGCAGCACGGCGAAGCCCGCGGCGGCCCAGGGCGTGCAGGCGGTCAGGTCGTGGTCGGCGGCCAGCAGGATTTGGTCGTTGTCGGTGCCGCCGCTGGGGCCTTCCACCTGGTAAGGCACGGCTTCGCCGTTCAGGTTGAGATGGGTGAAGGGGGTGGCGTCGGCAGCGGGGTCGGGAGTCATGGCGGGGGGCGCCGGGAGGGCGCGGTCATAGTAACCGGTCAAATTTAGCCCCGAAACCTGGTCTGCAGCCGGCTCCACACCGCCAGTGCCCGGTCCAGAAGGGTGAGCCGGGTGGCCTGACGCAGCAATTCGAGGACGGCCACGGCTTCGGGGTGGCGGCCGCGACGCACAATCTGGCGCAGTTCCCAGCGCAGGCACTTGGCCAAGGCCGTCCGCTCGGGCGGGGTGCGCACCAGCGCCAGGGCCTTGCGGCACACCGCAATGTTGGAGGCCAGGTAGGGGTCGTTGGGCTGGTAGGCTTTCGACGACATCGACCGCGGGTGGCGCCGCCGCCGGGTCGTCACGGCGTCCTGGTAAAAAAACTGCCAGTCGCGGCTGGCCCGCACCCAGAAATCGAAGTCCTCGTAGCTCAGGCTTTCGTCGTAGCCGCCCAACCGGGCCAGCACTTCGCGCCGCATCATCATGGTGGGCGTGCAGATGAAGTAATGGTCGAGCACGTCGGCAAACACCCAGCCGCTGGCCGGGCGCGGGCGCAGGCCCCCGCGGCCGTCGGGCCGGTGGTGCAGCCGCAGCGGCCGGCCGGCCGCGTCAATCAGCTCGGCGTTGGAATACACGAGGCCGTAAGTGGCGGGCAGGCCCTGGAACGCGGCCACCTGGCCCGCCACCCGCCCGGGCAGCAGCACGTCGTCGGTGGCAAAATCAATCACAAACTCGCCCCAGCACCGGTGAAAAGCGGCGTTGAAGGCCCGGCAGTTCTGGATGTTTTCGGGCAGCAGCAGCAGGTGCCAGGCCGGGTAAGTGGCCGCGTACTCCTGCAAAATTGCGGCGCTGCCGTCGGTGCTGGCGTCGTCCACGAGCCATACTTCCAGATTGGGGTAGCTCTGAGCTAGGATGGAATCCAGCGCTTCCCGCACAAACGGCGCGTGGTTGTAGCACAGCGCAATGATGGACACCAGGGGCGTTGCGCTTGACGCTGCGCTTAATGAGGAATGAGGAATGAGGAGTGAGGAATCGAGCACGGGCAATGGATACGTAAATCAAAAAGACTATTCCTCACTCCTTACTTCTCTCTCCTCGTTCTTAATTGAAAAAAAACGCAGCCGGCCAGCAGCAGGCCGTAGCGCGCGGCATGGGCCAGCACGGCCCCCTGCAGGCCGTAGCGAGGCAGCAGCAGCGCCAGCAGCCCCGCAAACACCGCCGCCGAAACCGCCTGCACGGCCACGTAGGGCCCGGTGCGGGCCCGGGCCGTGAGCTGAAAAATAAACACCCAGCTCAAAAACTTGGCCCAGTCGCCGAGCAGCTGCGGCGCCAGCAGCTCGCGGGCGGCTAGCAGGCGCGGGGCAAAAAGCAGCGGCAGCAGCCAGTCGCGGCCCGCATACAGCAGCCCCAGGCCCCCGGCCAGCACCGGGGCCAGCAGGGCCAGCACCCCGCGCAGGTACGCCCGGGCCGCCCGCGGCTGCCCGGCCAGCGCGGCTAGCCGCGGGTAAAACACGCTGCTCATCACGGCGGCAAACACCATGGTGTAGTTGTCGGAAAGCTTGGCCACGGCCTGCCACAAGTCCGTCCGGGCCGGCCCGAAAGCCCCCAGCAAGTAGCTGCGCAGGGCAAAATCAACGGCTTTGCCGAAGAGCAGTGTGCTCACGGCCATCAGCAGGAACTGGCCCAGCCGCCGCAGGGCCAGCTGGCTCAGGGGCGCGGCCAGCCGCACATGCCGCAGCACCCCCGCCCGGGCCGCCAGCCCCAGCGCCGGCGCCAGCGTGAGGCCCTGCGCGAGCAAATACGCCAGCAGCACGGTGGGCAGGGACAGGTAGTGCAGCAGCGCCGCCGCCGCCGCCGCCGTCCCAAACGCGGCCAGGGCCACCGACAAACCGATGTAGTCGCGCAGCCGCCCGGCCGCCAGCAACGCGGCCCCCAGCAGCCCCTGCCCCACCAGCAGCGCGATGCCGAGCAGAAAGGCCGCCCCGCTGCCCCACCCCCACCCGAGCAGCCCGCGCGCGGCCAGCACCGCGCCGCCGGCCAGCAGCGCCGCCGCGTTGAGGACGGCGGCGGCGCCCAGCCAGGCGCGGTAGCGGGCACTGCCGGGCCGCAGCGGGGCCAGGTACTTCACCAGGCCCACGTGCACCCCGTCGCTGGGCAGGGCCGTGAGCAGGGCCATCAGGTTCTGGAACTGGGCCAGCAGCGTGAGGCCGCCGGCCGGAGCCAGCGTGGCAAACAGCTTGTTGACGATGAGCGCCCCCACCGCCCGGGCCGCCACCGCCACCCCCGCGCCCGCCGAGCCGCGCACGAATTGGCGGATTGGTGAAGCGCTGGGTGGGTGGGTGGGTGGATTGACGGGCATGGTGGCTAGCGGACGTAAAGAAACGCGAAGCGGAAGAAGCCGTCCAGCCGGGCGCAACATGAGCCACCGCAGTTGAAACGCAAAGCTTCCCACTCCCTCAACCCACCAACCCACCATTCCACCACTCCACCACCTCACCCAATCTCCTTCTCCCAGCTCAGCCGCAGGCCGGCCACGCCGCCCAAGTGGCGCTTGAACCGCAACAGCGAGGCGTTTGGGCCGGCGGGCAGCGTCGAGGTGCCCAAGTCGAGCACGGCCATGCCGCTGGCCCGGGCAAAGGCGTGCAGGCCTTCGTTGAGCAGCACCACCGGGCTCAGGGCGTTGCAGCGCAGGGGGCTGGCCGGATAAAAGTTGTAAAGCACCCGCCCGCTTACCCGGACGGCCACCGTGAGGGCCGCCCAGCCGCCGTCGGGCTGGCGCACCGAGAACAGAAAATGGTCCTGCGGGAAGCGTTGAAACAGCTCCTGCACCCGCGCCAGGGGCAACGACAGCGCCTGCCCCCGCTCCTGCCGGCAGGCCCGGATGAAGTCGTAGGCCGCGGGCAGCAGCAGCGGCGGCTCCTGCTCCAAGTGCAGGCCGTGGCGGCGGCACTTGTGCAGCCGGCGCCGCTCGGAAGGGTGCAGGTGGGCATCGTAGTCGCGGTTCGGGTCGAGGTGGTAGTTCTGCTCGGCCAGCACCACGCGGTAGCGGCGGCGGCGCAGCACTTCGGCCAGTTGGGCGGCCCCGGCGGGGTCGTAGGCGAAGGGGTAGCCGCGCAGGGCCAGCCGGCGCAGGCCGCGCCCGGCCACGGCGGCTTCGGCGGCGTCGAGGAGCTGGTGCAGCCGGGCGGCCGGCACGCCGGGCGCCAGCTGCACGCCCCCGAACGGCGCCTGCCCGGGGCTGCGACCCAGGCCCGCGGCCGCGTCGAGGGCCACGTGCAGCTGCGCCACGGTGCGGCCCGCGGCGGCGTCCTCGGCGTAGAAGCTGAGCACCGGGCCGGGGGCCGGGGCCAGGGCCTGGTGCTCGGGGCGCAGGTAAAGCAGCGGCTCGAAGGCCAGCGGCAGCCGGGGCCCAGCGGGGCCGGCCGGGCCGCTTTCGGCCACGTAAATTCCCCGGGCCGGGCCCGGCGGGGCGGCCCCCGGCGCAGCAGCGGCAAAAGAATCAGTTACTTTCAAACCTCAATGGCGTGGCCCAGGCGGCAAAGTACGGCACGGAACGACGGCGGCCCCGCCCCCCCCGGAGCGGCGGGGGCGGCATCTTCTTCCGAATGCCGCGCGTAGGTGGGCTGGGCCGGCGCCCGATTGGCTCTAATTTTCTGCTGCATGTCTTCCAATTCTCCTTCCCCGGCCACCGCGCCGGGCCGCCCCACGGCCGCGGCATTTGGCCCTAATTCCCGCGTGACTGACCGCGACGCCACCCGGCAGGCCCGCGAGCAGCAGGTGGGCCAGCGCCCGGGCACCCTCAACATCCGCGAGGGCGCCCTCAAGCCGCGCCTGTTCCTGACCGCCTACAACGACGAGAGCTGCCAGGAGGACGAGTACACCGACCGCTACGAGGACCTGCGGAACCAGCTGCGCCAGCACCCGGAGCTTAAGTACTGGATTGACGTGCGCGGCTACGGCGACCTGGCCCTGATAGAGCAGCTCATGAAAGACTTTGGCTTGCACCCGCTGCAAATGGAGGACGTGCTCAACGACTACCAACGGCCCAAGGTGGAAGTCTTCGACGACCACCGCCTCTTCCTGGTGTCGCGCATGACCGAGTTCACCGCCAACCTGGAAATTGACGACGACCAGCTCTCCCTCTTCACCGGGCCCAACTACGTGCTCTCGTTTCAGGACGACTACGACGACTGCCTCGACACGCTGCGGGTGCGCATCCGCGCCAACTTCAGCACCCTGCGCAAGCAGCCCGTGCTCTACCTCGCCTACGCCCTCACCGACGTGGTGCTCGACCACTACTACCCCACCATGGCCGCCATCGGCGACTACATTGAGGACCTGGAAGAGGCCATCTTCGCCGACAAGCGGCCCCGCCGGCTCCTCAACCGCATCCTGCGCATCAAGAAAGACGTGGTGCGCTTCCGCCGCCTGGTGTACCCGGAGCGCGACAAGATTGCCGAAATCCTGCGCCTGCCCGAGGAGGTGATGCCCGAAAGCCTCAAGCTCTTCTACCGCGACGCCTACGACCACGCCATCCAGGCCCTGGACCTGGCCGAGAGCTACCGCGACAACATCTCCTCCCTCACCGACCTCTACCTCTCCGACCAGAGCAACCGCATGAACGAGGTGATGAAGGTGCTCACCATCATCAGCACCATCTTCATCCCCCTGAGCTTCGTGGTGGGCCTCTACGGCATGAACTTCCAGCGCGACGACGGCCACGGCCACTTCCTGCCCCTCAACATGCCCGAGCTCTACAGCCCCTGGGGCTACCCCCTGGTGGTGGCCATCATGCTGACCGTGGTGAGCGGGCAGCTCTACTACTTTTACCGCAAGGGCTGGCTCACGAACGGGTGAGGCGGGCAGGACCGGTTCCGAGGCGGAACCGTGCGGCAAACAAGCGGACTGCCGGCGCTGAGCCGGCAGTCCGCTTGTTTGCCGCACGGCCATGAACGGCCAGTGGCGTCGGTAATGCTTCGAGCGGACGGCCGAGGGAAAACCGGCCGCCCATCCTGCACTTTTACGTTAGAAACACACCGGCAAGGGCTAGGGAAACATGTTGCCGGTGGCGGACACCCGCACGGCGGGCGGCCCTTCGCGCTCGGCGGGGGTGGGCGGGGGCAGGGCGGCGGCCGGCAGCAGGGGGCCGGCCAGCACCCGGTCGAGCAGGGCGGCGGCGGCGGGCTGGGCGGCCAGGGTGGCTTCGAGCACCCAGAGCAGCTCCAGTAGCTCGCGGTCGAAGGTCCAGGTGGCGGGGCGGATGGCGTCGAGCGGCGAGGAGGACTTGCCGCTGCGCTCGCGCTTGCGGTAGTCGAGCCAGGACTTCACCACCTGCAGGCCCGACACGGCGTAGCGCCACACGGCCGGGGCCACGCCCGTGAAGCGCCCGGCCGGGGCCGCCCCGTCGTCGCCCACCAGCAGGGTGCGGGCGGCTTCGTCGTAGCTGAACGCGGTGGGGTAGGCGGCGGCGGCGCCGGGGGTGCCCACGGCCACGCGGGCGGTGCCGGGCGGCACGGCGGGCGCGGCCCCGGCCGGCCCGAAGCGGTGGCCCCAGGTGTGCAGGTGCAGCAGGGCCCGGCCGGCGGCGGCCACTTCCCCAAACAAGGCCCCGTCGGCGGTGAGGGGCAGGCGGGGGCCGGGCGTTTCCAGCTCTTCCCAAAACAGCGCGACGTAGTGCGGGCTGCCCAGCAGGGCGTAGGCGTAGGCCAGCACGTCGGGCGCGGCCACGGCCGTGCCGTAGGTGGCGGCCAGCAGCGGGAGCAGCCCCGCCGGCAGGTTCGGCCGGGTGCCCGCCGCGTCGCGGTATAGGGGAATGACATCATTTCCCCCAAAAGAGCCGCGAAAATGATGCTTGTCCGGTATGAGTTCCGAGGCAGCTAAAGCCGGTCCCTCACCAAGTATTCCAGTCAATAAACTGGTCAGGTACACTTGTTTTGGCCCATGAGCCCGCCATAAACCAGGGCTTGCTCGGTCAATAAGCCGTGCATCAGCCAATAAGAATTGTCTGTCAAAGCTGCGAAAAGCAAAGGCCTCACTTGGTGGGGCCGGTGTACCGACCGCCACTTGAGAAATAGCGGTGAGGCTACCAGTACGATTGGGCAATAGAGCTTTTGAGGTAATGGCTTTGCGAGTTTGCTTGCCAGTCGGGCTATCTTTAAAATACTCCACCCGATTGGGTTCGTTGAGCAAAGCCACCCACCGCTCAGTCAACGATTCCGATGTTGCTCCCGCCGGCCACGACCGACCTATCATCACACCATTGGCTTGCCACGGAAACACGTCCGTGAGCAGGGGCCACTGCACGTAGGCGGTGGCGGCGGCGGGCAGCAGTGGGTCGGTCCAACCGGGGGGGCAGTCCTGCCAGGTGAGCGAGGCGAAGCCCTGCACGGCGTCGAGTTGGTCCAATTTATCAGCGGCCGGGCCGGTGAGGCGGCAGTAGCGCACCATCGCCGGCTGCCCGACCACCTTGGTGCCGGTGCGGATGCCGATGGCAATGCAGACCGGCGTTTGAATGGCGAAGACGTTTTCCGTTTTGCGGGCCCCCAGGTTGTCGCCTTCGAGGTTGATAATCCACAGCTCCTCGAATTTCTCGCGCATAAGCTGCCGCATCCCGGCAAAGCCCGGCCCGCGCAGATACGACGAGGCCGTGATGAACGAGACGATGCCCGTGTCGTGGGCCGGCTGCTCGAACACCTTCCACAGGGCCCAGCGCCAGAAGTACACGTAGTCGTTGTAGAGGTTTTTGGCGTGCACCCCGGCCCCGAGGGCGGTGAGGGGGTCGAGAAAATCCTGAAGCAAGGCGCGGGTGCCGGGGCCGTCGCCGTTTTTCACCCAGCCGCCGTGGCGCTCGTGGGCGGGCACGGGCGGGGCGCCGGCCTCGTGCTGCTCGCGGTAGTAGGGCGGGTTGCCGATGCACACGAGCACGGGCGCGTCGGCCTTCACGCGCTGGGCGCGCAGGTGCTCCTGGCTCAGGGCGCGGTAGGGCAGCGGCAGGTGGGCGGGCGCGGCGGCGTGGGGCGCCTCCAGGGTGTCGGCCAGCAGCACCTGGATGCCGCCGGCCGGCGGGGTGCCCCCGGCGGCCAGCACCTGCTGGGTGAGGCGCAGGTGGGCCACGGCGTAGGGCCCCACCAGCAGCTCGAAGGCATACAATTGCCGGGCGGCCGTGGTGGCGGCCTGCGCCCGGAAGCCCTCGCCATAGAGGCCGGCGGCCCGGTCGAGGCCGTGGCGCAGGGCCGCCAGCAGGTAGGTGCCGGTGCCGCAGGCTGGGTCGAGGGTGGCCACGGCGGCGTCCACGAAGCCCAGCGGGGCGTTCAGGCGGGTGCGCAGCAACTCGTCCACGAGCCGCACCTGGGCCTGCACTACCTGCACGGGGGTGTAGTACACGCCGCGCTGCTTGCGCATGGCCGGGTCGTAGGCCCCTAGAAAGTCCTCGTAGAAATACAGCCACGGGTCGGCCGCGCCCCCGCCGAACAGGGCCGGGTCAACCGCTTCAATCGTCCGGCGAAGCAGCTCCAGCGGCACCCGCACCTGGTCGTACGCTTCGGGCTCTGCCAACACGCGCAGGGTACCGGCCAGCAGGCCGTGGTCGGCGCGCAGGGTGGCGGCGGCAGTGGCCGGCGTCAGGTCGGGGGCCCCGCTCACCCGGGCCAGGAGCAGGGAATAGGTCAGGGTTTGGGCGTAGGCGTCGGCAAACTGCTCGCCGGTGGCGTCGGGAAAGAAGTAGCGCTTCCAGTCGTCGTGCAGGCTGCCCAGGGGCGAGGCGGGGTCGGCGGCGAGGCCCTCGGCCACGTCGGCGCGCAGCAGGCCGCAGAGCGGGGCCAGCACTTCGGCCAGGGCGCGGGGCTGGCTGGGCACCAGGGGCTCCCAATGCAGAAAATCGGTCAGCAGCAGGTGCAGCGCGGAGGCATTGGCCTCAGTGGCGGCGGCGGGGCCGTCGGCGGTCACGTCGCCGGCCAGCCGGCACAGGGCACCCTGGTGCACGCCGTTGCGGTACAGGGCCCACTCCCGCCCGTCGGTGTAGAGCACGTTGGGCAGGGCCTTGAACTTCTCCCACTGCGCCCGGTCGTGCTTGTCTTTAAACTTGGCCGGGGTGGCGCCCTTGCCGGGGGGCTTCAGCTCGACGTAGCCGGTGAGTAAGCGGGCCACCTGCACCCCCAAATCGGGCCGGCCGATGCCGGGCATGGGTATTTCGGGTGCCACGTGCACGTTGGGGTAGTGGCCCAGCAGGGCCATCACCGGGCTGGTGAGCTGGGCTTCGGGCTGCGCCCCCGGGATGGCGCCGGGGCCGTAAGCGGTGGTGAGGCAGGCGGCGAAATCTTGTAGCGGAGCGAGCAGCAAATGAGGCATTGGGGTAGACAAAAAACAAAGAGTGGATGAAATGTACGCGGGCTTTTAGCAATTGAACCATTTTCACTCTAGAATGGCAACTGAACCGAATGCAAACGCCCCCGAGCCGGGTTGGCGCGGGGGCGTTTTACTGTGGGCCGAAATAGCACTTTTTTCAGACCCCGCCCGGCCAGCAGGCGGCGCGTTGGCAGGCGGTTTGTTCGTTCTGCCTTCGTTCCTCGTTCGTTCGGCTGGTTGCCGGACCGGCCGGGGCCGAAGTTGCACTATTTACAGGGTTCGGGTTTTGCTCACGCTATGGCCGGGGTTGTCGGTGGCCGACACCGTGATTTTGTCACCGGCCAGCGAGGTGTTCTTGGCCGTAGCCGTGTACAGCCAGTGGTTGGGGTCGGACTGCTGCACGGCGTCGCTTTCTTCCACCAGGCTGCCGTCGCTGTTCTCAATCTTGACGTGCACGCTCCGCACGGCGTGGTCGTCGGTGGCCATGATGGCGATGAGGTCGCCCACCTTGCCGGTGTACTGGCTCAGGTCCACGTCGCCGATGCTGGGAGCTTGCATGAAGTCGCGCAGCAGCACGTTGTACACGCTGATGTCTTGCGCCTTGGCCTCGTGGGCGTAGGCGGCCTGCACGGCCGGGTCGTGGCTCTGGCCCTTGGCGTAGATAACCGCCTGCTGAAACCGAGTACGCTGGGCCGTTTGCCCGGCCGTGGGGGGCCCGGTGGGCGCCTGCGGCACCACACTCACCACGGTGCCCCGGCTGGTTTGCCGGAACACGAGCTGCCCGCCGAGCGTGCCGCTGAGGCCCTGCGTGACGATGTTGTTTTTAACCTTTGCCATGTAGTTGAAAGGGGTTTTTGGGATAGAAAAAACGCCTGGCCGTCGAGCCGGACCGCCGACAAGGTAGGGGAATATTTCGATACCAGAACCTTCAAACGAATGAGCCGGCGCCCCTACCCTCCCAGCACGGCCCGCACCTGCGCCACGCGCTCGGCCACCGTCCCTTCCAGCAGCGTGAAGGGAATGCCGTAGTGGTCCAGCTGCATCAGCACCATGCCGTGCTGGAAGCTGCGCAACGCCTCGGGGCCGCGCCAGCCGTCGGGCTCGAATGGCACCGTGGGGGCGCACACGAAAGTGTGGGCGTAGCGCTGCCCGCAGCCGGCCGCCAGGGCTTGCAGGGCGGGGTCGCAGCGGTGGAAATAGTAATAGGAGTACAGCGCCGTGGTGGCCGCGTCGGTGTCGCAGAACAGCCAGCCCCGGGCCGTGGCGGCGGCTTCGTCCTCCAGCTCGGCGTGGCGGCGGGCGATGTAGAGCAGGTCGTCGAACACCAGGTGGCCGTTTTTCTGTTCGTGCAGGGTGCGGCCGTACTCCGCCACCCAGGCCGTGCCAAACGCCGCCGCCAGCGCCGCGCACAGGGTCGATTTGCCGCTGCTCTCGGCCCCGAGCAGAACCACGCGGGGCACCGGGCCCGGAAGGGTAAAGGACATCTTTTTGGTTGAGGGTTAGGGGTTGAAGGGCCAAGATTGGAGCAAGTTGGAAAGCTCAAAAATCCTGTCATCCTGAGCGAAGCGAAGGACCTTACCACGGCTGAAGGGTCGGCAGCAATTCACCTTTTGCTGGCGTGAGAAGGTCCTTCGCAAGCTCAGGATGACAGGTCTTATTGAACTTCCAACCCCTTCACTCCCCCGTTCAAAAACCCCGCATCTCGGTGCGGCGCAGCTCGCGGCCCACGATGCGCACTAGCTGGTAGGTGGCGGTGGTGGGGTCGAAGGCGAGGCCGACGCCGGTGCCGGTGCTGGGCAGGGCCCCGCCCAGGGCCTGTCCCAGGCCGTCGTACAAATACACCTGGCCGGGGCCGGGCTCGGTGATGGCCACCACGCGCCGGCCGGCCCCGAAATCAAACAGCTGCACGGGCTTTTCGCCCGACGTGAGGAAGCGCTGGGTGAGCAGCGGCGCGGCCCGCGGGGGAGCGTACACGTCGAGCTGGCCGGCGTCGTCGCGCGTCACCACGTAGGCGCGGCCCCGCTCGTCGGGCACCAGGCGGAAGCGGGCGGTGCGGCTCCAGGTGGCCACCCGGCGGCGGCTCACCACGTCGCCGCCCAGCGTGAAGGCCACCAGCTCGCCGTGCTGGTTCACCACCGTGAGGCGGGTGCGCCCCAGCGTGCTGCCGGGCTGCACCAGCACCTCCCCCGCCAGGCGCGCCCCGGTGCTCAAGGGGAAGCCCGGCAGCAGGGTGCCCTGGCCGTCGTAGGCGTACACGTAGCCGTTTTGCAGGGGCACCACCACCACGTCGCGCCCGCCCACGCTGAGCAGCGCCGGCCGCCCGGCCAGCGGGAAGTCGAACCGCTTGGCCGGCCAGCCGGCGAACTGCCGGCCCCGCGCATCGAACAGCAGCAGCCCGTTGCCGGCCGTGACAACCAGCAGGCGGGCCGCGTCGCCGGGCGCGGCCGGGGCGGCGGCGAGCAAGCCCGCCACCCGCACGGTATCGGGCAGGCGGAAGGGAAAGGGCAGCACCTCGCGGCCATCGGGGGCCAGCAGGTGCAGGCGGGCGCCCGCGCCCAGCAGCAGCCCGCCGGCCCCGGCCCCGGCGCCGGGCAAGGCGCCCAGGCCCACGGCCGGCGTGCCAACTGTGTCGGACCACAGCACGGCGTTGTCGGGGCTCACGAAGTGCAGGGTGCCGGCCGAGTCCTGCACCGCCACGGCCGGCACGCGGGTGCCCGCGGCGGCCAGCAGCGCCGGCATCCCCCGCAGCGGCTGCCGGAAGGCCAGCACCCGGCCGTTGGCCGCCGCGCCAGCGGCCAGGGCCGTGGCCGGGCCGGGGTCGGGCCGGCGCAGCAGCAGCTGGGTGAAGTACTGGGCGTCGGCGCTGCTTCGTCGGCGGGCGGCACCAGCTGCAGGGCCACCTGGGGGAAGCGCTTAAACAGGGTTTCGTTGCGCAGCAGCCCCGCCCGGCGCGCTTCGGTGAGGGCGCCGAGCAGGGCGTTCCAGCTGTTGCGCGTGTCCACGAAGATGCTCAGGCGGGCCTGGGGCAGGGTTTGCTGCAAGAAAGCCACTTGGGCGGGGCTTTGGGCCCAGGTGCGGCCGGCCACCACGTCGGCCAGGTAGCTGCGCAGGGTCAGCTCGTCGCCCAGCACCAGGTAGCGGCCCACCAGCACCCCCGCGCCCGCCACCGCCTCCACGGCATACGGCCGGGCCGGCGCCAGCAGCGGGCCCAGTGCGGCCGCCAGCGGAAAGCCCACGGGGTGCACCTGGTAAGGCCCCACTTTGGTAAAGGCCGGCGAGCTGCCGTCGAGGCGCCGCAGCCGGGCCAGCCAGCGGCCCGTGCGGGCCGGCGCCGGGCAGCGCACAAACGCCAGCTGACCGGGCCGCCCGCCGGGGGCGGCCGCGGCCAGGTAGCCCACAGCCAGCTCGTCCCCAAACGTCGCCCGCAGGCTATCCAGGGCGGCGTTGCGGCCCAGCGTGTCGGTTTGCAGAGCGCCGGGGCGGGGCCACGTGCGGGCCGGCGCCGCGGCCAGGTGCAGCAGCAGCGCGGTGCGGGTGCTCAGCAGCCCGGCCAGGCCCAGCGGCTGGGCCGCCTGCCCGCGCAGCCGCTGCTGCAAGGCGCCGCGGGCCTTTTCCGGGGTCGAGAAGCCTTGCAGCTGGGCCTGCCCGCCGCCCAGCTTCAGCCCCAGCAAGCCCTCCGAGGCCAAGCCGGCCAGCCGGTCGAACTGCCCGTGGGTGTCGGGCCGAAACAGCACGTCCAGAAACTGGGGCAGCCGGCGGTAGTTCACCCGCACGGTGGCGTCCACGCCGCGCAGCTGCAGCAGGTCCGTCGCGCCGAAGGCGCTGAGCACGGTGGGCGCGTCGGGATGGCCCAGGCGGCGCACGGCGGCTTCAACCAGGCCGGCATTGGCGCTAATGAGCAAGTGGTTGCGGTAGTTGAACACCGTGATGCCGAACTCGCTGCGCCGCTCGGTGAGCACGGTGAGCTCCTGGCCCTCGTATTCGCGGGTGCTGAGGCGGTAGCGGGGGTCGCGGCCCAGGGTTTCGAGTAGGCCGCGCACCTGCCGGTACTCGCTTACCCGGGCCAGGGGCACCTGGTACAACACGTCGAACTCGCCGGGCCCCGTCACGTGCACCGAGGTAATGACCAGCTTGTGGCCCAGCAGCGCCAGCAGGCCGGTGCGGCGCCGGGCGCTGCCGCCGGCCAGGCTGTCGGCCAGGGCCAAGTGGCCGGCCGCCTGCTGGAAATAGCGCACCGTGGTGAGGTTGTCCCAGAGCCCGGTTTCCTGCAGGTGGCGCACCAAGACGGGGTGGTCGCGGGTGCTGAGCACCAGCACGGCGTCATCAGGCACCAGCGCGTAAGGGTCCACGGGCACCGCCGCCAGGGTTCGCCGGTAGTACACATACGTGGCCAGTGCCAGGACCAGCACCAGCGCGGTGAGCAACGCCAGAAGCTTGCGGGACATGCGAAAGGAAGCGGATGACGGGCGACGAAAGTACGGCGGCCCGGCGCATTGGCGCGCGGGGACGGGGCGGGGCCGTAAACTTCGGTGCTGTCCGGCCCCCACCCCTTAGCCGCCCGCCAAGCTCCAATACCCAGTATCTTTCCGTTCGCTTTTTCCCGATGCCCGGCAATGAAATCCGAACTACTCCGTCTGTTCCGCGTTGACCGCGGCCTGAAACGGTGGCCGCGGCCCGCGGCCCGCTTGCTGCCGGGCCTGGTGCTTCTGGCCGCGGCTTCCTGCTTTCAGCTGCGCGAGCCCGAGCCCGCCGCCACGGCCAGCGAGTGGATTCAACCCACCCAGGTGGACATCCTGCTGAGCAACTTCACCACTGCCGTGCAACACCTTAACGTGGCCAACTACGAGCGCAGCCTGGCCGGCCCCGAGTACCGCTTCGGGCCCGACCCCACCAGCGCCGGCTCGTCGCCCGCCCTCTTTGCCAACTGGAGCGTGCCCGAAGAAACCACCTACTTCACCAGCTTGCGCCGCCGCTCGGCCCCCACGGCCAACAATTCCCTCGTCCTCACCGGCCGCCGCGACCAGTTCTACACCGCCGATTCGGTGGAGGTGTCGGCCCTTTACCAGCTGCGCATCGCCCAGCAGGACACGGCCTTTCACGCGGGCTTGCTCCAGGGCAACCTCCGCCTCATCCTGCGCCGGCGCAACAACGAGTGGCGCATCATCCGCTGGACCGACCAGCGCACCGGCCCCGGCCTGTGCTGGACGGATTTGAAGAAATACTTCAGCTCGCACTAAGCGCCGCGGCTGCGTATCTTTCCCACATGAAGCTGCCGTGGCGCCCGTCGTTTCCTGTTGTGCTGCTGACGGCCATTGTGCTCATGCTCACCGTGCCGGCGTGCAACCCGTTTGCCCCGGCCCTCGACGACGTGGTGACCGACCAGAACGCCTTGCTGGGCAACCCCGTCACGGTGCGCGGCTTTTTCGACCGGTTCCGGGCCGCGTACCAGCTGCGCGACTCCACGCTCTACGGCCAGTTGCTCTCGCCCAAGTTTCGGTTTACCTACCGCGACTTTGCCGCCAACGTGGACCGTTCCTGGACCCGCGACGTGGACGCCAACACCACCTACCGCCTGTTCCGGGCCGCCCGCTCCACCAACCTGCAGTGGACGCAGTACCTGCCTAACTCCGACACCCTGTCCTCCGACACGCTGGCCAACGTGGAACGCTCGTTCCTGCTCACCATCGAGCAGCGCGACAACGAGCGGTTCTCCGGCTCGGGCACGGCCCGGCTGGTGCTGGTACGCAAAACCCGCACCGACCCCTGGCGGATGCGCAGCTGGTACGATAGGAGTGAGTTTTAGCTCAGTTGTGTTTCTTGTTTTTTGCCTGGCCCCTGCATGAATGAAGCCCTTCTCCTATACGGCCTTTTGTCGCTGTTTGCGCTCCGCCCACTTTTTGGCGCGAAAGACCCAATGCTCGAAAGCATCAACCCCAGCACCAAGCGGGAGTTGCTGAAGGGCCAATACCCCAAAGCTGACGGCGAACTCACCGCCGCGCTCCACGCCGACTCCCTCAGAACAACGCTCTACTACCTGCGGGGGGTGTGCCGGGGCCGCCAGCAGCAGTGGCCGGCCGCGCAACGGGATTTCAGCAGCGCCATCCGCCTCGACTCGACCAACGGCTGGTACTACATTGGCCGGGCGAAAACCCAGTTTGAGCAGCACCGCCTCACCCAAGCCCGCAAAGATTACGCCTTGGCTTTTAAGCGCACTCCCAGTGCCTATGCCGATACCGACGTAGCGGCCCAAGTAGGCGTAACCGAACTATTTCTCAACAACGCCCCCCAGGCCATCGATGAGTTGGAACTGGCCACTGTGCTCGACCTGCGCAACGACTTCGCCTTGTTTTACCTCACCGTAGCCCGCACCGTCGCCCACAAGCCGCAGGCCGCCGCCGCCTCGTGCAAAGAATACATCAAGTGGCACGTTCGGCGGCCCGAAGGCTACGTAAACCGGGCTTTGCTCCACGCTTCGCTTGGGGAATACCAGTTGGCTAGCGCCGACATTGAACTGGCCCTCACCCTCGCACCCACCCACACCGGTAGCACATTGGCCAAAGTTGTGATTACGGAACTCCGCGGCCATGCCTCCGAAGCTGCTGCCCAACTTGCCGCCGCAGTAGCCACCTACAGTAATAAGGGCAGCATCTACCTGGATTTGGGTGATTATTATATGCAAGCGGGTAAGAATGCCGCTGCCAACCAACAGTGGGCCACTGCTCAACAGCTTGGCAACCTGGAAGCCGCCGAGCGGATTGCCGCCAAGTTCCGCCCGGCCCCCTGACTCCGGTTCTGCTTCCGCTTTACGTTTTTTCCCTGTCTGCATCCCTGGCCCGCCTTTCACGGCGGGCTTTTTCGTTTTCTTTGGCAAAAAATTCGTTCTCTATGACCGAACCGCACTCCGACCAGCCGCATTTCAAGCGGGCCATTAATCTTTTTGACGCCATCATGCTCGTCACGGGCAGCATGATAGGCTCGGGCATTTTCATCGTGTCGGCCGACATTGCCCGGCAGGTGGGCAGCGCCGGCTGGCTGCTGGTGGTGTGGGGGCTCACCGGCTTCATCACCATGGCCGGGGCCATCAGCTACGGCGAGCTGGCCAGCATGTTCCCCAAAGTGGGCGGGCAGTACGTGTACCTGCGCGAAGCCTTCGGGCGCCTCACGGCTTTTCTGTATGGCTGGACGCTGTTCCTGGTCATCCAGACCGGCGTGATTGCGGCCGTGGCGGTGGCCTTTGCCAAGTTTACCGGGGTGCTCCTGCCCTGGTTCAGCGTGAAGAACGTGCTGTTTTCAGTTGTCCTTCCGGGCTGGCATACCACTATTATCCCTTTCAGCTCGGTGCAGCTGCTGGCCATTGCCCTCATCGTCGGCATCACGGCGCTCAACGCGCAGGGCGTGCGCACGGGCAAGCTCATCCAGAACGTGCTGGGCAGCACCAAGCTCATTGCCCTGGGCTTGCTCATCGTGTTCGGGGTGGCGCTGGGGCTGAACCACGAGGCCATGGCGCTGAACTTCCACGACATGTGGACGGCCACCCGCTCGCCCGCACCGGGCGTGAGCGCGGCCGTGCTGCCCATCAGCGGCAGCGCCCTGCTCGTTGCCATCGGCATGGCGATGACCGGCTCGCTGTTTTCGTCCGACTCCTGGAACAACATCGGCTTTGCGGGCGAGGAGATTCAAAACCCCGAGCGGACGCTGGTGCGCAGCATGGCCATCGGCACGGCCATCGTCACGGCCCTGTACATTCTGATTAACGTGGTATACCTGCTGGTGCTGCCCCTGCACGGAGCGCCCGAGGCCACCACCCTGGCCGGCCGCGGCATTCAGTACGCCACCGACGACCGGGTGGCCACCGCCGTGGCCGAGTCGGTGCTGGGCCGCGCCGGCGCCTACGTCATGGCCGTGCTTATCATGCTGAGCACCTTCGGGGCCAACAACGGCATCATCCTGAGCGGGGCCCGTGCCTACTTTGCCATGGCCAAAGACGGCCTGTTCTTTCCCGGCCTGGCCCAGCTGAACGGCGCCGGCGTGCCCGGCCGGGCCCTGTGGGCCCAGTGCCTGTGGGCCTGCCTGCTTTGCCTGAGCGGCTCCTACGGCCAGTTGCTGAACTACGTCATGTTCTCCGTAATCCTGTTTTACGTCGTCACCATCGTCGGCATTTTCGTGCTGCGCCGCACCCGGCCCGCGGCGCCCCGCCCCTACCGCGCCTGGGGCTACCCGCTGGTGCCGGGCCTGTACGTGCTGCTGGCCAGCGCGTTCTGCATCATTTTGCTCATCGCGCCCGACACGGCCGAATTCTCGCGGCGCGGCCTGGGGCTGGTGGCCGTGGGCCTGCCGGTTTACTTCCTGTTTGGCCGCCGCTTTGGCCGCCGCCGCGACGGCTAGAGCGGCGGTTTAATTCGGCTGGCACGCGCAGTAAACGCACCGCTTGGTGCTTTCGTTGCGGGCTGGCGACACCAAAAAAGGGCTTCCCACGACGGGAAGCCCTTTTTATTGATGCGTGTGGCTTGACTTCGTTGAGCGGCTAGCGGCGGCGCTTGGCCACTTTGGCGCGGGGGGTAAGGGTCACGTTCATGGGCTGGGTGCCGCGGCTGCGCACCACCTCGTCGTCGTAGCCGGCGTAGCCGTACATGAGGGTGTTGTCGGTGCCGCCGGGCACTTCAATGGTGTAGTTGCCGTTGGCGTCGGTGCTGGTGCCCTTGCTGCTGCCCTTGAGCATGACGGTGGCGCCAATCAGGGGCTTGCCGTTTTCATCCTCGATTTTGCCCGACATGGTAACGTTGGCCGGGGCGGCCGGTTCGGGCGCCGCCACGGGGGCCGGAGCCGGCTCGGGGGCGGCCGCGGGGGCCGGGACCGCGGGAGCCGTGGCGGCCGCTACCACCGGGGCCGTGGTGGCCGAGCTGGCCGTGGCGGGCGTGCGGGTGGTGGTCACGGTTTTGGTGGCAGTGGTCTTGGGGGCTTCGGCTTCGGCCGTTTTCGCAACACCGGGAGCCGCTTTGAGGCCCGCGGCGATGCTGTCGGCCGAAGTGGGGGTGGTGCCCGTCACGGCCGCGTCTTCGAGCATGAAGGTGGGCGTAACGGACGACAAGCCACTGCCGCCGCCTTTGGGCAAGGCCACGTAGGCCAGCACCAGGGCCACTATCACGGCCCCGAGGATGTACACCAGCCGGTTATTGCCCCCCGAAACGACTTCCTCGTCCTGCGCGTCCAGGTTGGGGTTGTACTCTTCGGGTTCGGGTTTAGGTAGCTGTTCCGGATTCATAGATTCGAAAATGTGAAATGAGGCGAAAAAAACTTGCTGGATTACCTCGCTGGTTAAAGTCGTTCCATCCAATGTGCCCCGCAAGTTAAGCCTTTGCGCCGTTATCCGGGCCGGTCGGGCTATTTTTTTCGGTCCAGTCCGGCCAGCGTGGCCACAGCGCGGGTACCCGCAACTGGTAGGCCCGGTACGCGGGCCCAAACACGGCCAGCAGCTTTTGTTCCTCCAGTCGCCGGCCCGCCAGCACGTACCCCCACGTCAGGAGCCCAAACACGGCGCGCGGGGCCGTGGGCGCCACCAGCCAGGCCCCGGCCAGCAATACCAGCACCCCCAGGTATAAAGGATGTCGGACGTAGGCATTCAGCCCGGCCGTGCGCAGGGGCGCGGCGGGTAGCACTGCCCGCCGCACGTATTTCCAGCCCGCAAACTCGCCCAGGTCGTAGCCGCGCAACGCGGCCACCGCCAGGCCCAGGCCCCCCGCCGCCAGCACAGCGCCCACCCCGGCCAGCCACGCCGGCCGCGCCACCGGCGGCCCCGCCAGGCGTTCCTGCCAGTGCCACAGAACCAAAAAGCCCCACACCGATAGCTGGTTGTAAGCCAGCCGGTAGAACCGCGGGGCCGCCACCCACCGCCGGGCGGCCCAGGCCTTGGCCGCATTCGTGGCCAGCAAGCTGTGCAGCCCGTAGTACAGGGCCCACAGCAGGGCCAGCGCAGTAAGTAGCATCGCGGCAAAGGTAAAAGCGGGGCCGGGAGCCGCAGCCGCTACGGGCGCAGGACTTCCCGGCCCCGCCTAACGGGCGCCAGCCACGCGGCAGTCCGTTACCCGTCGCTGATGGATTCGCTGTTTTCGGCGGGGATGGCGGGCCCGCTGGGAGCCTTGTCCCCAAATTTCTGGTCGCGGGTGCGCAGGTTGTGGTCCAACTCGTAGCTGCCCTCCACCTCGAAGCCCGGCCCCTGGGCTTGCTCGCCGGCTCCGGTGTGTTCGTTCCCGCCCTGGGGGCTGGTTTCCGAGCCGCCGATGTGCAGGTTTTCGAGCTGGTCCTTTTGGTTGTTGCGCTGGGTATAGGCGTTGGCCCCCGTGTTGCGGGCCGCCGACGGGTCGTTGCTGGACTTGTTGTTGCTCTGGTCCTGCTTATATTTTTTTTCTTGTTCCAGCTGTTCGTTTTTCGGGAAGTGCTTGTTTTCCGTGATGTCGGCGTGTTCGCCTTCGTTGGCGTCGGTGCCGTCGCCGGAGAGGTTGTCAGGAAGCATAAATCGAGGAGTAAAGAATGAGGGAAAGGAGCAATGGATTTCCCCCGGGCTTACGCGCCAGACCGCACGGGCGTTGCGGTGCTCACCCCACCGAATTGCCCGCCAGCTGCGCCGGGCGTTACCACCCCGTGCGGGCAGCTTTAATTCTGGTCGTTAAGGCTCCAGTTGTAGGCGTAATACTCCACAGCAAACCACGTGGGCACCCGGTTTTCCTTGCGAAACTGGTTGACGTACATCGCCCCCGTTTTGCCGCTGGTGCTGAAATCGGCCTCGTACCACTTGAAAATTTCGGACAGTTTCACCAGTTGGCCGGCTTCGTCAATTTTGACGTAGTTAGGGTCGAGCAAGGCAAACTTGGCTTGGCGGTTAAGCTGCCCAAACAGGTCGTTGCCCACGTAGGCGGTGCGGCTCAGGCGCGGGCAGTTATTGTTGCCGCACACCAAGGCAAAATGCAAGCGCGGGTCGGCGTAGGGCTGGCGCAGCTTTTGGGCTTCCAGCTCGTTGAGGGTGAGCTTTTCGCCGGCCACACTCAACAAGTTTTTATCGAAGAAGCCGGGCACTTTCTGCACCGATTCGAGCGGGTAGTGGGCCACTATCTCCCCAATCACGAGCAGGTTGTAGGCGTTGAGGTAGAACGCCTCCCGCTCGGGGGCTTTGGCCGTGCCCGCGTCGAAAGCGGCCACACGCTTGAGCAAGCCATTCATCTCCATCGGATTGCGCTTGATGGCCGCGTAATTAACGTTGCCTTCGGCGTCTACAAACCTGGCCAGGAAGGCCGAGGTGGCTGCCGGCAGCGCAAGCATGGGCGGGGCGGCCGTGGCCGCCCCACTCGCAAAAGCGGCGGCGGCGGCCGCACAGCCGATGATAAAACGACGGAAGGAAATCAAATTCGCAGAGAACATGGGTTGGGGAAATGCGCCGCAATAATTGCGTTCAAATGTAGGGTTGCCGGCCCGCATGGTTCATCATTGGGCCATTAACGTAAGCCCGACGGCCGATGGATGTTGGCCGGCTTCCTACATTTGACGACAAGCTGCCCCAATCCTGACTCATGCAACTGGTTATCATCGGCAACGGCATCACCGGCGTGAGCTGCGCCCTGGCCGTGCGCCGCCTCCGCCCCGACGCCCGCATCACGCTGGTCTCGGCCGAAAGCACGCACCACTACTCCCGCACGGCGCTCATGTACGTGTACATGGGCCACCTGCGCGCCCAGGACATCAAGCCCTACGAAGACTGGTTCTGGGATGAAAACCGCCTGGTGCTGGTGCACGCCAACGCCACTGCCCTCAACACCGCCGAGCAATTCCTGACCCTCGTCAACGGCACCACGCTGGGCTACGACCAGCTGCTGCTCGCCACCGGTTCGGAAAGCATGCGCCACGGCTGGCCCGGCCAGCACCTGGCCGGCGTGCAGGGCCTGTACGGCCTGCCCGACCTGGAAGCCATGACCCGCGACACCCACGGCATCAGCCGCGGGGTGGTGGTGGGCGGCGGCCTCATCGGGGTCGAGCTGGCCGAAATGCTGCATTCCCGCGGCATCGAGCCCCTGGTGCTGGTGCGCGACGCCCGCTACTGGGCCGGCGTGCTGCCGCCCGAAGAAGCCAACCTGGTGGACCGCCAGTTCCAGGAAAACCACGTGCCGGTGCGCTACGGCACCGAGTTGCGCGCAGTGCTGGGCGACGCCCAGGGCCGCGTCCGGGCCGTGGTGACCACCGCCGGCGAAGAAATTGCCTGCCAGTGGGTGGGCCTGGCCACCGGCGTGGCCCCCAACCTCGCGCTGGCCAAAACGGCCAACATCGAAACCGACAGGGGCATTTTGGTCGATGCGTACTTGCAAACCAACGTGCCCCACGTGTACGCGGCCGGCGACTGCGCCCAGCACCGGCGGCCGGGCGCCGGCGAGGTGCCCATCGAACAGCTCTGGTACACGGGCCGGATGCAAGGCGAAACCGTGGCCCACACCATCTGCGGGCAGCCCACGCCCTACCGGCGCGGCGTGTGGTTCAACTCGGCCAAGTTTTTCAACCTCGAATACCAAACCTACGGCCGGGCGCCGGCCGGCCCCGCGGCCGGGCTGGAGAGCTTTTACTGGGAACATTCGGCGGGCCGGGCCGCGTTGCGCGTCTACTTTCAGGCGGCGGCCCCGCACGCCGTGGTGGGCTTCAACGCCCTGGGCCTGCGGCTGCGGCACGCGTTGTGCGAGCGGTGGATTCAGCAGCAGGCGCCGGCCGCCACGGTGCTGGCCCAGTTGGGAGCGGCCAATTTTGACCCGGAGTTTTTTCCCCAGCACGAACGCGCCATTGTGGCGGCGTTCAACCACCAGTTTCCGCAGCAGCCAATTGCCCTAACGCAACGAAAAGGCCTGTGGGCCCACTCGTAAATTCCAGCCTTTCCGCCAACTTCTATGTCCCTGGATTTATCTAAACTGTACCGGCCTTCCGCCCTCAACAGCTTTCAGTTCATCGCCCTCACCGGCCTGCTGATGAGCGCCGGCGCCCACCTGATTCTCCACTACTTCGTGAGCCGGCCGCTGCCCAGCGGCTTCAACTGGCTGTACGCGTGCTGGACGGGCTTATACATCATCGGCTCGCTCATCAACCTGTTTGGCAAGCCCGACGAGGACCACCACCACTAGTTGGCGGGCATTCGGTTTTGTTGGCGGGCGCCCGGCCCGGCAGCGGCCTTCCCGGTCATGCCCAGGCCCATTCTCCGTTCATTTAACTTCCCGATGTCCCCAACCCTCGCTACCCCGCCGCTGCCCGCCTCCTCCCCCGCCGAAAAATTAGCGCTGTCCGTGGTGGCCGCCGGGCTGCTGGCCCTGCTCCTGGCCCTGGCCGACGCCGACGCCAACCGCCAGCACACGTGGTTTTACCTCGCCCTGGCCCTGGTGACCGGCGGCGCACTGGCCTGGAGCGGGCTCCACTACGGCACGCTCCCGGCCGGGGTGCAGCAGCACAACCTGTGGCTGCGGGCCAGCACCGGGCGCGGCGCCGTGGCCTGGGTCACGGGGCTCGTGCTCACGGGCTTTTACGTGGTGCTGTACTGGTTCAGCGGCGACGACGGCCACGGCCATTTCGGCCCGTTGAATAATCTGATACATCCCCTCGATGGCTTCAGCCACGCCCTGCGCGGCAAGCCCGCCGACCAGTGGTTTCTCTACGGCACGTTTTACACGCTGGCCGTGCTGCTGATGGGCGCCCGCGCCCTGGCCAAGTACCGGCATTCGCGCTACCAACTCATCCGCACCGCGTCGGTGATGTTCTTTCAGTTGGGGTTTGCCTTCCTGATTCCCGGGCTGCTCCAGTTTTTTCAACAACCCGAGTTTTATTTCACTTATTTCTGGCCGCTGAAGTACGACTACCTGTTTCCGGGCACCGTTACCGGCCTGCTTAAAAACGGCGGGCTGGGGGTGTTCATGGTGTTTTGGGGGGCGGTGATGTCGCTGCTGGCCACGCCCGTGCTCACCTATTTTTTTGGCAAGCGCTGGTATTGCTCGTGGGTGTGCGGCTGCGGCGGGCTGGCCGAAACCGCCGGCGACCCCTACCGCCAGCTGGCCGACAAAAGCCGCGCCGCCTGGCGCTGGGAAGTGCGCATCATTTACCCCGTGCTCGGGCTGATTGCGGCCATTACGGCGCTGCTGTGGGTGCATTTTGCCACCGGCGGCACCCTGCTTGGCGCGGCTGGCACGGTGGCCTCGAAGTGGTACGGCTTCGCCATCGGCTCGGTGTTTTCGGGCGTGATTGGGGTGGGCTTCTACCCGCTGATGGGCGCCCGGGTGTGGTGCCGCTTCGGCTGCCCCATGGCCGCTTACCTGGGCCTGCTCCAAAAGCATTTTTCGCGCTTCCGCATCAGCACCAACGGCGCGCAGTGCATTTCGTGCGGCAACTGCTCCAATGTGTGCGAAATGGGCATCGACGTGAAACAATACGCCCAGCGCGGCGAACCCATCGTGCGGGCCTCGTGCGTGGGCTGCGGCATGTGCAGCACCGCCTGCCCCCGCGGCGTGCTCAACCTGGAAAACGGGCCCCGCGAAGGGCGCCTGCAGGCTTCGCCGCTGATTCACGCCGACTCGTTGCGGCTGCTTTCCTAGCCCGGCAGCGGCCGGTAAACCCCAAACAGCAAATCGCTCGAATTACTGGCCAAAAACGCATCTTCCAGCCGAAACAGCTCGGCGAGCAACGCCTGGGTTTCGGCATCGTCGTCGCGCATGAAGTGGTGGGCAATGTCCTTGAGGACCAGCGTGAGAATGTTGCCGCCGAGGGCCGCTTCCTCCAGCGCCTCGAAATGCTGCCGCAGCGCCGGCACGATGCGGTCCGACTCGGCCGCTTCGGAAGGGTCGGCGAGGCGCATCCGCCACAAGCCGGGGCCGCTCACGCGGGTTTTGAGCCGGCGCGACAGGTAGCGCACCCGAAACCCGGGCGGCACCGCCTCGCGCAGCACGCGGTTGGCTTCGGCCAGTTGGGCGGCCGTCCACTGCAAGCGGGCGGGTCCCACGTAGTCGTTGAGCACCAGCAGGCCGCCAGGCCGCAGCACCCGGCGCACCCGCGCCAGCATCCCGGCCACGTCACGGAAATGGTGCAGGGCCGAATGGAACAGCACCACGTCGTAGGCGGCGGCGGCCAGGTCGAGCGTGTTCACGTCGGCCACCTCGGCGCGGAAATTGGCGAGGCCCTCGCGCCGGGCCACGGCGGTGGCCCGGGCCAGCAGACGCGCCGCGATGTCGACGCAGCGGACTTCGGCAAACTGCGGCAGCCGGGCAAAGGCCAGTTCGTGCGAAGCGGCCCCGCTGCCCAACGACAGCAGGCGCAGGCCGGTGCGGCCGGCCAGGTATTTTTCGGCCACGTACGCTTCGTAGGGCCGGTTGGCATCGCCGGTCATGCGCTGGTTCCAGCGGCGGCGCACGGCGGGCACCTGCCACCAGTTGGCGGCCCGCAGCGCAGGGTCGTCGAAGGCCGAACGGGTGCGGGCTAGGGCGTTGGGCCGCAGCTTCGACAACAAAAAGGGCAGCCCGCGCTGGCGCAACTTGGCCAGGGTCTCGAACAGGTCGTCGGAGGTAATGAGGGGCATGAAGGCAGTGAAAAAAACCCGGCCAGCGCGGCCAGCCCGCACCAGCCGGCCGGTGCGGCCCGCGTTACGTCGGCAGTCCCGCCAGCACTTTCTTGGCGTTGCGCACGTGGTCGGTGGCGCCGCTCAGCGAGTTGAAGATGTATTGAATGACGCCCTGTTTGTCAATCACGAAGGTGACGCGGCCCGGCAGCAGGCCCAGCAGCGCCCGGGGCACTTCGTAGAGCTTGCGCACCCGGCCGTCGGCATCGGCCAGCAGCTCGAAGGGCAAGCGGTGCTTTTGCGTAAATTTTTGGTGCGACTGCTCGCTGTCGGAGCTGATGCCGACCACGTCGGCGCCGAGGTCTTTGAAATCCTCGTACTGGTCGCGGAATGAGCAGGCCTCGGCGGTGCAGCCGGGCGTGTCGTCTTTGGGGTAGAAATAAAGCACCACGTGGCGGCCCCGCTGGTCGGCAAGCCGAAAGGGAGCACCGGAGGTGGTTGGGAGCGTGAAATCGGGCGCGGGTTGGCCTACTTGCAGCATGGGTCGGGGGAGTTAATTGGGTGCCGCAAAGGTGCAGCGCCGCGCGGCTTTACGGCGGGGGCGGCATCTTTGTAACCCGGCCGCCGGTCGCGGCCCGGTATGCTGGTGCGCGGCGCGCGCGGCCCAAGCCGCCTATTTCATGCCCCAGCCCCGCATCAGCGTTATTATTCCGGCTCACAACGAGGCCCGGGCCATTGGGTTGGTGCTGGCCGAAATTCCGGCGGGACTGGTCCGGGAGGTAATTGTGGTCGATAACAATTCGAGTGACGACACCGCCGCCGTGGCCGCCGCCGCCGGCGCCACCGTGCTGCGCGAACCCCGCCCCGGTTATGGCTACGCCTGCCTGGCGGGCATGGCCTACGCCTTTGGCCCGGCCCAATCCGAACCGCCCGACATCGTCGTATTTCTCGACGGCGACCATTCCGATTACCCCGAGCAAATGCCTGAGCTATTGGCCCCGCTGCTGCGCGGCACGGCCGATATGGTCATTGGCTCGCGGGCCCTGGGCGAGCGGGAGCGCGGCGCGCTGCTGCCCCAGCAGCGCTTTGGCAACTGGCTGGCCACCCGGCTGCTGCGCATCCGCTACGGCGGCCACTTCACCGACTTGGGCCCGTTCCGGGCCATTTTGGCGCCCGCGCTGCTTGGCCTAAAAATGGAGGACAAGACCTACGGCTGGACCGTGGAAATGCAGGTGAAAGCCGCCCGCCAAGGCCTGCGCACCGTGGAAGTGCCGGTGCGCTACCGCCGCCGCATCGGCACCAGCAAGGTGTCGGGCACGGTGCGGGGCACCATCGGGGCGGGGTACAAGATTTTATGGACCATTTTCCGGTATTGGTAGGGGCGCGGCGCGGGGGCCGTCCGTTTGCCCGCCGGGCTCTTTTTCGATTGTGCGAATACTCTTATTTTTCTGTTTTTGATGGCCTGGCTGCCCATACTGTTGGTGGTGCTGTACGGCTTGTGCCTGCTGTTCATCCTGGGTTTCAGCGTGGGGCAGTGGCAGCTCACGCGCCTAGCCCTGCGCGCCTACGCCGCGCCGGCGGCCTTGCCGCCGCCGCCGCCCGCCGAGTGGCCGCTCGTGACGGTGCAGCTCCCACTTTACAACGAGCAAAACGTGGTGGAGCGCGTGATTGACGCCGCTGCCGCCCTCGACTACCCGGCCCACCGGCTGCACCTGCAAGTGCTCGACGACTCGACCGACGCCACCGTGGGACTGGCCGCGGCCCGCGTGGCCCACCACGCCGCCCGGGGCCTGCGCATCGACCACGTGCGCCGGCCCACCCGCGAGGGCTACAAGGCCGGCGCCCTGCGCCACGGCCTCACCTGTACCAACGGCGAGTTCGTGGCCATTTTCGACGCCGACTTCGTGCCCGCGCCCGATTTCCTGCGCCGCACCATCCCCTACTTTTATCCGGACGCGCGGGTGGGCGTGGTTCAAACCCGCTGGGGGCACCTCAACCAACGCGAGTCGCTCCTCACCCGCCTGCAGGCGTTTGGCCTCGATGCCCATTTCCTCATCGAGCAGGTGGGCCGCACGTTCGGGGGGCATTTCATCAATTTCAATGGCACGGGCGGCGTGTGGCGCCACGCCTGCATCGACGACGCCGGCGGCTGGCACACCGACACCCTCACCGAAGACCTCGACCTGAGCTACCGGGCCCAGCTGCGCGGCTGGCGCTTCGTGTACCGCCCCGACATTGTGGCGCCAGCCGAGCTGCCCGCCGCCATGGATGCCCTCA
>Ga0123336_10000955_pt1 | contig 27458 bp, 25 predicted proteins | sample SSSSmetaG_FD_96466 | JGI IMG/M metagenome (GOLD analysis project Ga0123336, IMG submission 96466) | Glacier valley bacterial and archeal communities from Borup Fiord, Nunavut, Canada, to study Microbial Dark Matter (Phase II) - ​SSSS metaG | ecosystem: Environmental > Aquatic > Freshwater > Ice...
CTTTCAATTTTAATATTGAAGTTATTACTTTTAGGAAATAAGAAAACATTATTTTTTCTAAAGTTACCAGATAACTTTATTGAAGATACAAATTTATTAGATAAATTTATTGGAAATTTAAATACTCCAAAAATTAAAATGCGAGTATGTTTAAATATAGATTACAAATCATTACTTAAGAATAGAGAAGTTATAGAGAATCTAAAAAAAATAGGGTTTAAAATTGCAATATATGATATGAATAAATTAAACCATAATGCTTATCTATTTAAGAATACAGTTGACTATTTGTTTTTAAATGATCAGCTGAAAAATAACAGTGATGACGTAATTGATTTTTGTAATAATAATAACTTAACCTTTTTTGAAGATTCATTAGAATCTAAAGAGTATGTAGGGGTAGATTACTTGCTAAAGCATTAATATAATAGGAGGGCGCCTTGAAAAAAACGAAAGAGATAAAATCAGAAGTACCTGATAAATCCAAAAATACATTTGAAAAAGCTGAAAAAGGTATGTTATATGCAAAAATTACAGCAAAAAATATTCGTAAGAGAAATGTATTTACTAAATTTTTAGGACTATTAGTAATACTACTAATGATGTTTTTGTCTTTAGTTTATGGAGTAGTATACATAGTAAGTGAAACAGGTAATTTTACTATAAGCCTTGAACCTAATTCAAATGAGACAAAAAGTATAATAATATCAAACTATAAAGATTTTCACGAAACGGCTTTGCTTTTAAGTGCAGATAAATTGGACAATATGGATAATATATCGCAAAGTTGGTTACCGGATGATATAGATGAACATGAAGGACCACACAATGACAAAAACTCTATTGGTTACACATTTTTTGTAAAGAATGTTGGAAATGCTCCTACAAAATATGAAGCTATTATAGAAATAAAATCTGTAATAAATCAAGTTGATGAAGCAATTAGAGTTATGGTATACAAAAATGGTGTAAAAACAGTATATGCTAAAGAGAGTAAGACAACTAAAGAGCCGGAAATTGGGACTACTAAATTCCTATCAACACGTCAGGTTACTAATTTATTAATTGACGATTTTAAACCTGAACAAATAGACAAGTATACAATAGTAATTTGGTTAGAAGGGGATGATCCTGAATGCAAAGATGATATTTTAGGAGGTGTTATGAAACTTAAGATGACAATTCATGAGTTAAATGGTTAAAAGAATTTAAACGTGTGAATCTTTCGTTAAATGACGGGAGTCAAGGAAATAATTAAAAAAAGGAAAGGAATTAAAGAAAATGGAAAAAACAAAAAAAATGAGAGAAGAAGTAGTAACAAAACGTACGATTGTAATAGCACTATTTGCTTTATTAGTTACTGCAATATCATTAACAACAGCAACTTATGCATGGTTTACATCTAATGCAACAGTTTCAATCGATTCTCTTGATGTAAACGTTTCTGCATCTAATGGTATTCAATTATCTACAGATGCTACAACTTGGAAAGCAAGCTTAACAACAGTAGATTTAAAAGGCGTTGCTTATACAGGACATAAAAATCAAATTCCGTCAGCATTAGCACCAGTTTCTACAGGTGGAACTGTTGATTTAACTACTGGATACTTGAATATGTATTCAGGCGCAGTTACATCAAATGTTACTAATGGTTACTATATATTAACATCAACTAAAGTAACAGAGGTTGCTGGAACTACTGGAAGCTTTATAGCATTTGATTTATTCATTCAATCAGCAGATCCAGAAACATTGTATTTAACACCAGGAGCAGACGTAGTTTTTAAAGCTACTGATGTAGGTTTGAAAAATTCTGCAAGAGTTGCCTTTCTAAATGAAGGTAGCGTAATACCAGGTTCTACAGCAGCATCAGCACAAGCTTTAAAAGGTGCTACTGCAGCAACATTCTGGGAGCCAAATGCAAATATACATACTCCAGCAGGAGTAGCAGCAGCTCTTAGTACATACTCAATAGCTACAACTACTACTGGTCCAGCATTAGCATCATATTATGGAGTAAATGCACCAATAACAACAGTTAATGATGTTCAATTAAATTCTACTGCGGTAGCATACTTTAAACAAGTATTACCTTCAGTAGCACCATCTGTTCAAAGATCAGCAGTACCAACTACATTTACACAAATAATGACTATTACTCCAGGTGTTACTAAAGTTAGAATATATGCTTGGGTTGAAGGACAAGATGTTGATTGTGAAAACAATGCATCAGGATCAGATATATCATTCAATATAAAATTATCAAGAACTAATACATAAGATAAACTAATACATAAGATAAACTAAAATATAAGAAATTGACTAAAAGAAATATGTATGAGGTGAAGAAATGAAGAAACAAGTTAGAATTATATTAAATATATTAATTTGGGTATTTATTGTAATAGCAGCAGCTATTACAATAATATCTCTTAATACTAAAGAAAAAGGAGTATCAAATTTTTTAGGTTATATTCCACTTAGTATACAATCAGCTTCAATGGAACCTGCTATTTATACAGGTGATTTAATAATTAGTAAAAAAAGTGATACTAAAACTCTAAAAGAGGGAGATATAATTTCATTTTTCTCAAATGAAAACGATAAAGTAGTAATAATTACCCATAGAATTCAAGAATTAAAGAACAACAATGGTTTAGCTTCTTTTGTAACAAAGGGCGATAATAATGCATTGTCTGATGAAAAAGAAGTAGCACCAGGAGATATTGTTTCTCAGTATGCTAATATCACAATTCCTAAAGCAGGATACGTATTAGATTTTTTTAAATCAAAACTAGGTTTTTCTATTTGTATTATATTACCATTATTTATAATATTTATATATCAATTAGTGAACTTTGTTTTACTACTTACAAGAATTAAACAAAATGAAGTTAAAGTTAATAATGAATAATTAGAAAATTAGAAATTAAAAAGCATAATTATATTATGCTTTTTGAAAAATAATACGATTTAAGGAGTACAGAATATGGATTTATACGTTAAATTTTTATTTGATTTCATGTCACAATTTTTTGGTGGGCTAGCTCAAATATTTATTGGAATCTTTAATGGAATAAAACAAATGTTAAATATAGGTGAGTATTATGATATTGTTCATAGGTATTCGGATGATATCAATGGTGGAGAATGGATATTAGTTATAATTGCGATTGTACTAGTTACTATACTTCTAGGTTCTATAATATTGCTATTTGTATTATTTTTCAAAAAGTATATAAGAATAAGAAAATCTCTAGTAGAGCAAGAGTCTCTATTAGATGAATTAGGAAAATTAAATAACGATGTATTTAAACTGACAAGTGAAAAAGAAAAATTATTTGCAATGAAAGTATCTCAACTTGGTTTAAGACCAGGTGAAGATCCAAATGAAAAAGTTGAATTTGATGATAAAGGTAACCCAATAATAAAAGATGATGATAAGAAGAAGGATGTAAATCCCTCTACAGACAGCCGTTTCTATAAACTTATACAAATTGATAAAGAAATGGAAACTTATGTACCAATAGTTACAAACAATGATTTAACTTTGATAGAAATATGTGAAAGATTTAGAAATTTTGCTGCTTCAAATTTAAAGTTATTTTACAAGATTGATATAATAAGATTATTTCTTGCATCTTTTGCATCAAATAGACTTATCATATTGCAAGGTATATCTGGAACAGGAAAAACATCACTACCGTATGCATGGGGAAAATTTATAAAGAACGATGCAATAATTGCTTCAGTTCAACCCTCATGGCGTGATAGAACAGAGTTATTTGGATTCTTTAATGAATTTACTAAAAAATTCAATGAAACAGAAGTTTTAAAAAAAATGTACGAAGCTACATATATAGATCAAGTATATATAACAATACTAGATGAGATGAATATAGCCCGTGTTGAGTACTATTTTGCAGAGATGCTATCGATTCTTGAAATGCCAAGTAGAAGTGAGTGGATTATAGATCTAGTGCCAAGTGTTTGGCCTACAGATCCAAAAAGATTAGTTGATGGTAAATTAACATTACCAGAAAATATGTGGTATATAGGAACAATAAATAATGATGATTCTACATTCATGGTAACTGATAAAGTTTACGATAGAGCTATGCCAATAGATATAAATGATAAAGGTCAAAAGTTTGATGCTCCATATACTGAAGGTATAAAGCTCAGCAGTAAATATTTAGAAAGTTTATTTGCAGAGGCTTATACTAAATATCATGTATCTGAAGAAAATATGTTAAGTTTAACAAAAATGGATGATTATGTTATAGAACATTTTCGTATGGCTTTTGGTAATCGTATTGTTAAACAATTAAGAGAATTTGTTCCAGCATATATGGCTTGTGGTGGCACTGAAATGGAAGGAATAGATTATTTGATAGCACATAAAATTTTAAGAAAATTTGAACAATTAAACTTATCTTTTATAAGAGACGAAATTGATGGTTTTATTACTTTTTTAAGTAAAATATATGGCAAGGATAACATGAATGAATGCAAAACTTACCTTTTAAGACTTAAAAAAATGATGTAACAAAGTAAAGAGGGATTGAATTGGTAACTAACGAAATAATGAGTTTGGTAAATAATATTGATGAAGATAAATTACAAGAATTTGTTTCTAAAAATGATTCTAACTACAAAATTCAATCCGATACTCATAGTATCCAATTTGATTATTCATGGGTAGAAAAGATTGAGGAGACAATTCAATATTTAGATTCTATAATAAGAATTCCAAAGAAATTTTTAGCACAAGAGGAAGAAGTTGTACCTATAGAGAAAGCCAAAAAGATATCTATGGAGACGATACGACATCTAGCGCAACATACAAATTTAATACAAGATGTTACCGCAGATGGTACAATAACTCCAAGTGCAGTTTTAAATATACATAAAGAAGAGACTTTCGATTTATATGAAAATAGATTTATATATGCACTACTTACTAATTTATATACTTTTGTAGAGCAAAGAAAAAGTGCAGTTAAAGAAGGTTCGTTTTCGAAAAGCGAGAAAAAACTTAATTTTAATTCACAGACGAAAGTAAATAGTGAACTTATAAATATTAGTATAAATTTAGAATCAAGTTCTCATGAAGACTTAATGAATATAAATGAGCAAGGTTTAGACATAAATGCAAGAATTGATAGAATTGAATTAATAATTATGGATTTTATTAAAAGTCCTGTAATGAAATCTTTGCAAGGTACATTACCTGTAAGATCACCAATTAGAAAGACTAATACTATTTTGAAAAATACTAATTTCAAAGCAGCACTTGAATTATGGGAATTTATCGAGAGATATGACCATAAAGATAGAAAAGAGGTTAAGGAAAATCTTATTATTGATTCTGATAAAGAAATCGAACTCAAGTATGTTCTGACATCTTTTATGAGTTACAATATATTAAATAGTTTATCATCTAAAAATGATAAATTAAAATCAGAAGAAAAAAAATCAAACGATTATTATTTAAATAAAGCAATTCAAGATTTTATAAAAGACAATAAAGATATTGATACAGCTGAATTTAAACAAGTACTTGCAAGAGCCTTTGCTTTGTATAAACGCAAAAAGGTTAGAATACAAAAAACTATTTACAACGAACTTTGCAGATGTATAAAGAGGCATGATATCAACATGAAAACGGCAATTGGAGTAATACGTAAATAAAAATGGAGGTAATGTGTTGAATAAGAAAGTAGAAAAAACGGAATGCACAGCTTTAATATCAAAAAGAGATATATTGAAAGAAAAATTGCTTCCTGCATCTATAAAATTATTTATAGCTATTATTTTATTAATTATAGCTACATATTCATGGTTTTTGAATAATAACAACGTAGCTGTTAATGAATTAACTGTTACAGTACCATCAGTAAGTCAAGTAGAAATATCTACTGACGATGGATTAACTTGGAAAAAAATAGCATCACTTAATATTGCTGATGATTGCGCTTTGTATAAAGAATCTACAAGTAATGGTATTGACTTTTATAAACCAGCGTTGCCAGTTGGTGATGATACTTCAACAAAATTTATTCCTTCAGTTAAAGGTGAAGATTATTTAGAATATAAAGTTTTATTTAGATCTGCACTTCCAATAACAATATATTTAGAAAAAAAATCCGATGTTTACCCAGCAGCAGGAAGAAATACAGCTGATTTAATTAATTCATCTCATGTTATTAGAGCAAGTTCATATGGAAATTTTTCTAGAGATTTAATAGCAGGGGCACTTAGATTAGCTTTCATTGGTAATGAATTAGTAGACGGAAATTTTATTGAACAACCAGCTCCTAAATATATTTGGGCTCCTAATAAAGGATTTCAAGTTAAACTAGTAAATGATGTATATTTAGGATACTTAGATTCTACTGATTTACAAGATTATAAATATACAAAAGTTATAGCTACAGATAATTTTCACTTAGAAAATTTACCAAATCTTGTTGAAACAATAAATGCTTCTTTTGATACTTCAATAACCGGTAATGATATTCCATTATTAGATATTGATAATACTAGTGAGATTGCAGAAGAAAATGTAGAAGCTTTAACTATAAGAATATGGGTAGAGGGAAATGATAGGGAAGCTATACATTCATTAAAAGGTGGACAATTTAAAATAAATTTAAGTTTTTTGTGCCTATCATAAATAATTTGTAGAGGGGAATATATTATGAAAATAGATTTTTCAAAATTTAATTTGAATAATAAAATATTTTTAAAGATTATTATAATACTCTTAATAAGTATTTTGTTTATATTCTCTTCATATTCTTGGTTTTCAGAGAAGGTTAATCCACAAATAACTGGAAATCAAATTAAAGTAACTGTTGCTGATGGACTTACAATAAAACTTTCACCAGATAGTCCAAGTAGGACTACTTTAAGCCTTAATCAATTATTTAATGATTTTGATATTTTTGAACTGAAACAAGTTTCATCAGCGGATAATATCAATTTTTTTAGAATTGATTTTGGACAAGGTTTAGGAGTTCAAGATCCAGCTTTTGTTACAATTGATACTGCTATTGCAAGAGAGCATATTGTAGAGTATGGATATATTGATTATGATTTCTATCTTCAAACAGAAGAGTATGCAAAACATGTATATATTCATAAAGATTCTACGTATACTGGAGCAGCAGCGGATGCAATAAGAATAGCTACTACTATATATAGCGGAACAACTACAACGACTATGATTTTTGCAAATAAAGAAGAAAATGGAATAGATAAACCGTTTACAACAAAGGCGGTTATTGGTACAGGTAGATTTGTATATAACAACATAGATCCTACTTTAATAGGAGATCAGATTGTTAAAACTTTTGCTAATAAAAATGGTGGTAGAGGATTATATGATGATGATCCTATTGATGTAAATAAATTAATTACTACAATACCCGCAAATAGTCAAGTCAGAATAAATATAAGAATATGGTTAGAAGGCGGAGATGTAGAGTGTACAAACACTATTGCAAGTTCACTATTAGATGTATATTTAAAATTTGGTAGTGCTAATGTATTACTTGCAGCGCCAAATGTTACACCTATCGCATTAAATCATAGGATAAACAACTTAACTACAAGCATGGAATGGGCTTTAACAAACAACAAAACAACAACATGGACAAAAGTAATAAATCCAAGTATGTCATTTTCTAGTTACTCAACAGTTTATGTAAGAATTGCTGAAAATATAGGTGTATCACCAGAGTCATATGCAACTATGGTAAACTTTTAAAGTTGTACAAGTTATAGCGATGAGGTTAAATATATGAATGATGAAAAAACAATAGAAGAAAAAAAAATAGATAAAGCAAATAAAAAATCAGATAAAAAAGAAGCTAGAAAAATAAAGAGAAAATATAAATCAAATATGTATCTCAATGTTTTCCTTAACATTACTATATTGGCTACTGTAGGTGTATTTGCATGGATGATGACAAATGCTTCAGCTACAGAAAATATTGAATATACAGGAAATATTGTCGTAATGGAGAATAATGTTGATGTAAAATTATTTGTACAACAAGATAATGAATATGTTGAACAATTACAGTCACAGTCAGAACCTTTAATACAAATAGCAACATTACAACCAGGATCTACACAAAAATATCGTTTAGACGTATATAACAATATAGATACTATATCTACGGTAACAAAAATTATTTTTTCAGAGATATATGGTGATGTAGATTTACTAAAAGATGTAGTGCAAATTAGATGTACAAGTCCAAATCTATTTATATTTAAATTATCTGATAGAATACAATACGATGCAATAAATGATCATTATTATTTTGATTTTATTGATAGGTTAGAAATACCTACAAATGATATGATATCAATATACTTTAATATATATGTAGATAAAAACGCTACAAATGTTATACAAAATACAAATTTAACTATTAATAAAATAATGTTTATAAATCCATAGTGAATTGTAACATTGTCATAAATTTAAACTTAGGAGAGATGAATGAAAGCAAAAATTTTAAATATATTAAAATATGTATTGTTTTTCACAATTGTATTTTTTATAATAATTGCATTTTATACTAGATTATTTCCAAAAAGCGATGGTATATTTGGACTTAAAATATTTTCAGTTTCAACTGCAAGTATGGATCCAAAACTTAAAGTTGGAGATGTAATAATAGTTAAAAAGACAGATTATAATAAAATAAAAGTAGGAGATATAATATCTTACCAAGGAATGGTAAGTGATTTTAAAGATAAAATAATTACTCATCAAGTTGAGCAAATAGTTACAGAAGCAGATAGATATATATATTATACAAAAGGAATAGCTAATATTTTAGAAGATCCTGCAGTATATCAGGAGCAAGTATACGGAGTTGTGATATATAAGATATTTACAATAAGCATTATAAGTAGACTTATGAGAAATATATTTGGCTTTATTCTTATTGTAATAATTCCATTAGCATTATTATTTAGATCGGAGCTTAAAGAATTAAGATTATTATTGAAAAAAAGAAGGTGAAATCAGTGAAAAGTATCAAAGTAAATAAAAAACGTAAAAACATTTTTGAAAATGATACAAATTTGAAACAACTACTTGATAATTATAGAAAACATGAAAATATTGATGATAATATTTTCTCTAATAGTTGCGACGAAATAACTGAGTGTAATAATTCTGATTTGAAATTAAATGAAGAAAGTAATATAGATATAAAAAGTGAAGTAGATAATGAAAATGTTATGGAAATAAAAAGTAAGTTAAAAAAAGAGAAAAGGGAAATATTAATAAATAATAGAATAAAATTAGCTTTTAAAAATAAAGAAAAATTAAAGATTTAATTCTAAAATAGTTAATAAAACTAAAAAAATATATAAAAATTTAAGTTCAGATGAAACTAAAAATAATATATTGAATATATTGAGAAAATTTAAAGTTAATAAATTATCTTTTAAAGCTCTTGCAATTGTTATTATGCTTTTGTTAATAGGAAATTCTGTTTTTGCTTGGTTTTACAATGAATATATAAGTAAAGGAACATTTTTTGGAATAGGAAACATTAATTGTGAAATCAAACAATATGACGGTGCTGGTGAGTTTTTAGGAGATATAGATGATGTAGCGACTATGATACATGAAACTAATTTAGGGGTTACATCTAAAAATAGTAAATTTATTGAAATAGAAAATATTGGATCACTTGATGTTGAATACTATATAACTTTTCAATTAGATGGAACTACTGCAAATGCAGGTGTTATGTATTATAGATTTTATGATATAACAAATGAAGTAAATGGATCTGCAATTACCGGACAACATGATACTAAACTAAAATCATATGCAGCAGCAAATCCACTTGCAGCTAATGTTGAATTTGATAGTTCACTACCAGTTTCTAATTTATCTATTATAAGAAATGCAATTACAAATGGAACTATTGAGTTAGATGAAGAATTTTCTGAAAATAACAAGAGATACTATAGAATTGATTATGGAATGTATTCAACTGCTAATAGCTCACTATATTCTGGACAAGCACTATCTCTTCACACAAATATTTATGTGACACAAGTAGGAGCAAATATTGATAATCCATTAGAAGGTGAAGTATGGTTAGTAGAAAGTGAATTACAATTTAGGAATGCTATTAGTAATGCAGTACCTGGAGATACTGTTAAATTAATGTCAAATATAAATATTGATGGTTCAGTAGATATATCAAGAAGATTGAATATTAATGTAAACGGGTATAAACTAGTAATAACAGGTGATTTAACTTTTGATTTTGTAGAAGTTGGAAGTCTAGATATTAATACTACAGGAAACGGTCAAATAGAAATTGGAAATCAACTGTATATTAACACACCGAAAAGTAAAATTCATTTTATAGGTAAAAATGTGGCATATGATATATTTGTTGCAGGAAAAATTACTTTAAATGGACTGCAAAATGAAGAAGAAGATGGAATACTATTAGATAATATAAGAATAGTAAGTAATAAAATAGCAAATATTCCAGCAGATTTAAATATAATGTCAAATACGAGACTCACAATTGCACCTGGTGTTGATGTTGGAAATGTAATAGCTGTACCTAATTCAACTAATATTGAAATACTTAATAATGGAAGTATAGTTCAAGTACAATTTCAAAACATGAGATTATTAGATTCATTTACTAAACCTCAAATATATATTTATAATTTAAATGTAATTAGAGGAATTGAAGGTGGAAAATCAATATTACTACCTACTAATGCAACACCATATGTAGGGCCTAACAACGGAAATACTTTAATAGTAAAAGGAGTAGCGTCTTCTGATATAACAGTAGGAGGTTCTGATAACTTTGGACAAGGTGATATATCATATACTGATATTGTAGACTCAGTAATTCCTGTAGTTGGAGAAGAAAATGCGTATATAGTATATATAAGAAATGCTGATGATACTATTAGAAATTTATTAATAGAATATTTTACTGAAGGTAATTCTCCTAATGTAATGCAAAGTATTGAAAGTATAAAAAAAATAATAGTATATACAGTTAATGCAAACTATATGTTAAATACAAATTTTACATTTTTAAGAGGTTCAGAAATACCAGCATTAGAATATTTAGATATATCTAATGCAAGAGTTAAAGATGGTACTATTGTAGATAGAATTGCAAATAATGCAATGTTAAATAAGTTATCATTGAAAACTATTATATTGCCAAAGACTCTAGTTGAAATAGGCAATAGTGCATTCAAAGGTGTTACACTTGGCAAAATTCCTTCAGAGCCAACAGAAAAATTTAACTTTGTATCTATACCTGAGACTGTTACAAAAATTGGAAGTCAAACATTTTCACTAGCTAAATACGTTAATTTTGAAGGGCTAAATCCACCAACAGTCGGAACTAGTGCTTTTGATAATACTGAAGATGGAGTTAGGTATTTTGTACCAGAAAGTTCTATTGAACTTTACCAAAACACAACAAATATAGGGGCTGAATATGTACATAGAACTGCTAACTTATGCGACTTGAAAAATTATTTCATATATAACACCATTGGTGGTGTAGGAATATCTTTATTTGTAAGTGGAATAAGTGTTGGTGATACATTCACAATACCAAGTAATATAATGTTTAATAATCAACAGTATAATACAAATGAATTAGGGTTTTCATCATTTAGAGATATAATAACACCTACTTCAGGAACTACAATAGTTATACCAAATACTGTTGAAGTTATAAAGAGCTATGCATTTTATGATAAAAATATAACAGATATAAATTTACCAAATATTAAATCAATAGGAAGCTATACTTTTTACAATACAAAGCTTACTAATTTATATTCAAATAATGTTACTTTAATAGGTGATAGTGCTTTTGAAAAATCTACATTAAAATATGCAACATTAAACAATTTAATTAACTTAGGAAATAATGCCTTTAAGGATAACATAAGTTTATACGAAATTAATTTAGGCAAAGTTCAATCAATTGGTGATCAAGCTTTAAATAACTGTTCACAACTAGGTAGAGTATATTTTAATAATACATCAACAAAAACCGTTAATAATGCTGAAAATATTACTTTAAGTGTAGGAGATACAGCAGTATTTAGTGAATGGGGAAAATATTTAGATGGTAGACTTCGTATTTATGTACCAAACGGAACTAGTAGCGGTGGAAATACATATCTAAGTTTATACAAAAATCTATTTTCAGCAAATGAACAATATGTTTATTCAACAGGATCAATAATAGGAAACTATACTCATGTAGCTATACCATATAATTTTGGACAATATACTGTAAAAGATGTAACTTTAAAAGATTATAACAATAACAATGTAAATGGCTGGGAAATAGTTTCTTATCAAGGTGCAGATTTAACTTCAGCGTATAATATACCAGTTACATTAACTGTTGATACTGTAACAAAAAATGTAATTTCAATTGGAGATTATGCTTACAGAAATTCTACTGTTGTTTTAAATAACATAGTAAACATTAGTAATCCTAATATAGTAAACATTGGAAATAAAGCATTTTATGGACTCAAGATAAATTCAATAAGTGCTCCAAAGGTAAAAACAATAGGTGCAAATGCATTTACTTCTACTAAATTAACTAAAGCAGAATTTGATGATTTGTACTCTATTGGTAAAGAGGCATTTTCAAATATTAGTACGTTATATTATTTAAATGTAGGAAAAGCAAGTGTAATTGGTGAGAATGCGATAGCAAACAATATTAATTTAGAGCAGTTATTCTTTACAAATAGTACTATAAACACTATGGTTGTAGATGAAATAAACTTTGCAAATATTGGGATTAATGCTAGTACAAGATTTAGAATATATGTACCAAATGATGAGGCAAGTGTAACGTATTACAAAACTCTATTTCCATTATATAAGCAATATGTTTATGAAACTGGAACTATAGTAGGAAGTTTTATAAATACACCAATACCATATGATATAGGTGAATATTCAGTAAAAAGTGTATCACTTAAAAATGCAAATAATGTTACAGTAAATGGATGGGAAATAATTGAGTATCATGGTCAAAATCTACAAAGTGGATATGTATTTCCTACATTACTTAACATTAATAGTGTATCACAGAATGTAATATCTGTTGGTGATAATGCATTTATTCATACAACATTAGAAACTGGACTAAGTGTAGATATAAATAGTATATATTTACTTAAAATAGGAGATAATGCATTTAAAGGAACAAAAGGAATAAACTCTATAATAGCAGATTCACTAATTACATTAGGAGCTAATGCATTTGAAAATTCATCCCTTACTAATGCTAGTTTTAACAACTTAAATACAATAGGAGAATACGCTTTAGCAAATATGTTAACACTGTACAGTATCAATTTAGGAACTGTAAAGACCATGGGTGCAAATGCATTATATAATTTAGATCGATTAGAGCAAATATTTTTCACTGCAACTGATTTAAATTTATCATATAACAATACTGCTATAACAGATGTTGGTACGCTAACTAATAACAGGCTTAGAATATATGTAACTGATGCAATTGCTTCAAATGGACAACAATATGCAGATACATACAAAACTCTATTTTCAGCTGACTATAAAGAATATTTCTATCCTAGAGGCACAATAGTTGGTAGTTACTCTCAAGCAAATATACCATGGGATATTGGAGTATTTAGTGTAAGGAAGGTAGTAAAAACAAATGCAAGTAGTGCTAATGTAACTGGTTGGGAGATAATTGAATATCATGGCCCTGATATAGCTAGTTCATATACATTACCAACTTCACTAACTATAAGCACTGAAACATATAATTTAATATCAATTGGAAACTATGCATATAAATTTGCTAAGATGATACCAAATAATACATTTGCAATATCTAATACTAATTTATTAAATATAGGAAGTTATGCATTTAATGCACTTAATGGAGTAAGCTCTGTTACAGCAGATAATGTTGTAAAAGTAGGAGATTACGCGTTCATAAGTAATAAATTACAAAGTATTAGTTTCAACAACTTATCTGCTGCTGGAAACTATGCATTTGCAGAGAATAGTACAATGAATTATGTTAATTTAGGAACAATAACAAATTTAGGAAAAAATTTATTTGAAAATGATACAGCAATAGAACAGATATTTTTCTCTTCAACAAATGGCAACATAGAATCAGGGACAATGAATATAATATTTGGCAGCGATGCATTTTTAAATGCGGGAACCGATATAGGTGAGAGATTAAGAATTTACGTGCCATACGGGGATTTATCTGGTACATATACTTATGTAGATGCATATAGAAATTCTATGTCTGTAGATTTAAAAAGTTATATTTATGGAACAGGTACATTAGTAGGTAGTTATGTACAATCACCATTTACATTTAATATTGGTGAATATGCTATAAAATCTGTAACAAAAACTAAAGTAGATAACTCTACAGTAACAGGTTGGGAAATAGTAGAATATCATGGAGCAAATGTTACAAGTGCATATACTATACCAACTACGTTTACAGCAAATTCACAAACAATGGATGTTGTATCAATTGGAGAATATGCATATTTTCATACAGATGTTGTAAGTGGACAAACTTGGTCTGTTGGACTTGGCACATCAGTTGTATACATAGGAGATTATGCATTTCAAAAAACAAATATAGCAAATTTAACAGCAAATAGATTAACTTACATAGGAACACATGCTTTTGAAGATTGTGAATATTTGACGAATGTAATGTTTAATGGAGTTAAGGTAGTTGATCAATATGCATTTAATAGTAATAGTAGAATGACTAGTGTAATATTAGGTGAAAATTTAATTACAATAGGAAGTTATGCTTTCTATAACCCTTATGCTGGTGGAGTGGGTGGAGCAACTGGGCCGAATACAAATTTCACAATAAGTGTAATGCAAGCTCCTAGTGTAGGATCGAATAGTTTTCCGGCATATAGAACATTTATAATTTGGAAATTATACAATTATTCTATTGCTGTACCAACTGGAGCCACTGGATTTACAACTCCTAATTGGCCGACTGAGGTAATGGAAAGAGTAAGTTATACAGGATCATTCTCGTATAATATTATAAATACCAATGAAATAGAAATCATATCTTATACTGGTGCTGATACAACTTTAGTAATACCAGAAACATTCAACGTAAGTGGTACAATATACAATGTAACATCTATAGGAGCAGTAACGTTTGATAATAGTACTGTACTGACAACAATCACAATACCTAGATATGTAAATAATCTTGAAAATGGATTTTTAGCTGGTAATACTTCAATAACTACTATAAATGTAAATACAAACAATACATTTTATTCAGCTACAGCAGGTGTTTTATATGATAAAACTGGTACATATGTAATAAAATATCCAAATAAGAAAACAGGTACTACATATAGTTTATTATCAACAACTAAGGCAATATCGGTAGGTGCATTTTCTGGTGTAAGTGTTCTACAAACTCTTACAATACCTTCAACGGTTACAACAATATCAACTAATAGTTTTGATAATTGTCCAAGTTTAACAAAAATTATATTTTCGGGAGCAGTTCCACCAATGCTATTAGGTGCTAAAACATTACCTGTAAATACAGGAATGATTTTTGATGTACCAAATGCAAATGTAAATACATACAAAAATACTATATATTATTACTTGTATAGAAATTACATATCTTAAAATATATAATGAATATAGCAAAAAACACTTCTTTTAAAAAGAGAGGTGTTTTTTACTTTAAAATAATAGGCTGAAATAAGAATTTCTCCTAACTTTCAAATATTAACAAAATTTTATTGACAAAGTAAAATAATTGGCATATAATATTAGCATATCCGGAATTGTGGATATGCTTGTACGAGAGGAAGTGAAATTATGAAAGATACATTAAAGTTAATGAAATCATTATCAGATGAAATAAGACTTAGAATAATTAATATTTTGTATTATTCAGATTTATATGTTTGTGAAATTGTGGATATTTTAGGATTACCTCAGTCAACTGTTTCAAGGCATTTAACTATAATGAAAAGTGCAAATATTATTGAGGATATAAAAGATGGATCATGGGTAAAATATAGTATAGTAAAAAATGATTCATATAAAAGTATAGTAAAAAATATTATAGAAAAAGAATTAATAAATGATAAGAAATCTATAGATGATATAGAAAATATGAAAAATAGAATTAAAGATTCAAGAGGTTGTAAAGGAAAGTGTTAGGAGGAATTTTGAGTGCAAATATTTTCATGGTTTAGTGATCAATTTTTAAAAATGCAATGGCTAAGTGATATTATAAAATGGGTAGTAGAAAATGTATTTAATTTATCAATTAGTACAAATATAGGCGGAGGAGTTCATTTCTTTATTTATGATGTTATCAAAATATTCATACTATTATCAGTATTAATATTTTTAGTTTCATATATACAAAGCTTTTTCCCACCAGAGAGAACAAAGAAAATACTTGGTAAATTTAAAGGTATTAAGGGAAATATAATGGGTGCATTACTTGGAACAATAACACCATTTTGCAGCTGTTCAAGTATTCCTATTTTTATAGGATTTACAACATCAGGGCTGCCACTTGGAGTAACTTTTTCATTTTTAATATCTTCACCACTTGTAGATATAGCTTCACTTTTAATTTTAATATCATTCTTTGGCGTTAAAATTGGAGTTGCATATGTTCTTATAGGTTTAGTTCTTGCAGTTATTGGAGGAACTATAATTGATAAATTACATATGGAAGATCAAATACAAGATTATATAAGAGATATAAAAGATGCTGATATAGCTGAAGAAGAACTTACAAAAAAACAAAGAGTAGATTATTCAATCAATCAAGTAAAATCAGTTATTAAAAAAGTTTGGATATACATTATACTAGGAGTTGGAATAGGAGCTGCAATACATAATTTTATTCCACAAAGTGTAATAGAAAATATTATAGGATCAAACAATCCATTTGCAGTAATACTTGCAACATTAGTTGGAATACCAATGTATGCAGATATATTTGGAACAATACCTATAGCAGAAGCGCTATTTATAAAAGGTATAGCAATAGGAACTGTATTATCATTTATGATGGCTGTAACAGCATTATCAGCTCCATCTATGGTCATGATAAGTAGAGTAGTGAAACCTAAATTACTAGTTGTATTTATATCTATAGTAACATTTGGTATAATATTAATAGGTTATTTATTTAATGCATTTGCATATTTGTTAGTATAATTTAATTTATAAACGAGGGGGATATATAATGAACAAAGAAAAAATAATTAAAATAACTATAGTAGTAGTAATAGCATTAAGTATTTTAGGAATATTTATATTTAAAAGTATAGAAAAATCTGAAAATGATAAAAAAAGTATTAATAATATAGAAGCTAATTTATATAGTACAAACTTACCTACATTAGTAGAATTTGGTTCTACAACATGTGAACCTTGCAAAACTATGGTTCCAATATTAAAGAAAGTAAAAAATGATTACAAAGATAAATTAGTGGTAAGTAATATAGACGTATATAAAGATTCTATAAATACAAGAAAATATAATATTAGGGTAACTCCTACACAAATATTTTTTGATACTGAAGGTAAAGTTATATATAGACATGAAGGTGTACTATATGAAGATAAAATAGTAGAAAAACTTATTGAAATGGGGGTTAAGTAATGGATAACCTTATTGAACAATTTGGAACATTATTAACTCAAAATATATGGGTTGCTATACTAGTTGCATTAATTGCAGGTATATTATCATCATTTACACCTTGCGCATTATCTTCAATTCCTTTAATAATTGGATATGTTGGTGGATACAGTGAAAATAACAAGAAAAAGCCACTTATATACTCATTAGTATTCTCACTAGGTTTAGCACTTACACTTACTATTTTAGGTATTGTATCTGCAACTATAGGTAGAATGTTTATAGGTATAGGAAATTGGTGGTATTTAATATTAGGAGTAATAATGCTTGTTGTTGGATTACAAATGTTTGGAGTAATAAAAATAGGTTCAGATGTATGTAGTGTTCCTAAAAAGAGCAAAGGAATTATAGGAGCGTTCTTACTTGGAATTTTAGGTGGTGTTTTTTCAACTCCATGTTCAACTCCAGTACTGATTGCAATACTAGCATTTGTTGCAGAAAAAGGTGATATATTATTAGGAGCAATTTTACTATTAGTATATTCAACAGGTCACTCAATTTTAGTTATAATAGCAGGTACATCAGTTGGATTTACTCAAAGTTTTATTAATTCAAATAAGACTAGTAAAATTGCAAATATATTGAAGTATACATTTGCAACATTAGTAATATTACTTGCGTTATATATGTTCTATTTAGGATTTTAGGGGGTGAAATTTATGATAATTAAAATATTAGGTATGGGTTGTTCAAACTGCAAAACATTATATAAACTTGCAGAAGAAGGAGCAAAAGATTTAAATATACAAGCTACTTTTGAAAAGGTGGAAGATATAAAAAAGATAATGGCTTATGGCGTTATGAGAACTCCAGCATTAGTTATTAATGAAAAAGTTAAGGTGTTTGGAAGAATACCAAATAAAGAAGAAATAAAAAAATATATTCAAGAAGAAATTGAAGAATAATATATAGGAGAATTTATGAATATAAACTTAACTCCAAAAGATAATTGCAGTGAAATAATAACTTCATGGGTACCTAATAAAAAAGTTGAACATTTTGTAGTTTTATACATAATAGAGGCTACAAAGTAAAATAATACTTATAGAAAAGTATTAATTAAGTAATTTTTGAGGAATAAATCCTGTATTTGATAGGATTTATTCCTTTTTATTTTACCTAATTTATTGAATAAATTGTTAAATAAAATATTTAAAACAAATTTCGACTATATTTTCAATAATATATTGAATTAATTATTACTTTGTGATAAAATAAATTTATTGAAATATTTTCCATATATATATAAAACTTATATATAGGATTATAAGATAAGGAGAGATAAGATGTATTGTGAGAAATGTGGAAATAAATTAATAGAAGTAGCTAAATTTTGTGATAAGTGTGGGGCGTCAGTTGCAGTAGATATTAATAATAGTAACAGTTCTATAGAAGTAAAGGTAAGTAAAAAAATAGAGGATAATACAATATTGTATAGTATAAAACCAACATATAAATTTTGGTATTCTATTATGGGATTATTATCTTTTTTAGTAATTATTGGATTGTTTTTTGGAATAACAACTTACCAATCACTTCAGCCATCAGTATCAAAATTGCCGGCATTAACAGGATATACTAGTGATATATTAAATGAATATGGTAGTGATGTATTAAATGAATATAACAGTACAGCTTTAAATATTAGTTTTTGGTATGCATTAGTGTGTTTAGTTATAATATTATTAACTGTCTGGTTTACAAAAATGCAATATAAGGCATTCGAGTATAATTTTTATGTTACAAAACTTATATATCGTGATAGTTTTATTAATATAACAGAAAAAGAAATTAAATATAAACATTTAAGAGAAGTACAAATGATACAATCATTCGTACAAAGATGGTTTAATATAGGTAAAATAATTATGTATACAAATGCAGAAAGCGGAATGAGTAATGGAATAACTGTAGTAAGTGTAGAAAATCCAAAACAAGTATACGATGAAGTAAAAAAAATAATAGATGGAGGAAATTAATATGTATTGTAAAAAATGTGGAGTAGAATTAGATAACGGAGCTAAGTTTTGTATTGGTTGTGGTAACGAAGTTAGCACAGATACTAATAATGTAAATATTGTAAAAGAGGAATTACCTGATGATAACCAAATAAGATTTGAGCTGAAACCTCAATTTAAATGGCTATATAAAATACTTACTGAAGGTATAGGTTCAGTTGTAGTATATAGTTTTGTGTTATGGTATATATTTTCAGATTCATTAATGCTTATAGATAGTATAAATGATTCGGGATTTTCATTTTTAATCCCAGCTTTAGTTATATTAATACCATTAGTTAAGCTTATGTTTGAATCTATGCAATATAAAAAACTTTGCTATAATTTCTATAATAATAAATTAGAATATATAGATGGATTTTTAAATAAAACAGAGAAGGAATTAAAATATAAACATATTAGAGAAATAGTTATGTCAGAAGGAATAATGGAAAGAATATTTGGTATAGGAACAATAAAGATATTTACTAATGCAAGTAGTAATGTTCAATCACAAAGTAGTTTTGGACATATGACAGGTAATGGAAATGGTATAGTAATTCATTGTCTTACTGATGTTAAAGCTAAATACCAAGAAATAAAAAAAATAGTAGATGAGGGAACTGTAGAATAGTATATTAAATAAAATAAACTTATAATTTGAAATGACCTCCTTAAAGTAGACACATATAAAAGATGTGGCATAATACTTTAAGGGGGTATTTCTATGTCAAATGATAAATATTTAATATAAAGCAACATACAATGTATAATTGATAAGGTATAGTATGGTGAATTATTTATGGATAAAGTAGTAAAGGTTTTATTAATAATTATTGGTACAATTTCTTTAGTACTAGGAATGTTGGGTATATTTATCCCTTTATTTCCAACAATGCCATTTTTGCTTTTCACTGCTGCTTGTTATCTAAAAAGTTCAAATAATTTATATATCTTGTTAATTGAAAATAAATATATAGGTAAACATCTTGCAAATTACAAAGAAAGTAGGAGTATATCACGAAATGTTAAGTATATGACTATCATATCTTTATGGATATCTATAGGGTTTTCAGCTATAGTTATTGTTTCTAATAACTATATAAAAGTATTACTTCTATTTATAGCAGTTGCTGTTTCGTTTCATGTAGCTAGTCTTAAATCAAGCAATTAATAATATATTTGTACATTTTACTCAAATTAATTCTTTATGCTATTGCAAGTAAATGGAAAATAAAGTATAATGTTAACACAAAATTAAATGTTTTTATTAGTTATGTAAATTTTTGAAAGGGGTATTTTTTAATGATTGAACTTAAGAATATAACAAAGACTTACAAAATTAGAAAAAGATCAGCAGGCTTTAAAAATGCATTCAAAACATTTTTTAAGAAAGACTATGAAATAGTCAAGGCACTTGATAACATTTCTTTTAAAATTAATGAAGGAGAAATGGTAGGATATATTGGTCCAAATGGTGCAGGTAAATCAACTACTATAAAGATAATGTCAGGTATACTTACTCCAGATAGTGGACAAGCTAATATTTCAGGTTTCATTCCTTGGAAACAACGAACTAAATATGTTAAAGATATTGGGGTTGTTTTTGGAAACAGAAGTGGACTTTGGTGGGATGTTCCGGTAGATGATAGTTTTGAACTTTTAAAAAATATATACAAGATACCAGATGATGAATATGATGAACAAAAAGCTAAATTAGTAAAGTTATTAGATATAGAAGAAATTATAAAGATACCAACAAGACAACTTAGTTTAGGACAAAGAATGAGATGTGAAATAGCAGCAGCATTTCTACACAAACCAAAAATAGTATTTCTAGATGAACCAACAATTGGTCTAGATGCAGTATCTAAAATTGCAGTTAGAGAATTTATTAAAAAAATAAATAAAGAAGATAATACTACGATAATACTCACAACTCATGATACACAAGATATAGAAGCACTTACAAATAGAATAATACTAATAGGAAAAGGTAAAATATTACTAGATGGTAAATTATCTGATTTAAAAAAGAAATTTAGTAAAAAATATTTGACTGTAGAGTTTAATGGTAATATAGATAATTTATGTGATGGCCTTGTATATATTGAAAAACATAAAGGTAGAGTTAAATTAGAACTAAATGAGAATATATTGCCATTAGCTAAAGCAATAGCTTTTTTGACTAGTAAAATAGAAATACTAGATTTAGAAGTAGATAATACTTCAGTAGATGATATAGTTGTAAAACTATATCAGGAGTATGGCATATGAGACTATATTTAGCATACTTTAAAATGAAGTTTTTAAATGAAATACAGTATAAAGTTGCTGCTTTAGCAGGAATAGCTACACAATTTGCATGGGGATTCATGTATATAATGCTATTTACTACATTTATAAATAATTCTGATACTAACTCAATATCATCTATTCAGATAGTAACATATATTTGGCTACAACAAGCATTCTATATGTTATTTGCTTTTTGGAGCGTAGATAAAGATATTTTTGATAGTATAACAACTGGTAATTTAGCTTATGAATTAACTAAACCAGTTGATTTATATGATGTATGGTTTGTAAAAACATTTGCACTAAAAATAGCTAAAACAGCACTTAGGGCATTACCAATATTCTTAATATGTATGCTACCATTGCTTGGAGAATTTACTATGACAGCACCAGTAAGCATATTGGCAGCTATTTGGTTTATAATTACTATGATTTTTAGCACTATTCTTCTGTTATCATATATTATGATAATATATGTAATAACAATAACTGCAATATCTCCTTTGGGAGTAAAAATAACATTCAGTTTGATAGGGGATTTTTTTAGTGGGGGATTAATACCGATTCCACTTATGCCAGATATAGTACAAACAGTACTTAAATATACACCTTTCTACTACATACAAAATATACCGTTTAATATCTACAATGGATATATATCAGATAATTTAGAAATAATAAAAATAATAGGTATTCAAGTATTTTGGATTGTTATTTTAATAGCATTCGGTAAATGGCTAATGAATAGATCAATGAAAAAAGTAGTAATACAAGGAGGCTGAAATGTTAAAGATATATCTAACATATTTTAAAATACACATAAAGAGTCTACTGCAGTACAAGATGTCATTTATATTAACAGCTATTGGACAAGCATTTACCTCAATGTTTTCGCTTCTTGCAATATATTTTCTATTCGAAAAATTTGGAAATATAAAAGGATATACATTTGAGGATGTACTTATATGTTTTGTAATATCATATTTGGGATTTTCAATAAGTGAGTGTTTTTTTAGAGGTTTTGATAGTTTTACAAGTATTATATCCAATGGAGAGTTCGATAGAATACTTGTCAGACCAGTTAGCATTATGTTGCAAGTTCTTGGATCTAAAATTGAATTTGCAAAAGTAGGCAGAGCGGCACTAGCAATAATTATATTTATAGTACTATTTTGTTATTGTCCATATTTACTAGCTATAGAAAAGATTATAACTATGCTATTTATGATTTTAGGAACAGTTGTAATATTTTCAAGTTTACATATATTAAAAGCAGGACTTACTTTCTTCACAATTCAGAGTTTAGAACTTATGAATATATTTACAGATGGAGGAAGAGATTTAGCACAGTATCCTTTGAATATATATAAAAAATGGGTACTTAACTTTTTCACATATGTATTGCCGCTTTCAATGGTAAACTACTATCCACTTCTATATGTTTTAGGAAAGACTAGTAACAGACTATACATGTTTGCACCATTCGTATCATTGTTATTCATATTACCTTGCTATTTAGTATGGAAACTTGGTGTTAAAAAATATCAGTCAGTAGGATCGTAAGAAATAATCATAAAATCAAGATAAATATGAGATAATATAAAGGGGAATTTTAATGAATGATATAATCATAAAAAAAGCTGAAATAGTAGACCTAGAATGCATACAAAATTTAAATAATGATTTGTTTGAATTAGAGTATGCAAGTTTTGATCCTGATCTAATTTTAGGATGGCCATACACAACCGAGGGTAAAAAATATTTTACAGATATTATTGAACATAATATTTGTTATATTTCATTAAAAGATAAAGTTATTGTAGGATATTTAGCGGGAAGATTAAACATAGATAATTCATATATAAGTAAAACAACAGCAGAGCTAGAAAATATGTGTATATTAGACTCATGTAGAGGTTTTGGTATAGGAAATTTACTTATAAATGAATTTATAAAAGTTTGTAAACAAAATGATATAGAAAGAATTATAGTTACTGCATCTAGTAAAAATTCAAATGCAATAGAATTTTATAAAAAACAAGGTTTTGCTGATTATAATAGAACATTAAAGATGAATATATAGAAACAATAACAAAATGAAAAAACAGAATATAAGTTAAAAGCTTGTATTCTGTTTTTTTGTAAATTAGTCTTGTTTTATATAATAACAGTATTATTACAAAAATACACACTTTATAAGAGTGCATTTACAACTAATAACAGGTTATATTACGGTAATAGATAAAAAATATTGATTTTATAAAAAATAAAGGGTAGAATATAAATAGGTGATACAAAAATGTCGAATAAAGTCGAGAATAAAAACAACTATAAAGGTGGAATATCTCTTATAGTATTAATAATAACAATTGTAGTTTCTTTAATAATTGTAGTAACTACTCTAATTATAACCACAACAACAATAGATAATGCAAATGTTACTATGTTTGCTAAAGATTTAACAGAAATAGAGCAAGCTACGGAAACTTTTTATATAGCAAATAATGTAATGCCAGTATTATCTGGTTCTATTATAATGAGTAAGGATGAGTTAGTATCAATCTCAACATATCCAAACTTAATATTAGAGGAAATTGAAGAAAATAGTGATTTAGATTCTCAGTTCTATACAATAGATCTTAATAAAATAAATGTTACAAAAACTAAATATGGTAATAAAGAATTTGGTGAAAATGATATATTTGTGATATCGTTTCCATCAATGAATGCGTATTATCCTAACGGAATAGATGTAAGAGGTACAACTTATTTTTCTATAACATCTAAAATTTCTAAAGTAAAAAGAATATCTCAAAATTCAGTTGATACTTCAACAACATCAGTTGTTTCATCAAGTGGAATCAAACTTACAAAAAATAATGGTTGGTCAAATAAAATGGGAGTAAACATGGAAGTACAGATAGCTGCTGATGAATCATTATACATGTCTGTAAGTGGAGGTACTAATAGACTTGTAACGACAACTGTTGGTACAAATTTATTTGGATTTAATTTACTTACTGCAATAATTAATAATACTGAAACAATAAAAGTTCCATCACTTACAATAGCAGAAGCTAATTATATAGAAGCAGGTACAAAACCATTAGCCGAAAGATATGTAGATATATTAAAATATAAAGGTTTAGAAATAATTGGTAAGGTAAGAATTGATTTATCAAACTATAGCAAAACGCTGCCAACAATAACAAGTGCGTCACTTTCATCTTATACAACAATGAATACTGTAAAATTGTTATTAGCTAGCTCTGAAAGTGGAATTAAAGAGGTAAGATATGAATATCTTACTAGATATACAGATAACGGAATAATTGAAAATTATACATATAATGTTTCAGATTTTGATTCCACTTATATGCAAAGTAAATCTAAAAAGGCCAAAGCTATAACTAATTTAACAACTACAATAAATGCCCCTAAAGATGTTCAAAGTATAAAAGTTGCAATAATAGATAATGCAGGTAATATTAGTTTATACAATCAAGAAATAGCACCTAGATTATACATAGGATATTTAGTAGATAGTTCTACAACAGAATCGGTACAATTAACAGCAAAAATGTATAGTTTAAATGGTATAAAGTCAATAAAATTTTCTAAAAGTCTAGATGGTATAAATTTTACTAATGAACAACTTTATACATTGAATACTACAACAAATGGCATAACAATAAAACAAAGTTTACCATATGTAAATACACCAAAAAGTATTATATATATAAAAATGGAAGCAATAAACTATAATAATACAATAACGGAGGTTAGAGTAATTAAAATAGATTTATTTACTCAGTTAATTCCGGTAGTATATGATCCAATAATGACAGCATTAAACTTTGGAAGAACTACAACTTTTGGTATTATAGCTGGAACAACAATTACCAATACAGGAATAACTGTAGTAAATGGAGATGCAGGTGGAGATATTGGATTATTCCCAGGAACTTCATTTACTGGAATGGGTACGGTAACGGCAAGTGGTTCTATTGATATTAACAATACTGTAGCAAGTAATGTTAAAGATGATTTAGTTATTATATATAATGAAATTGCGGCATTAACTCCACAAACTCTTATATCAGTGGAACTTGGTGGAACTACTTTGAAATCCGGAATTTATTATACACCAAGTACGTTTGCAATAACAGGAACTTTAACATTAGATGCCGAAAATGATCCTAATGCAGTATTCATATTTAAAACTCCAACTACATTAATAACAGCAGCTGCAAGTAACATAAATTTAATTAATGGAGCTAAGTCTTGTAGAGTGTTATGGCAGGTTGGAAGTTCAGCAACATTAGGAGCAGCTTCAAACTTTTCAGGACGTATATTCGCATTTACCACTATAACAGTTGGTGCTGGTGCACGTATTAAGGGACAATTATTAGCGAGAAATGCTGCAGTTACTTTAGATGCCAATACAATTACAAATTATAGTTATGAATAAAAATAATTAATTTAAAGCACTTCTTTTATATATAAAGAGGTGTTTTTTTATTCTAAATATTGAATTATATATAAAAAATGATATAATATTTAATAAATAGAAAAAAAGACTTGACTTTCTCCCGCAGGGGATACTGTATAATCTAAACGTGAGGTGAAATTATGTATAAAATTGGGGATTTTTCAAAATTAACTATGCTTACTGTAAAGGCACTAAGATATTATGATGATGAGAAAATATTAGTTCCATCATATAGAAATGAAGAAAATTGGTATAGATATTATGACGAAGATAATCTAAAAAAAGCAGAATTAATAAAATTACTCAGAGAATTAGATTTTTCAATAGGTGAAATAAAAGAAATAATAGAAAATTGTGAGGATAAAAAAGATTTATCTTGTTTTTTACAAGAGAAAAAGAAATTAATTACTAATAAAATATTTGAACATAAAAATGTAATTAAAAAAATAGACACATATATTTCACACGCTGGTAAAGTAAATGAGGTGAAAGAAATGAATCAAGAAATATTAATCAAAGAAATAGATTCTGTATTAATAGCTAGCATTAGATATAACGGTAAATATAATGAAGTTGGAAAATATATTGGTAAAATATATAGTGAAGTAAAATCTAAAGCAAAAGGTAATCCAATGAATTTGTACTATGATGGCGAATATAAAGAAGAAGCCGATATTGAAGTTTGTGTTCCTATATCAGAAAAAATAGTTTCTAAAGAAATAAATGTGAAGCAACTACCTAAAATTAAAGCAGTATCAATTATGCATAATGGTAGTTATGATAATTTTAATTTATCATACAAATTGTTATTTGATTATATACAAGAAAACAATTTGGAAATATATACTCCAACGAGAGAAGTATATATTA
>Ga0123336_10000956_pt1 | contig 27457 bp, 30 predicted proteins | sample SSSSmetaG_FD_96466 | JGI IMG/M metagenome (GOLD analysis project Ga0123336, IMG submission 96466) | Glacier valley bacterial and archeal communities from Borup Fiord, Nunavut, Canada, to study Microbial Dark Matter (Phase II) - ​SSSS metaG | ecosystem: Environmental > Aquatic > Freshwater > Ice...
AGAGCCCGGGATTAAATGGATATTATTTTTTACAATTTCTTTATGCTTAAATAATTCACTATTGGGAACATTTTGAAAAAATACGCAGCTCGCATTTTTCAACCCTACCCTATATAACCACAACGCTAATTTTTGCGTAAACCCAGAGTTTTGAATGGCACTACCGAGACCTGTTACATTTGTGATGTATGTTGTTTTAGTCAGACGGCAGGCCAGCCCTCCATACACATTCGGCTTAATTGTATATGTAAGCACAACATCCGGTCTTTTTCCCTTTATAAGCTTTTTGTATTTATGTAACAACTGAAGATCAGTTATTGGATTTGTTCCTCTGCGGTCAATTTTAATATCGATGACTTCACAGCCTAATTTTCTAAAATACTCTGTTCTTTCACCGAAAGGGGCAATTATAACTACTTTAGCCTTATCATTAATTAATTTTTCAATTAATTCTCTTCGGAAATTATATATAATTTTGACACCATTGGATAAAATCATTATTTTTTTCATATTAATCTCCTCATAAGTCTTTTAATGGTATGGTGACATAAGCAATAATTCATTCCATATTTTTCCTACATAAATCTGTAATTGTTAAGTTAGTCAAAACACCTTCATCTATTTTTTTACGAACATAGGAGCAAATCTCATCTAAGCCTTTAATTAACCCTTCAGGATCAGATGCTAAATTGAAAGGATGAAACCACATATGAAATACTTCCTTGTTACATATCGCTTTGTTTATACCTTTTTTTGCTTTACTTACACGGTTAGAAATAGGAATATACCTTCGTAATCCTGAACGAGATAAATAAAGCATATTTCCTATTGTTTTATATAATCCAAATTGATCTTTTATGGGAATTGATGTTTTTGGTGAAAATATAAATAATTCATCAATCAGATGGAATGCTTTTTGAAGAGTTTTATTTTTAACTGCTTTGTACCATTCATTTCCATCCCCCCGATAAGCAGAAAATCCATTTTCTTTCAATACGTCCTTATGACCTTCAGAATTCCTTGGAAATACAAATGATGTAAGAGTGATTCCTTTTTCTTTTGCCACTTTAATACATTCTTGGATATCCGACTCTGCACATTGTCTGGAACAACCTTTATCACCATAAATAATATGACTGAAGCTATGTGAGGCAATTTCATGTTTTTGTTCAGAGTTTTGTACCATTTCTAATACATCTGCGCCATACCACATAGGATCACAATAAATATTTGAAGCAGGATCTTCTGTGAACCAGTCCCGTTTATACCAATCATGTTTGACTCTAACCAAATTCGGATGCTTAATCCCACCAACTTCATTACATTCAGAAAGCATTAAATGCCCTACGAATGCAAAAGTAGCAGTAATCTGAAACTTATTAAAAACATTTAGCAACTGTTTAATACAAATCCGGGTGGCATTGAACTCTTTTACTTTTTCAGGGGTTAAGCCCTTATCAAAACTTCCCCAGGCAAGTTCAGTATCTAAACTTATAACAAAACACCCTATTTTCTGATTATTCAAAATATCACCTTATTTAATATTAAATTTTTCAATTTGATCAGGGATTTAACACTTGTCCACTTTCTTCTTTATATATATGTAGGTACAATTCGAGTTAGTACACTTTTTTTCATATATTCTTGAGGTCCCCCCATGGATATGAATATAAAGAGATTGGTAAGCTCCTTATGACTAGGAAAGATAATAATAAAATTTATATATTTTTGTACTATCAAATAAACATATGTATGAATTGAGGCGTTTATAATATTAATTTTGAAATATCTGTACAATCTCTTCATCAGGAATCCAATATGATATACCATCAATGTATTCCCCATGTCCAGGCGTACCATAAAAATATAAATTATCGTTAGAAATGTCATTCAAGAAGTTAGATAGTGCTATCATTTGAGTGATATTTAAGTCTGTTTGAATGTATTTGTTATAACTAATAATTAAATTTAAAGTTTTGAGAATATTTCCATTTTTTTTGATTTTTTCATATGTAGCCTTCAAAAACTTTTGCTGCCTCTTAATTCTATCAATATCACCATTTCCAGAATTTCTCCACAGAATATAATTCGATGCCTTTTGTCCATCTAACAATTGATATCCTTTAGATAAATTAACTTCATCACTCTTCATATCTATTTCAACATCTAATTCAACTCCACCAAGGGCGTCAACTATATCAATAATAGGCTCCCTGTCAATCGCAAAAAAATAGTCTACCTTTGCATATTTTATGAACTTATTGACAGTATCTATTGTGCTCCCAATTCCTTTCTTTTCCATCCCACCCCATACATATGCATGGTTTATTTTGTCCTTTTTATCAACAATAGGTATGTAGACATAAGAATCCCTGGGTATATTTAATACATCTACCCTTTTTGAATTTAGATTAATTGATGCAAACATAATAGTATCCGTACGGTAGACTCCCATTGTTTCATCTCCTGTTTCATCTCTATAGTCTGTCCTGTCAATACCTAAAAACAGAATATTGACTATGCTATCTTTATTATTAATTAACGATTGAGCTGATTGCTCTATTTTTTGTGTTTGATTATTTCCTTCTTCATTTTTGACAGTATCGATTTTTGTATTAGGAGTAACTTCAGTCATTGTTGTAGATGTAGAAAAAACCTTTATATAATCCTTAGAATTGTTAATGTAATTCTTTATTAAAAGTATAGCGGTTGTTGAAAGGATGCCGAATATACCTAAACATATAATTATATATTTGATTTTTTTATTCATAACATCACCTCACACCAATAGCTAATATTATTAGTATGAGTTTATTTAAAAGTTAGAACAAAAAAAGGCCAAGCCTCATATTCTTTTCAGAATATGAGGCTTGGCTCTCTTGTATGTGATTAGTATAGTACGCTGCCAAAAATAGTTAATTTTACCACAGTGGAGCATCAATAAAGCGTATTACTTCTTCTGTTCCATCTGACTTGAATTTAAATTCATGTGTACGGCTTGATTCTTCCGTATGTCCTTTAGCCCAATGATCATTTTTTACATCCCGCCAGGAACTGGTAACATTTGAAATAGGTCCTCTGTAAAGCATACGGTTAATAATAGTAAATGCTTCCGCTCGGATTATTGAAGAATCAGGTTTGAATGTCCCATCTTGATATCCCATTACAACTTTATAGCGGAACAGTTCCTCTATTGATCCCTGTGACCAGTGTCCCTTCAAATCTTCAAAATTTACAAATGCTGCTGGCTTACCAGTTTCATTAGCAATCTGAAGATACCTGCTCACCATAGTCGAAAACTCTGCACGAGTAATTGCTTCATCTGGTTTATAGCTTCCGTCATCATAACCTTTGATTATTCCTTTTTTGTAAGCAGCTTCAATATATCCAGAAGCCCAATGATTTAAGGTCACATCCTTGAAAACTATCTCGTGCTTTACTAAAGATTGTAGATCCAATAACCTTGCAAGGACAGTTGCCGTTTCAGCTCTTGTGAGAAATTTATCTGGTTTGTACTCACCATCTGGATAACCCATAACATAGCCCTGGTGCAAATGGTCATACCTGTTGGAGTATATCATAATCTCCAGTCTTGAAGTATCATCCTGCTTGTTAAGCAAATTATCGCTACTGTTTATTTCAGCTAGAAAGAGTTTTTTTACTTCTCCCTGGTTGATATTCTTTGTTGTAAAACTAATTACTTTTGAATCCTGGCTATTACCTGCCAATGATCCAATATTTAATTTTAGATTACCATTTACATAGCTGCCTCCTGCGCCATCTATCAAGTCCAATCCTTCTGGAACAGATATACCGATGGTAACATTCTGTGCTTGAGCCTTTGAAAGGTTTACATATTTAACTGTCAAAATAACCTGTTGCCCTTCCTCCAACCTCATACTCTCTGCCCAAAGAGAAACAGCCAAATCAAGAGTATTAGGTGTAGATGGAATAATAGAGCCATGGAATACGTCACCACCAACAGGATTCTGTGTCATTGCAAAATCATACTTTACTATCTCAGCTTCAACACTTATAGTCGGGCTGGTGTATAAAACAAATCCATCCTTTGATGCTTTCATATAGTAGTCAGAATTTGGGTAAACCATGAAGGCATACTTTCCTGTACTATCCGAGTTTTGTGGGTTGGCATTGTCATTTGGAGCAAACCCTGCTATAGCAGGAAGTGTTACTAGAGCATTGGGAGTATTTCCTGAAGCCACATTTCTTGCAGTGTCCGCAAAATACAATTCAACTTTTACTCCTGGAATCACTGCTCCTGTATTAGCGTTAGTAATCGTACCATAGGGGTCAATCAGAATTTGACTAAGATTGATTTCTCCCGCTTTATTGACGGAAACATCAACTTTACCAGTTATAATCTCTTTTCCTTCAGCAACCTTATATTTCACATTTACTGTATAATGCTTATTCTCTTCAAGGTTTTCAGCACTAAAAGTACCGTTGGAATTGATTTTTGCATTTAATCCGTTAGCAATGCTTCCACTTCCGTTAACAACCTCTAATCTATAATTTAAATTGTCCTGTAACAGTTTTTGAGTACCATCGGTATTCTGAATGACTATGTATCCAGCAGCAGTTTTTACTGAATTGTATGTTACCTTTGCACCGCCAGGGATATTTCCTGCATCACCATTTTGGCTAAAAGTCATATCTACTGTCAGATTTCCAATCACTACAGGTTTTGTTATATCAATATTGTATTTAACATTACCTATAGGTATAGCAATTTCATACTTTCCATCTGCACCAGTAATCTGAGTGCCTACAAAATCCACTATCCCATCATCATTAAAATCCTTCGATACTGTAATCTTGGCACCTCGTACAGGGGCATGAGTGGCATTGTCGGTTACAACACCTGATATCGCCCCTGGCTCAAACGTAATCAATATCTGATTTTCTGCAAATAGTCCTTTTACAGAATCAGCAACCTTTGCCGTAACAGGTATAACCTGCTCAGTTGTTCCAGAAATCACAGAGGATGTATATTTGATGGTTGCCTGACCCTGTGCATTCGTCACTGCTGTTTCAGTATTCGTGCCGTTCGGGAAAGTACCTGTTCCAAGAAGTGCAGAGAAAGTAACTGTAACCCCTTCAGCCGGTACACTATTCTTGTCAAGTACAGTTGTTGTAAGCATTGTATTATCAGTACCATTTCCGACAATGGACGACGGATTTGCTACCAGGTTGATCTTAAACTTCACCATTTCAATATCTTCCGCTATGATTCCATTTACAGCCCTGCCTACATTGACATTTGATTCCTTGCTTGCACTACTGTAGCTGTCATTCTGTACAACAAGATTGTATTTGTTTTCAACAAGACTTTCAAAGGAATACCTTCCATCGCTTCCAGTAGTATAGGATTTAATCATATTCCCATAAAGATCTTTCAGTTCTACTTTGGAATTATTGACTGGACTTCCTGTGTCTTTATCCGTAATTGTACCTACAAGCTTAAATTCCAAGGTTGCAACATTTATTGTAATCGTACATGTTGCTATCCCTCCGCAACCGTCGCTAACCGTCACATTAAAGCTGTCTGTTCCAGTATAGTTGGTATCCGGAGTAAAGGTATAGGTTCCGTTGGCATTCACTGTCAACGCACCATTGAAAGGATTGCTTCCCTTAGAGTAGGTAAGTGTATTTCCATCCGCATCAGTCCCATATACGCTGCCGATAACAGAGATATTCTTGTTGGTATTTTTAGTATAATTAGGTATATTCGGTATTGCATTCCACTGAGCAAATACAGTATTACTTACAATAACAGCTGTTGTTGCATCAAATGCAGTTCCGCTTCCATTTGCTATTGTATTCCAGCCAATGAATGTATATCCTCCCTTGATCGGGGCTGCTGGCAAGGTTCCTACGTTTCCTCCATAGGTTGCTGACCTAGTGGCAAGACTCGCATCTATATCTTCACCGTTTTTATTAAAGGTGACCACATATTCGGCCGGCGCCCACTTTGCATATACTGTCTTACTTACAGTAACAGGTGTAGTTGCATCGAATAGAGTTCCCGTTCCATTTGCAGCCGTGTTCCAATATAGAAAAACGTATTAATATCCGCAATAGGTATCTTAAATGTAATAAAGTAATCTGGATCACCCGAAAAATTGCTGTCACTTGCTAACATAATAGCGTAGTTTTGATTTGCGACTGGAGAATATTTAGTAATTGCTGAATCAATCCCAGTTGTGCTTGGTGAAATATTCAATTTTGATGGGTCAGAATTATATATACCAATCGTACCATTTCCTGTAGGGTTATATACACCTAAGAAAAAATCGTTTGATCACCAACAATATCCTGTGAAACAGACCCACTTCCGGTTTGTTGATCTCCAACATAATCAAACTGACTATTCACCGGATATACTGGTGTCCATCCTATAGTATCAGTTAGACTCATTGCTGCAGATACATGCGACATCGGCAAGATGAGTATCATAACAAATGCAAAAGTAATTATTACTGCTGATAATCTTTTCATAAAAAACCTCCTTAATGATTAGTTATATGTTGAATTTTCAATTGCTTCCTTTTTGATGTGGTTCTTGTATAAGTTTCGAAATTATATATATGTACAAAAGATAAATAAATAGTGCTACAATCCTATTTTTAATGCATAATATTATGGGAATAGTGCTATAAGCCTATTTTAAATTCAGTTTTTAAGGTGTATAGTATTTATTTTTTTCAATTATATACTATAAAAGTATTTATTTCTATATAATATTTCTATATAATATTTTGCTGAAAATTTGCTGAAGATGTAAAATTACATTTGATGTATACTTATAAACTTGTATAACTATCTTACAATAGTGGTTAAACTTTTGAAATTTTTTACATATTAAATACTTGCTTAAATTTAAAGGGCCTTTACTACTTGTAAAGGCCCTTTAAAACTTTATTCTCATTATTCTGAATTTTAGATGATTAGGTTAATTGGTTCATTAATTACAGATCCATTCATCCATAGCTTATTGATTTTCTTTTCAGAAAACGTGCATCTTTTTCCTTAGCCCAGACAAAAGAGCCGTCCCCTAATCTTTTTTCCGATTATGGCTATTGCTAAAAATGCAGTCTACATTTACAGGTAACCCAACTTTAACATTTCTTCTGCAATCTGAATTGCATTTGTAGCAGCTCCCTTTCTGAGGTTATCAGAAACACACCATAGATTAATGGCGTTTTCTCTTGTATTATCATTACGAATTCGTCCTACTAATACAGAATCTTTATACTCATTTTCATTTAAGTCCCTAGTTGTTGGATACTTACATTCGTATACATCATTAATATTTCTATCTTCATTAATGCCATCAATTACTATTACACCAGGCGATAGCTTTTTGTCATTTAAAATATGTATTGCTTTTTCTCTATCCATAGGCAAAATAAACTCTACATTTATTGATTCACTATGACCAATAAATACTGGTACTCTCACTGTTGTAGGGTTAATTAGCATATTGGGTTCATTAAAAATTTTTCGAGTTTCATTTACCATTTTCATTTCTTCTTTGGTATAACTATTTTCCAAAAACTTATCAATATGTGGTATACAATTAAAAGCAATTGGAGTTGAGAATATTGACAGGTCGTTCTCAATCTTTTCTCCATTTATAACCTGAGAAGTTTGCTTCCGCAATTCGTCCATAGCTGCACCTCCATAACCACTTACAGATTGATAAGTAGATACTATTACTCTAGATATTCTTGAAGTACGATGAAGTGGAGCAAGTGCTACAACCATCTGAATAGTTGAGCAATTAGGATTACAAACATATCTAATGTTCTTTGTAACTGCATCAATGTTTACTTCAGGTACAATCAAAGGATAATCTGGATGCATACGAAAATCACCACCGTTATCGATAACCATACACCCACTTTTAACAGCTATTTCACCCCATTGTAAACTTGCTCCTTTAGCCCCTTCCTTTCCAGCAAAGAATACTAAATCAAGATTTTTGAATATATTTTCTTCTATTTTTCGAACAGAAAATGTTTCTCCTGCCAAAGTTTCTTCTCTTTCCGATGTAGCCATAACAACTAACTCACCATCTATTGGGAATTGCCGTTCTCGGAGAACTCTCACAATGTTATCTCCAACAGGTCCAACCCCTAATAATCCGACTCTTAACCCCATAAAAACACCCCTTTTAATATTTAAGATATATAAATCACAAATTTCTATTTATCAAGATAGTCCGCAATCAATGGACATTTGTTTTTGTGCTGTGGATACAATATATCATATTGGATTTATTTATTCAAGAGCTTTAATAAATTTTTCCATATTTTATATTTTATAGATAAATACAAAAAAAGCAAAAGATAACTCACCAAATTATCACGAGTTATCTTTTAATATCTAGTACATGCAAAACATGAAAATATATAAAACAGTTAAGCCCTCTTTTGCTAATATGTAAAACACACAAAATATAAGATAGTCTCATAAAATTGCAAATCAATCTGTTCCATTTTGGATAATCAGTTAATCATGAGTATGCTATTTAATCATAAAAAATATAACACTGTGGAATTTTTATATTTTGTATTTATCTCATTAGCCAGGTATGGATTTAAAAAATTATGTATTTTCTCATGGTACAGGGTATGTTTTGTGCTTTCTGGGCGTACCTGTAGTATTGACCATACAGTTCTTGTGTCTGTATCTAATTTACACAATAATTGAAATAAAGTGTTACGCATTTATTAGAGCTGTATGTGCTTCCTTAAGCTTTTCAATAATTGAAATGTGCTGTGGACAAGCCCTCTCACATTTACCGCATTCTTTGCACATAGAGGCATCCTTACTGTTTTTCACGAGTGCATTTTGATAGTGACCATTTGCAATTTTCATAGTAGTAAACAATGATCCTGCATTATAAGCTGTAAAAACATGCGGAATATCCACGCCAGCAGGACAGGGTAAGCAATATAGACACTCGGTACAGCCTACTTTTATCTTGCTTTTATATAAGTCTTTAACCCTACTTACCAAATTCAATTCCTCAGGAGTCATACATTCACTCTGAGCTGTATTGATATTCTAAGGTTTTCTTTCAATTGCTCCATGTTACTAACCCCGCTTAAGATAGTCATTACTTCAGGATAATTATAAAGCCAACGAAAAGCCCATTCTACAGGGGAACGCTGAACTTGATAATTTCTCCATACATTTAGTATTTCATCTGGTATGTTTGCAGCCAACCTACCACCTTTAAGAGGCTCCATAATGACTACAGGAATACCTTTGGCTGCAGCATAACCCATTCCTTCAACACCTGCCTGATAATTATCATCAATAATATTGAGCTGTATCTGACACATGCTCCAGTCATATGCATCAATAATTTCTTTAAATGTTTCAATATTATGATGAAAAGAAAAAGCTGGGTATCTAACTTTACCATCTTTTACAGCCTTATCAAGAAAATCTAAAACTCCTAGTTCAAAAGCTGTATCCCATCGCTTTTTATCCAGAGCATGCAGTAAGTAAAAATCTATATAGTTAGTTTTAAGCTTTATCAGCTGTTCATCAAGAAATTTATTAAAATCTGCATATGTTTTGCACATCCATACAGGCAATTTAGTAGCAAGTTTTACTTTTTCACGATACCCATCTTGTAAAGCCATTCCTACCACTAACTCACTTTCTCCCTTATGATAAGGATATGCGGTGTCTATGTAGTTAACTCCGTTATCAATTGCATACCGAATCATTTTTACAGCTTCTTCCTTATTAATGAGTTTCTTATCATCTTCCCCTGTTATAGTAGGTAAACGCATACAACCCATACCAAATACTGAGAAATCAAACCCAAGTTTTTCAAATCTTCGAGTTTGCATCGTTAACTCCTCCTTTATTGGTTTTTTAACTCTTTCAAATAACTATATAATATTATCTAATATTATCCAAATTAATGTAAGACTATATATATACCATATTCTGTGATATAATATATATATAATAATAGAATTTAAAGCTTTCGTGAGCTAAAGAAAGATAAACATAAAACATGCCAACCACAATATAATGTGTCCAGAAATAATAAAAAGGTCGGGTCTGAAATTTGCTAATTTGCCCTGACGGGTAAATATGAGCTTTAATCAGAATCGACCTTTTTTTAATTAGGCTAAAGATTTCTTTATTATACTAACACCAATACCATTACACTTTTTAAGACAATGTGAAGTAAAACAACTTCTGATAATGTTTATTATCGGTATTTATCTATCGTTTCATCGCTCCATATATGAGCTTCAATATATCTTTCGGGACCATATTTACCATCGTTATTCCAATCTTGCGGCAGACCATACTTCTTTATAATTTCCAATATTTCATCATAAGTATAGAGTTTATTGCGATATTCTTTTCCATCATCTGCTCTTGGCCATGGACTGAATGTCGGGTGAGAATCACCATAAGTAAAAGAAACTGTCTTTAAATCAAACTCTTTAATTGGAATCTTAATAAAGGTGCTGTTTTCAAACCATGTGCTTAACCATGGGCTGTGCTCAACCACCATATAATGTGGAGATTTTCTCTTTAAAAATCCCCCCTTTCTTATAAATTCTTCTCTAAGAATTTCTTCATAAAAGTATCTTCTTTCCATATATTCAGCATCTCGTTGAGCACTCTGAACATTTGGTTTTGTTATTTTTATGGTATTAAGAATAGCATTTACTTCATCAATAGATACATCTGATAAATTAACAAACGGCCCTATTGTCTTATCAAAATAATGGTACAGAAACATATAATCATCTCCGAAAATATAAATATAGATCGTGCTTTATAACCGATATGCAATAAATAATGTATTGCTATTACCATTATATACCTTTGTCATAATCCTCGCCATATCTACGTTCCAAAATAGCTTTAGCCTTTTAACTTCCTTTTCTAATTCCTTAATATACTTCAGTGGTCTCGAACGGCCCACTTGTTTATAAACAATTTATTTAATATATTCATTACCAGCTAAAATATCTGATATCGCTTCTGTTGGAATTACAAACTCTACAACACCCATATATCCAGGAGCAACCTCATATTTATTAAATGAAATTACCAGTTTATCTGCAGCGTTTATATAGAAATTTTGATTCATTGATATTTTTTCGAATAATCCAATATTCGCTTGGAGCGGTATCCCTTCAACCCAATAAATCTTATTATTATCTGATTTATGCTGCTCTCTCATTTGTTCCTTTATATTTTCACTTAAAACACCAATAAAACTATCATCTTTAAACAAACTAGGCAGAGTTATTAAGACTTCTTTTTTCCTATCTATTGTGTCGAACTTAAATGTGGTTGACGATGAACCTACGGTGTTTACAACATAGCGACCTACTGAAAGTATTCTATCAGTGTCAGTTTTTATAACATATCCGCTATTAACTCCTAAATGGCCTCCATCTTTTTCCTTTAAGTCCTTCATATCAGCTACAAATCGGTCATATAGCATTTTATTCTCAGCTAAGTATTTTTCATTCAAGCTACTTTCTAATTTTTTATTTTCTAAACCATCAATTGCTGGTATCTTTATATTTGCATTAAATGTACCATCATTTATAGTATATTCCTTAAAGGTCAACACCTTAACTATACTTCCGACAATCGGTACTTCTGATAATGTTTTTGCAAAGGCTTGATTAGTGTTAATCCCCACTGTCAGAATGGTTACAGCGGCAATTATAGAAGCGGCTGCAATACCTGTTATTCTAAACTTATTTTTTCTTTGCAATATACTCACTCCGCTTTCCTTTAATGCCTTTTTAACATAAAAGTCTAATTCTTTTGGGATAGGCGTATTCATATATTCCCTTTTCAATTTATCCAAATTTTTATCTTCCATATTTAAGCCTCCTCTGTAATAGTCCTAAAAATTCATTTTTATATGTAACTTATCAATGGCCTTATACAAGCGTGTTTTTATAGTGCTAATGTTCTCATTAAGGATTTCAGCGATTTCTTCTATCTTTAAATCTTCAAAATACCTTAATACTATCACGCTACGGTATTTATCAGGTAAGTCCTCCAGCGCCCTTTGTAAGTCTATATTTTGATATTCATCGATCACTGCGGGGCCATTTTGTATTAAACTTTCTTCATCTGAGACGACTACTCCTTTTTGCCTACGTAGAAAATCTAATGAGGTATTTACAACGATTCTGTAAAACCAAGTTTTTAAGTAATTGGTATTTTCCAGTGAATCTTTTGATGAAATAGCTTTTAATATAGATTCCTGGACAATGTCTAACGCGTCATCAACATTTTTAACATAACTATAAGCCAGCCTATAGTGATTTTCCTTATATTTAATAACATAATCTACAATCTGCTTTTCCAAGCTGTTTTTATTCATACGCATGAATTTCTCCTTCACCTTGTTTTGATACGTATCTTAGTTACTTTACACTATTTAGACGTTGAGAGAATAAGAAAAGTTTTATAAATAGAAATTCTTTTTAGAAAATCAACAATAAAAATACTAATTACCTCTAGTGATTTATCCATTAATGTAGTAAACTATCTATTATTTGGAATATAAGGTTATGTTTATGCTTATTTTTGTTTACATTTTCTATTTGTTATATTAACGTATTTTATAAATTTTGTAATAATTTCCTCAATATTTCAAAATTCTTAAAGGAGGCCAAAACTAATGAATTATGGTATTATTCCCATCCATGAAGGAAGTGTACAAGCGACCCCTGAAAATGCAGGGTACAGATCAGAAAGTCTGCAGAATCTTGACAATCTGCTCGTGCACCTAATTGAAGAAGAAAAACTTCAATGCTCTAGTTACATGCTCTCAAGAAATGGTAAGATTTTTGCAAACAAATCCATGGGCAAGCTTTGTGGTTTTGATGAAAGAGGCGATTTACAGCCCGATTCAATCAGAGGAATCGCCTCAATTACTAAAATATATACAACTATAGCAATATTGCAGTTAATCGAAAAAGCATATATCTACCTGTCCCAACCTGTTTCTTCCATAATCAGTGAATTCGATACTCCAATACACAGCGGCATTACAATATTTCACTTGCTTACTCATACCTCTGGTCTCTGCCCAGATTCTGGTTATTATAATGAACCTTATCCTAGGGGATGGTGGGGTAACTCTGGAGATGGAAATTGGATTAAGTCGGGACTCTCAGGCCCTGTTCTAAAAAAGCCTGGCGAAGAGTGGATTTACTCAAGCTTTTGCTTTATGGTTTTGGGAGAAATCGTTAGTCGAATCTCTGGCATACCATATGAGGAATATGTTCAAAAGAATATTATTGAGCCAATGGGTCTAGAAAATACTTTTTTCAGCGTTCCAAAATCACTTCACAGTAAGGTATGCATGCTTTCAGAAAGGGAAGAGAAACGTTTGTCACCAAGTGAGGAACCAGATAATAACAGGCCTCCAAGATCTGCAGGAGGAATATATTCTACTCTGGAGGATCTTACCAAATTGGGTCAGCTTATGTTAAATAAGGGTACTTTTAATGGACACTGTATTTTGGGCAGAAAAACAATTGAGATAATGACGACCAACCAAATAGGAAATATACCAGCCTTTCATTGGGGAAATCAATTCAAAGCCTATCATCAGGGTCTTGGATGGCGGATAACGTCGCGTAACACCTTTTCATCACCAGGTACTTTTGGCCACGAAGGCGCTGGGCGCAGTTCATTATATATCGATCCTGTTGAACAACTTATAGCTGTCATGATAGTACCAAGCCAAATAAGCTGGGTTCCCGAGTCCATCATCGGTGTTCAGGGGATTATATGGTCTGGCTTAATATAATTAGGGAGACATTAAAATGATATTTCGTTATTATCAATAAACCATGGCGGTACAGGTGGTGTTTCCTTTTGAAATGCAAAGGATTCTTCTCTAACACTCAGAACGACACTAGCTTTGTCTTTCTGAGGGAGTATAACGACTCACGAATCTTATTTGAAGCATAATTCTGGATAAAGAAATTGGAAGGTGTCTTGTGCAAACTATTAATAACCTTAAATTAATAACAAAATTACATAAAGAGCTCAAAGTACTAAAGGCAGTAGCCTTTGCTACATATAAAGAATGGGTGGTTTACCGTAGCCATATGGCGGTCTCCCTATTTGTAGGGCCGATTTTCTTTCTTGTTCAGTATTTTATATGGACTGCTGTTTATTCCACTCAAAGCAGCATTAAGGGACTAAGTCTGGAGCAAATGCTGACATACTACGGGATTGCAGCTATAATTAGTTATATAACTTATGACTCTGCAGATTGGAATCTCCAGATGCTTATCAGTTCAGGTAAATTTCTTACTTTTATGCTGCGTCCTGTTTCTCACCTATACTTTGCATTTTCCCAGAAAGTTGGGCATCGTTTACTTGGATTTTGGGTAGAATTTCTTCCGATATCCTTGTTATTCTTCTTCGTTTTTAAAATTAACTTAATACCTGCCTATCCTTTCTGGGCAATCTTGTCCATCCTACTTAGCTTTATAATGATATTTCTTATTAGCTATTGCCTTGGAATATCTGCTTTTTGGCTTACTAGGACTAGTGGTATCCGTAGAATGTTCAGACTTATTGCTGATATATGTGCAGGAGTATTTATTCCACTAACATTTTTTCCGGACTTCGCACAAAAGATACTATTTTTTCTGCCCTTCCAGTATATGACCTATGTTCCCATTCGGGTATTTATCGGTTCCTACAGTCTAGGCGGTGTATCAATGTCTATTCCCCAGATTGTAGGAATACAAGCCTTAGCAGTAATTTGTATGTACCTTTTTACCAAATTACTCTGGCACCTTGGCTTTAAAAAGTTTACGGGGGTAGGCGCATGATCAGAGCATTAAAAATATATCTTCAAGGAATTAAAATTTCTTTATCCGCGCGAATGGCATATCGGGGAGACTTTTTCATAAGTATTTTTATAATGTTAATTGGCGAGCTTGTTGCTCCCCTAACTATGTTTCTTATTTATAGAAATGGTGCTACCTTCCCTGGGTGGAATCTATACGAGGTTTTATTAATACAGGCTATATTCTTAATCTCTAAAGGCATAGCTTCCCCCTTGTTTTTCGGAATTATCTTCAATACACTTAGTAAAGTCAGAGACGGCAGCTTTGACATACTGTTATTAAAACCCCATTCAGCACTATTTATGACAATGGTTACTGCTTTTGATTCAGAAGATATTGGAAAGCTGATAGGTGGAATTGCCATTTTTACAATTGCTATTACAAACCTGCAAATGCCTGGAATATTCCAATGGCTGCAATTTTTTCTGTTAATGCTCCTGTCTATCATCACACTCTTTTCTTTTACTCTTATTATGGCAGGAACTGTTTTTAAATGGGTTGGAAACGGCAGAGTATTTGAGATATATGACAGTGTAACCAATTTTGGTCTATACCCTACCTCAATCTTCTCCAAAACCGTTCAACTCATTATTACTTCCATAATACCAGTTGCGATCATAGGTTTTCTTCCCGCAGCTACACTTCTTGGGAAACCTTCAAGTGGAATTTTTGCAGCGGTTGTCTCAAGTTTCATATTTTTGTTATTTAGCCTATGGTTTTGGAACTTTATGCTAGAAAAATATACAAGCGCAGGGGGGTAACTTGCAATGATAATTAAAGTTAATAATTTAAAAAAATCATATAGCACTTATAAAAGAGGAAACAGCTTCAAGGAAGTCCTTTCAAGCCTTTTCCACAGAGAGGAAATAACGGTTGAGGCATTACGAGGTATCTCCTTTGACGTTGAAGAGGGTGAGCTGATAGGCTTTCTTGGCCCTAATGGGGCAGGAAAATCTACAACCTTAAAGATTCTAACAGGAATACTCCACCCCACCTCCGGAGATGTTAATATTTTAGGATATGTCCCTTGGAAAGAAAGAAAAAAGTATGTTTCTAATATAGGAGCTGTTTTCGGCCAGAAATCCCAGCTCATGTGGGATATTCCCCCTATAGATGCCTTTCATATGAATAAGTCAATCTACGATATTCCCCATAAGGATTTTAAGAAAAAAATGGGAGATATGGTTGAAATGTTGAAGGTTGAGGAGCAAATTTTAAAACCTACAAGGCAACTATCTCTTGGTGAAAGAATGAAATGCGAATTTATTATGGCAATGCTGCATAATCCTAAAATAGTATTCCTGGATGAACCCACCATAGGCCTTGACGTTATTGCAAAGGAAAAAATACGTGAGTTTATTCGTGAAATGAACAAACAAGGCGTCACCTTCATGCTAACAACTCATGACCTTGACGATATAGAGCGTTTGGCTAAAAGGGTCATCATTATTAACCATGGAGAAACTGTTTTTGATGATTCATTGGATATGCTAAAAGACCATGTTGGTAAGAAGAAAATAGTTTCTTTAAAAACCAGAAACCCTATTCCTGAGCTTACTATGAAAGGGGTAGCAATCACAAAATCTCTTTCTGCCTTTGACAAGGAACTTGAAATTGACATGTCACAAATTGGGCTAAATCAATTTATGGCAGGCTTGAATGAACTGTGCATCATTAGTGACATATCAATACAGGAACCGCCTATAGAAAGTATTATTAAAGAAATTTACACCAGTAAATAGTCTTTATATCCTAGAAATAGATAAAAGCGATTTGTATGTTAGCCTTAAAAGTATACAAATCGCTTTTATTCAATTCGCCAATAATAACTCTGATTACTATCACTCTTACTTTAAGTAATATAGCTATATTTTAGCAACAGGGTTTTTCTTAGCCACATCTTTGTAAAAAGTCAAGAAACATCCTGCTGTAGATTTTTGGGCTAGTGGAAGTGTGAATTTAGCAATAGTATAATACCTTTTTTTATTATCTTTTATGGCCTTTAGCTTTGAAAAAATTTTCATAGCACATCTTGCATTACAGCGTATATATTCCTGAATATCATCTCCGTAATACCCTCCTCTGTCGGCAACAAACTTCGGTGAATTCAAATAAGTACGTTTGATGAAGTTCTCAAACTGTCTATGGTTGTCCAGCAATCGGATATTGGCATGCTGAGGTACAGTCATATCCTGCAGTATGTGGACTGCTGCGCCCAGATAGAACATTGATTGATCACTCTCTCCCTGCCTCCAAAACATTACGGCATGGTTATAATATTTTCTACCAAGGGTCATGGCACTTTGACTCCCATACATTCCTTTATTCTTCGTTGGATTATAGAAATGACTGGAACTTTTGAAATCTTGGTCCGCCCAAACAGCCCCTTCATTCAGCTTGACTATATGATCGGAGTAAAAACTATAAGCATCCATATACTTATCATTTTTCAATATTACCAAGGCCTTTTCGTTGATAAATTTATGGATTATGCATTCGGTGTGAATTATAACCTTTTTAAAAGGATTTGCCACAATTAATAAATATCTAAATATTCTACCATAAGTTTTTTCGATCACGTTTACCATATATCTTCCTCAACTTTTTTAGTTTATTGTTCCCGGCCACACCACCTTTAATGCGTTTAGATTTTTCTCGAATATATTATTTTACTTCAATTGAATCATATACACTCTGATTTTTTATAGTATTAAATGCAGGGCTATCAACCAATTGCTTAACATATGTACTTACTGCTTGATTTACAAGACTATTGCGAATTGTAGCTTTCGCATCTTCTAAAGTGCTTGCTCCTACAAATTTCATTACATGATATCCATAACTTGTCTTTACAATATCTACATCGCCAGCCTTTGCTTGGAAGGACCAGTCTTCGAACTCTTTAACCATCTCTCCTCTACCAAAGGTATACTCTCCACCATTATCTTTAGAACCTGGGTCCTCAGAATATTCTTTTGCAAGAGAGGCAAAGTCTTCTCCAGCTTTTACTTTTACCAAAATATCTTCTGCTTTTTTCTTGACTTCCTCCTGCTTCTCTAAAGATAACTCTTTACCTTGATCAGAAGTTAAAAGTAAAATATGCTTTACAGTAACCTTATCAAAGTTAGACTTATTATTTTCATAGAACTTCGCAACCTCATCATCAGATATTTTTACTTGCTTATAAATACCTTGCAAATACTTATTCAGTAGTTCATTCTCTTTAATAAAATCTGTATATTCTGATAGATTAACATTATTATACTCCATCATCTTTTTTTCAAGAGCAGTTATACCGCCTTCTTGCTGTATCATTTTAGACATATTATCATCAATGCTTTTTACTTCGTCCTCACTCAAAGTAAGATTATTTTCTTTACCTTTAGATAAAAGTACTTCATGTTGAATTGAGTAGTCAAGTGCCCTTTTTTTAGCCACTTCCCCAGCCTTTATCCCATTTATAAGAAGATTCCAAATGCCTCCCTCTGGAGTTCCAGTAATCTGGTTTTGCGAAAAGAAATTAGTGATATCACTCTTTGCCCGACTTAAATATATGTTGTATTCAGATCTTTTTACTTCTGTGCCACCGACAATCGCCACATAATCACTTGAAGAACTTATTGAAATTGATTGAGTGCTGTCTTCCCAGTTAACACATAAGCCCAGACTTTCTGAAACAAATCTTAAAGGTAGCATCGTCCTACCGTTAATGCTAGTAGGAGCAACCTTTGTATACATTTCTGTTCCATTAGCTATAACATTATTTTTATCCAGCCAAAGTTCAACTTGTTTATCGTTTAAATAAACTGTTACCTTTTGTTCGTCTTCATTCCACTCTACTTTCCCTCCCAAAGCTTCGATTATTGCACGAATAGGAACAAAAGTAGTATCACTAATTAAAACTGGAGTGACTTCATTTTCAGAATCAATCTTCTTCTCTACTCCATTAACCATCATATTTGGTCTATCAATGTTAAGTACCACAAAAGTATCCTTCGCGGCTTCGGCGAAGCCTGGAATTGCAGTACTTCCTGCTAATAGAAATGTCACCAACATTGTTGCAAAAAATTTATTTTTCATTGTAAACCCCCTGTGAATTAATTAAATGCTTATATATGTTGAATTATGTTTTTTGGTTAAAAACTTAATTCAACATATCTTATGTATACTAACTGAGCATTTCATCTTAAAATTATATAACATTTCATATGCTTTTTCTATTACAATTCTCTCAAAATCACTTTAATTCTATATGTTTTTATAATGAATCAGCCTGTGCCTCATTAACTTTCATCTTTTTATAAATTATAGCTGTTGAAAAAATAAAAAATATCATGGTTGATAAATTAAAATATGCAGGTGCAATAAAACCCCCAATCGGGGCAGGAATTATAAAAATTAATGGAAAAATGAAAAGTAATATACAAAGTGGGTTTAAAATAGCCATCCATTTGGGATATAATGTTTTTCCTTTCATTATTATGATTGCATGAATTGTCGAACTAAATAAAAGTTCAATCAACATGATTACAACGATTACCATCCAATAAAAATCAAATCTTTTTATAATGTCAGATGAGATTTTAACAGGACCCATTTCATAATAGAGCTTCCACCCACTTCCTATAAATGCATAGGATATATGAAATGCAACCCCCATTATTAATGCATGGGCATTAGTAATCGCCACAATAAGTGGCATTATCTTTCCGGATGGTTTTAATCCATAGTATAAAGGTATTAACCCTGCAATTTGAAAAGGCAACACAAGAACACCAATGAATACACCAAAAGTTATTCTCCAGTGTGCTATATCTCTCATACTTTCCGTTCCCAGCTTTAAAAATGAATATGCACTGTTTGGCCTACCAATTAAAATCAAGTCACTTATAACTGTAAGTAAGGCGCCAATAATACCTATTAAACCCAATGCTAGTATAATATCTGCTTTGCTCATTTCCTTTTTCATAAGTTATCCCTTTGTTTAATAATTGATGTTTCTATTAAGATTATTTAATCAAATTGGGACATTACAATTGCTCTGTTATTCTATTTTAACATTATACCCTTTACTATATCTCATTTTAACATAATCCAATATATTAATAATATAATTTTCTAATCTAACCATATATTTACACATAATTTTATTTCCATCTTGCTGTTTTTTAAATTGTAAGGTTATCAATATTAGGGGAAATATAAGAGGCTGTTGCAAAATAAAAAAATATGCAACAAGATCCTTCACTGCGTTTAGGATGACACTGGATTTGTCATTCTGATGGAGTATAACGCTGAAGAATCTTATTTTTATGCATATAGATGAATTTTGGAACAGCCTCATTTATTAATTCTCACTTCAATGTGGAATTTTACAGATATTTTGTATTGATGCATCTTGAAGCCAAGGTATAGCTACAAAATTGTTATCACTTATTTCTCTAATCTTCTCCAACCATTGTTTTTCAGCTTCGGCCCTGGCAATAAGCATGGGATTTTTGGTATTAGTCATTGAAAGGCATTGATTTACCACCCACCATTTGTTTTTGATCTCAGCTCTGCTTAAGTCATCGCGAAGTCTTTGTGCTTCAAAAACAGGAGTAGCTTCAGGCAACGTTACAATAACAACCTCTGTTTGCTTGTCATCCCGAAGTCTAGGTAAAAGCCTCTGAATAGAGATAGGCGTTTCCCCCTTAGTTCTTTGCACTTCTCGATGATAGCTTTGTGTAGAGTCTAGGAGTAAAAGTGTATGTCCCGTTGGTGCGGTATCTATAACCACAACCTCGTTTTCAGCCTTATCAACTATTTCTGCAAAGGCTCTGAATACTGCAATCTCCTGTGTGCAAGGAGAACGTAAATCCTCTTCAACATAAGCTATATCATCTTCGTTCATAGTTTCACGAGCCTTACTTAAAACCTCATTTTGATAGTTTAGTAACTCTTGCTTTTCATCAATTTTACTCAGTGTTATATTCTCTTCATCCTCAATCACATATTTTAGATGATCTGCCGGGTCAGTTGAAGTTAAGTGAACCTTTACACCCTTTTTGGCAAGGGCAAGTGCGATAGTCGCTGCAATAGTTGTCTTGCCAACTCCACCCTTTCCCATAGTGAAAATAACTTTTTTACCTGTTGTATAAATGTCCTCTATTAAAGCATCTATTTTCTTTAAATCAAGTGGTTTGATCACTGTATTAATACTTTTATAATTATCACTATTAAAAAACGCTCTGATTTTATCAAGCCCCAAAATATTATAAGAACGGAGTGGAATGGTGAATGTATCAAACGCCTCTAAGCCCTGAGGTATATTCTTCATAGCATTTTGTTGTTTTTTTAATATTTTTTCTGACAATGCATCAGATGCTTCGATTAATACTCCATTAATAATTAATAGCTGGTTGTTTATGCCTAAATCACTAAGTTCAAGGCTTGAACGCTCAGCCTCAAGCAAAGGTGTTTCCTCTGGTCTTGAAACCAATACAAGAGTTGTTTTATCTTTATCTGCAAGGTTTGAAACAGCATCCTTATAAATTTGTTTTTTAGCTTCAAGCCCTGCAAGCTGACCTAAACAAGATGCACCATGAGTACTTTCGCTAATAAAATTGGACCAAGCTGATGGCAGCTGCAGCATACGAAGTGTGTGCCCTGTCGGTGCTGTATCAAAAATGATATTGTCATAATTATTCTCTGTTGTCTTGTTAGTAATAAAGTTCGAAAACTGATCAAAAGCAGCTATTTCAACTGTACAAGAGCCAGAGAGCTGCTCTTCCATATTTGCAATTACACTTTCGGGCAACTTTCCTCTGTAAGGTGCAATAACTGATTCTCTGTATTCTCTGGCTGCTTCCTCTGGATTTAGGTTAGCCACTACAAGGCCAGGTACGCCATCAATTGGCACACCCTTGCCATCGAGCTCTGCATTGAAAACATCCTGCAAATTTGACGCAGGGTCTGTGCTTATAAGCAGAACTTTTTTACCACTGTCAGCCAAATTTACGGCCACAGCACAAGCTGTAGAAGTCTTTCCCACTCCGCCTTTGCCAGTGAAAAACAAATATTTTGTTAGCTTGATTCTATTTAAATCGAACTTCTCATAAAAAGTCATAGTTTAACAGCACCCCTTAGAACCGCAGCCACAACCACCACTTTTTCTTGCAGTTACTTTCATCTTTATCTCTATATTTAACCAGCCTGAAAGTTCTTCATTTGTAGGATATTCTTTTGTCTTAAGAACTACACCATCTACAAGTGTAACAGGCAAAACATCCGCTCCGTCTTTTTGAAGAATATCGTTAATAACTTTGTTTGAAATAAAGTCTTGAGGCTCACTTGATAATCCATGTCTCTTAATGATAATTCCTTTTTCTTTAAGCGTATTAATAACTGTCGCCATTCTCATTAGCTCTGGATCAATAGATGGTCCACAAACTCCAGTAGAACAACACATTGCAGGGTCAAAAATTTCAATTTTCTTCATAATAAAATCTCTCCTTTTAATTAGATGATACAATCATTATTTAATGCTTTTGCAAATGCAGTCTTCCTTTTCACTTGTTATCTCGGTTAAGAAGGAGATTGCTGCATTAGTTTTTTCCTTATTTAGTGTATACCTCATCCAGGCTCCATCACGAACACCAATTACTAACCCGCTCTCTACAAGAGTTTTCATATGATAGCTTAAAGTTGACTGTGTAATACTGAAGGCTTCAAGTATTTCACAAGCACACAGCTCTCCACATGACAGCATATCAATAATTTTTAAACGTGTTTCATCAGATAGTGCCTTAAATGCAGGCACGTATTCTGCATGAGAGTTTTTCATAATATTACCTCCATTACATTTATATGCTTCGATAATATCGAATGTTCTCGATATCTTAAGATAATATTACCAAACGCATCGATAGTTGTCAATGTGAATTTAACATTAAAAATCAGATGGACGCCCGGCCTCCGCATGGTCTGTCGCCAGTAAATTTTCATACTTACGGTCTTCTAACAATATTAGCAGGCCATTTTTCGCTCACTTTGTCTTCATCTTTATAGTAATCAACCTCATCCTCAGAACGGTATACTTTCCTTAATGGCAAAATGTTTATTTTCCCTGAGTCAGGATATTCGCAGATATCCAAATTTAATACTGTCCGAATATCAAGAAAAACACATGGTTGCTCTGAGTGGTTATAAAGTTGGTGTGCCCCACTCGGTCCTATCTCAAAAAATATAATATCACCTTCAGATAATTCAACAAAGTCTTCTGGCGTTCTAAGGGTTGCTTTTCCAGATAAGATTACAAACAACTCCTCCGCATTTCTGTGAAAATGATAGGGATAAGAATATTTTCCAGGGTCCAATGACCTTACATCAAACTGTAAATGCTTGGATCCACACATTTTCGCCAAATCCTCACTAGTATGCCAAGAAAAATCCAGTATTGGTGATTGCTTAAGTTCAAAAGATAAATCTTTAGCATTAATTATTCGACTCATAATCACTTTCCTTTCACTAATATAAATATTCGAAGTCCTACTTAAAAATATAGCACCAAGTATGGTGCCGTGCTCATTGTTTATTTTCCTTTTTCTTTATATCATCCTCAATATAAGTTTTAATATTGTGTGCCAACTCCAATACCTTTTTATCTGGCTCAGTTCTATAAACTAAGTTTCCTTTACTACTCGTGTCAAGTTTCCACCATAACCAATGCAGTATTGACTTATTACGTATGTCTGCCATATCTTCCGAAATGAAAACTCTCCCCTCAGCATCTACTGAAATCGTATTCCCTTTTTGTCCATAATCTATAGTAAGAATTGCCTTTTCTTTAGCAGGCATACCTTTATATTGTCTTTTTGCAATTTTATTTTTTAATGTATTATGGAACTCTTGAATTGCGCTTCCATTAGTAAAATATATTGTTTGAGGATAACCTTCACTTACATAGTAATAGCAAAATTCAGTTGGTGGGTCACGGTGAAGTAAACTTGATACAGTTGAATTATTTGTATCAAAGTAATTTACTGTTACACTGATTATCAAAAAACATATACACGCAATGATTGCTGTCAGCAAACCTTTTTTTAATATAAATATCCCTCACTTCATTTTTCTATATAATTTTCACATAAGATAATATTGCACATTAGTCATCGCTTAATTTATGATTCATTGCAAATTTAGTTATATAAACAATAGTATTCTGCTTGAAAAAACTGCTCTACAAAATGGACCGCCCTTTTTATTTCTTCTTTTGCTAATTGTTTACCTTCTGGAACAACAATCCATTTATCCTCCACATCATTGAGTCGATGAATCACACCAATCACTCTTCCGGTGAATACCTTTACTGGAATGTCCACTCCTAAAATATAAGCATCTTGTTCATGACCATCACCAGCTATAATACCTTCGACATAACCATAATTAACAGTATAAAAAATTGATTTTGTTCTTGGGTGGTATGTACCTAACGGTCTGTCAACTGTAACTGTATGTCCTAAAATATCATAGACTAGGAGGCCGACAGGACGTCGTCCCCTTAATGCGACCAATCACTTTGTATATATGTCACACTATAAGAATGATGTGACATATGGCCCCTAAGATAATGTTCATAATCATTGTTTCGCATTTTTTCTACTAATACGCATATTTAGAATGATGCGACAGAACTGAAGCTAAAATTATGTTAACTCAGCTCTACAAATTGGAATTTATCAAATTCCAGATTTAATAAAAGATATTAAATCCTCAACATTATTAAAATCATCATAATCTCCATTTATTCCTTCTCTATGATATACTACTCCCTTTTTTTCATTTCTCTCTAAGCAATCAAGAAGTTCTTCAATTCCATATCTCTTAATAAACAAAGTAAATCCATAAGGCTTTATTTTGTTTAATAGTCCCTCATGACATTCTTCTTTGCATAAATAGCAAGCGGTTATATCTTTTTTAATAGAACATTTACGATTTTTGCACCATTCTTTATCTGGACATTCACCTGAATTACAACCAGAACATTTTGTATTCTCTGAGCACATACAACAAGCAAGTCCACAACGTGCAATCCCTAATTCTCTTCTCATTTTAACACCTCTTCGAATTTGGAATTTATTACTTACTTCGTAACATCTTGATAGATTATATCCACTATTTCATTTAAACTTAATTCTTTATGCAGACATATTTCAGGAATGATGTCTAATAAATCTTTTTCATTCCACCATTCTCTCATTTCCTTTTCTCCAAATTCATGTGCATTTGGCTTTTGTTTATGACGATTTAAAGTTTCTTCAAAAGGTATATCGAAGTAATATGCAAAAATTTGGTTGTTAAATTCATTTAGTAAATTTTCAAATAATTTTTTATACCACTTTGAATTTAAAATGCCTTCCAAAATTACTATATTGCAATGGCTTTTTCCGTATATTGCAAGTTCCAATATTAACTGACTTGCTTCTGGATTGGTTCCATCTTTCACATATAGCATTTCTCTTCTAACAACATCTTGTGAAATTAGCATAGTACCATGTCCAATTTTTTTTTGTAAAGCCTTGCCTGTAGTAGTCTTACCACTTCCAGAATTACCTCTTAGTATTATTAACTTTGCCCCTCCATCCATCTGATATCTTCCCTTCTAAATTGACTAATTGCTATTTATATTACTCAACCTTAAATTGGAATTTAGCATAAATAATAGCTTATAATTTGATATTTTTTAAAGCTTTTCTATATATATCTGCTGTTTCTTGATAATCCATTAGGATTCCTTCTTCTCTCACAAAATTTTGATAACCTTGTTTTTCTCCCTTTAACCTTGGGAAAAGCTGAAAATGCAAATGATTTCTTTTACCATCACATATAGTACACATATATACTTTTTCTGCACCTAAAATCTCTTTATGTAATTTTATAATAGCATCTGATATTTTTAATATGTGTACACCTAAATCAAGTGGCATTTCAGAAATATCTTCATATGGTTCTATCCAGCAACTTAAATACTTACACTTCTTTTATTTTCTGGCTGTTTAAGCCAATATCTAATGCCCTTACCTGCTAGTGGTTCATCCTCAAATCTTGGAATTACATGGAGATGTGCATGAAATATTTCTTGACCACTCACACTCCCAACATTCCATCCAATATTATAACCTTGAGGGCTATATTCCTTGTCTATATATGTCTTAACTTCTTGTAACAACTGAAACGTTGCAGTCCATTCATCTTGCGATAAATCAAATACACTTTCTCTATGTTCTTTCGGAACTATTATTCCAGAACCTATTAATATATCTTGAGGCTTCTGCAAAAACATACAATATTTATTTTTAATTATAATTTTTTGTTCTGAATCATTATCTACTGAACAAAGCAAACAAACCTTCATATTTATCTCTCCTACATTAACCTTTGTACCACGGTATTTTACTAATATGCCAAAACGGAGGCTCCATCGACCAGTTCTCATAAACCGCTACGGCGGTGGCTTCCGTTGTTTTGCTCCCTTTTTCTCCAAACATTACCATATTGTTTTATGTTATCATTCTTTCTGTTCAAAATCTACTATTTATGTCAAATTTGAAAGGATGATTGTTATGACAAATTTATGTGCAGTATGGAGCCCCATAATTCAGAAAGAGCCACGGACGGCGACCCCTCAATTAAACCCTAAAAAAACATTAACTACGTATAATATAAATGATGTGAACTAAAGATTATGCTCATTTTCCATAAAATACAAGCGTCATTCCTTCTTTAATATATTGCTCTTTTCCTGTTTGTGTATAACCCATTTTTTCGTATAGATGACATAATTTAGATTCCTGTTTAATTGTATCTAACTCCCAATGTTTAGCGTCTGGATAAAGTAATTCAGTCATGACTATGGCTTGTTGAGCATATCCATTACCTTGATATATAGGTAAAATATATATTTGTTTGAGTTTACATAAGTCATTTCTCTTAATTATTCTGATTGCTCCAATGTTTTCGTCATTAAGTTGAATAAAGTAGTAATCAGAGTTCGGTTCATTTAATCTACTTATTGTACGTTCGAGTTTTTCTGCTCCAGGATTAGAGTCATAATCTTGGTATTTATCTAATAAATTCTCAAATGATTTTATTTGTAAATCATATAAAAGTTCACGATCTGAAACAGATGCTTTTTTTAGGGAAATATTCATTATTCATTACGCCTCCCCGTATTTAATTGATTTGGGGTAATATACATAATCAAGCTATCCTTATATTCACCATCATGGAATTCCCTATTTTTGATTATATCTTTCGCCTTAAATCCAACCTTTTCATAACACCGAATAGCACGTTTATTCCATGTTTGAGGGTCAATAAAAACGATATCAGCATTTTTGTATTCAAATAAATATTTAATTAGAGAACTCAATAACTTTGTTCCAAGTCCTTTATTCCAGTAATCAGTTTCACCAATAAACAAATCAACACCAAATGGGCATAAATATTTACCTACAATATTTTCACCTGTTATACCGTAATCACCATAATCAATTTGATAA